>Ga0255773_10000335_pt1 | contig 50939 bp, 68 predicted proteins | sample 011ome_17_FD_179971 | JGI IMG/M metagenome (GOLD analysis project Ga0255773, IMG submission 179971) | Coastal salt marsh microbial communities from the Groves Creek Marsh, Skidaway Island, Georgia - 011502XT metaG (version 2) | ecosystem: Environmental > Aquatic > Marine > Intertidal zone >... | reverse complement strand
TTCGTACCCATTGTGAAGTCTGTGGCTGTGATGTTCTTCGGAACCCACACACCGTTCTTGGTTTCACCGAAAGCGTCAGCGTCATGGGCTGTACCGTCAATGAAAAAGACTTCGGCTAGGTAGCCGTCTATTGGATAAGAGCCTCCACCAGAGAATGTTGAAATGTGATGGGTGGGTGTATCGTTTATAGCAGTCTGTGTATCTGTTGTAGGTGATGAAATACTAACGGTTACGCTTTCACCATTAACATATACTTTATAGCCTTGTCCTCCTGTCACAGTGTCCCATACAACAACAATGTGATACCAAGCAGAAGGATCACGGAATACCATTGTAGTGTCTGACGCATTTGCTCCACCGCCATTCCACAAAAAACGTAAAGTGTCGTTAAAAAAGCCAAGATAAGAAATGCCACTACCGTTTGTAACTTCTAAAATGCTTTGAATCTGACCGATAGTCGTGCGTTTAATCCAGAATGAAAACGTCCAAGTCTTACGGTCACCCGCAGACGCAGGAGTCCAACTCAGGTACGGAGTGTCACCATCGTTAAACCGTAGCGATCCTTCAATGGTCTTAGGATAGAAGCCTCTGACTGAGCCTCTGTGTGCGCCACCTGCGGCAATAAGACTCACTTAGGCACCTGCACTTGTTGTTGCTGGAGTTGCGCTGATATAGACATTTGTTCCATCTGGACTAAAGTAACTGACGAAATATTTACCTGCTGTGCTAATGGTAGTTAAATCACCTGAGTTAATGAATACAGTAGCCGCCGCACTAACAACATGACCACCTGAGTTATCTAAGAAGATGTTCCCAGATTGACCAGCAGTAATGTTTGTAAAGGTCAACGTGCCAGTTCCACTTGGTGTGCAGGAGAAGTTGTTAGTGACATTCATATCAAACGACAGATCGTTGTCTGTAGTCACTGTGCCACGCATTGGTGCAGTAATAGTATCTGCTACATCCGCTTTGAGTGTGTCTACATCGTAGCCCTGTACTGTGACACCGATGTCTGTAGTCTCAAGCATGTTGGCAATATCAGCATCAACTACGATAGTCGCATCGTATGCCTGTACATCAGTACCGATGACAAGACCTAAGTTAGTACGTGCTGTTGCCGCATCAGCTAAGTCAGATAGGTTGTTAGATAACTGTGCGTAGCGAGCATCTGACTGTGTTTGTGTATATACGTTTGCAACATTAAATGCACCGTAAGCAACGATATCAATAATGTCACCTGCGGCGGCACCTGCGGTTAAAACAATGTCAGTACCGGAAGTTGCGGTGAAGTCAGTCGTATTAACGAGCTTGACACCGTTGAGATATACATCGACATAGCCGACATCATATGTGATTGCAAATGTAGTCTGGCTAGCTGTTGCTGTGTAAGTTTGACGAGAAGAAGTACCATTAATAGCACTACCTGCCGCAACCCAAGATGTGCCGTTATAGACACGCATCTCATCGGCAGTCGTATCAAAGTACAATGCACCAGTCAGTAGTGCGTCACCGTCATTGTCTAGCGCAGGTGAAGAAGACTTAGCACCTAAGTAGCGATCATCAAATGAATCATATGAAGCCGCCGCATCGTTGGCAGATGTAAGTGCATTGCCAGCGTAAGTTGAGGCATTAGATTCTGATGTAGCGGCATTCGTTGCACTTGTAGCCGCATTCGTTTCACTGGTAGCCGCATTTGCCGCTGAAGTAGCCGCCGCTGTTGCAGAACCAAGGATTGTATCAACATAACCCTTACGAGTCAAGTCATCATCTGTAGTCGGTGTAGCAGTAGACGTTGCCTTGTTAGCACCTAAGACAATGTTACCTGTCATTGTTCCACCAGACAGACTTAACTTAGTCGCATCTTGTGTGTCTACATAATTCTTAGTGGCGGCATCTTGGTTCGCAGTTGGATCACCAACACCTGTAATCTTGCTAGTGCCCATCGCAATGGCACCAGTCATTGTGCCACCAGACAAGCTGAGCTTAGTTGCATCAGCAGTATCTACGTATGTCTTAGTAGCCGCATCTTGTGCAAGTGTAGGATCACCTAAGCCAGTAATCTTATTCGTGCCCATTGCAATAGCACCAGACATGGTGCCACCTGCTAGTGGGAGTTTAGTTGCAATAGAGTTTGTTATAGTTGTGGAGAAATTAGCATCATCGCCTAATGCCGCCGCTAACTCATTCAGAGTGTCTAAAGCGGCAGGTGCGGAGTCAATGACATTTGCTACAGTAGTATCAACATAGCCTTTGGTAGCCGCATCTGCTGTTGCTGTTGGAGTATCAAGACCTGTGATCTTGTTCGTACCCATAGCAATAGCACCAGACATAGTGCCGCCAGTAAGGTTCAGCTTCAGTGCGTCATTCGTATCGACATAGTTCTTAGTAGCGGCATCCTGTGCGCTGACAGGATCTGTGACGTTAGCAATGGTAGTCCCAGTTACATCAAGCGTACCGTTAACTGTGACATCGTTGAATGTAGAAGTACCAGAGGATGCCGTGACGTTACCTGTTAAGTTACCAGTCACATTACCTGTGACATTTCCGGTTACATTGCCGGTGACGTTACCTGTGACATCACCAGTCAGTGTGCCGGTGATACCAGTGTTAGCAGTTAGGTTAGTAAATGTACCAGCACCGGGAGTAGCACCGCCGATGACAGCACCATCAATTGTACCGCCGTTGATGTCAGCAGAAGCAAGTGTAGCTTGACCAGTTGTCGTTACAGTAGTAAATGCACCAGCGGCAGGTGTAGAGCTACCAATGGTAGTTCCATCAATGCTACCGCCCGTAAGAGTAACTGCGGCAGAAACTAATGAGTCAATGTTTGCAGTACCATCAATGAACAGGTCTTTGAACTCAGCACCTATAGCACCAAGGTCAATATCATCATCTGTGACAGGAACAATAGCACCGTCTTGTACACGGATCTGCTCAACTGCCGCACCAGCAATTTCAATAAAGAAAGAAATGCGGTTATTTGCTTCATCAACAAAGATTTTATTGAAGCCTTCTTCGCCCGCAATTGTAGTAATGTATGCGCCGTTACCTGTAGTGCCATCATGTGTGTGGCCTGTGCCTGCGGTAAACGCATCACGGAGTGCATTGAATTCAGCGTTTAAGGGTGCGGCTTTAACTACCTCACCTGAGATAATATCTGCTACTGACTGTCTGGTATAACCTGCCATTTACCTGCGATCTCCATATCCAAACAACAGCACGAATCCTTGGATTGCGTGGCTAGCGTTTGTATCGTTGGTTACATACTTAATTGAGATTGATGTTCCTGATCCTGAGAACGATGTTTTCGCTACAGGAGATGGGTTACCATCAAAAATAGCACCCGAATCATATGCGGCTTCATTGTAGTAAGCCGCCGCACCACGTGTTGTGATGTCATAGTTAGTTGGGTTTAGTACGTTAACGTCTTCGTAGTCGTACACGATACCCAACACAATGTCTGCGTTACCTTCCGCTTTCAGGTACGTGGATAACTTTAGGAAGTTCTTACGTAACTCTGGATCACCGAAGTGGTAGAATGGGGTTTGGAACAATGAGAATATCTCCGTCCCATCAAAGCTAGTGCCAGACTCCTGTCTGTACACTTTGCCATTTAAGTCACCATGGACAACGAACTCATACTGACCAATGTATCCTGAGTCAGCGGCTGTTGCTGATATACCTAGCAACTGACCGAATTCAAATCCAATGCCACCATTCTGCTGTTGTCTCAATGCCCCAATCGCACCCTGCGAATCTGAAGCACCGAAGAAGAATCTAAACTGTGACTTCTGACGAATGACTACAGCATTCAAATCATCTAGGTCATTATTCAATACGATGTCGTTAAAGACTGACTGCACGTTCTTGGATACTGTTTCCAAGTTAACGTCACCAATCTTGTCAGTACCGGATACAGGGCGTAAGCCATCAGGTCCGATGAAGAGAAGGTCACCACCAAGCTCAATGACTGAGTCAGATGCAATACATCCTAAATCGTTAGTCACCTGAAGCATTGTGAAGTCAGCGTTACTGCTACCTACAATCTTCTTAATGTTATTCGTTCCGAAGATATATAACTCATCACGGAACGCTTTAATCTGAACGATTTCAAAACCTACGTTAATAACACCAGCACCATTAGCTGGGCTGAAGTCCGTTTCATTAAGAGGTGCTGAGTAGTGAAGCAGGTAAGGGTCAGATGATCCGCCCGCTAAGAAAAGATGAGATTTAAACTCAGTAACGTACTTAGGATCGGTGGGAGCGTTTGCATCTGTAATCTGAGTATATGTAGTCCCGTCATACTTAGACGCTGGATTCACCCCATCCGCCATTACAACTACTGGACCAGACCAATTATGCTTGGAGAAACGTACCTTGTTTACCCCGGTCATTGTGGGGCTACCAGCAGTGGTAACAGCAACCCATGCTTCAGTTCCAGTATCCCAATAATGTAGATACTGACTGCCAGAAGATGGTCTACGGCAAGCTAGAATGCCATCGTTAATTCCATTGAATACACAAATACCAAGGACTTTACCTAAGCCGGGTAAGCTAGGATATGCCTCAGTGAATCCACTGATCCTACGATAGCCACCTGTTACAGCAGGCTCATAGTTAATTAAACGTGTCGCACTGCCCGGTGATAACTGTCCCTGAGAAAGGACATCCCGGTTAGTGTTGAGTCCGCCTTCACATGAGACTGTGTATATCTGTAGCTGATCAGCCATTACAGAACTCGTGTAGGCAGATAGGCATTAAATACTGTGCGTGGATTGTAAGTAGAGCGCAAAGATAAGTTATCATCAACAAGTACACGGCGCATCATCTTGATGCCCTCAACGAAGTCATTCTGATGGACTGCCGCACTTTGTTCGTTAGAGCGGAAGCGCATCATGTACATCATTGCACCATCAATGACAACGTGGATAAAACGATCTGGAATTACGCACACATCACCAAAGGCAGTCATGCTTGTAGGGAATGTCCAGTACTTATATTCAATGACGTATGAGTCATCTGGCACTGGAGTCACACCAAACTTTTCTTCTTGCGTCTGATACACACGAAGTGGGACACCGATACCTGATCCGCTATCACCAGTGTCATCACCGGGACGATACGTCTCAAGATACTCAGTGTAGGGAATAACAGCTAACCTGCGTGGCTGATTGCTCTTATCAGCAAGTTGCTTAATGTAGAATGATTCCCAGTCTACTGAAGAAATGTCCGCTGGGAAATCATACGTTCCCGTTCCAGCAGTTAGTGTTTGTTCATAGGTAGTTAATGTAAAAGGCCACTCCTGTGCAGATTGAATAATCTTACGAACAGAAGAGTTAACAGAATCTTTGGCAAGAGCCTGTACATTGCGAACAGTTCCGAAATCATCTTGGTCAATTACGACCTCATTGAGACGGCGGAGAAGTTCATTTGTGATATTCAGGAATGTAGCCATTTACATTAAATACCTTTACGGGAAGAAGGGGGCCGAAGCCCCCAACTCAGTGTTGCTTAGATTTGATCTCGTGCAACTTCGTCAGCGGCAATAGGTGCAGTCATGTCTAGGACTAAAGCCCACACACGTACCTTACCTGCCGTGCCTGCGCCAGTAACGGTGGAGTCAACTACAATAGATGCCTCCGCTGTTGTAGCTACAGGAGTGCTTGCTTCTACGAGGATGTCTCCAAGTGAAGCGGCTTGGACATTAAGAGCAGTTGCAATATCTGTTCCGCCAAGGTCAAGGTTAAACGTATGTGCCGTTGAACCTGCGACAGCTTGAGTAACCACTGCCCCTGCCGCAAGAACGACAGCGTTAGCAGGAATGGTAACAGAGTTAACAGTTCCTGTTGCAGTTGGAAGAGTTACCTCTGCTTCTACTAAGCGTCCTAGCTTAGCAACCGTTTGTGATAATGTAGCCATTATAAAATCCTCCTATTAATAGCCAGTTTGGTAACGTAAAGTTACAAGTGACTCTGGACGAAGGATCTTACGACCGTACAGGTGCATACCACGAACGATGTCAGCAAAGCTGTCTGGATCACGGTAAGTTTCAGTCTTGTTGATCTGCTGAGCAGTAGCAACCGCTGAATCGTGACCAGCTACGATTACACCGTAGTTAGTCGCCTGTGGAGTTGTAGAAGCAACTGCCGCACCAGTACCAACCGCAGGAAGGTTGTTAGAAACATATACACGGAAGCCGTGCAAGTTGTTAATAACAAGACCGTTCTGAAGACCAGAACCACCGAAGTCAGAGTTGAACAAGTTAGAGCTTTCGTCTTTCAACATCTCAGCGTAGATTGGATCAATAACAATCCAACGGCCTTGAGTGTCAACGAACTGCTGATCTAACAGACGGCCCATACGAGCGATAGCCTGCAAAGGAGAAGCAGAAGTTGTAGCAACTGCGTCCGCACCCGGAAGGCGTGGAACGATTGGAAGTGCTTCGCCAGCATCTCCACCAGTTACGTTGAAGTCAGATGCGTCCAGCTTCATTGAAGCCAACAACTCATCAGTACCAGCAGTTGCAACAGCAACAGTACCGTTTACTTGATCATTGACAGTACCAGCGGCTGAGTGCAGTGCAGACTGCTTGTAGCCAGAAAGGTAGCCAAGGACTTCTTGGTCATACTGGTCACGTAGGCGATACGCCGCACGATCAGTAGCCATTTGCATGAAGTTCACATGTGAATGCGCTTCTTCAATGTCGTCCATCTTGAAAGCAAAGTAGTTAGCTTTGTCGATGTTCAGAGTGAAATCTTCGTCATCCAGATTCTGCGCTGTGATCTGTGAACCACGAGCATATGACTGAACTGAAATTTCAGGCTCTTTGATGATCTTCACTGAATCACCCATTTGAGCGATTTCACCGAAGTAGTCGTTGTTAGTTACGTCTTCAACAACTGAAGACTTACGGAAAGCAAGCTGTACCTGCTTTGAGTAGATTACGGGGCTAAAGTTACCATTAGGTAGGTTACCGTAGCCCGCCGCAGATGTAAATGCCATGATGACATCTCCTTGATTGCATAGGGTTAAGGTTATGTGTAACTTCGCAAGAGGCCATCTAACATCAGGGTGGTAAGCTCACCGGCCAAAGTGAACATACGGCCTGCGTAGTTTGGGTGTTCTGTGAAGGTGGAATTAGGATTCGTGTCATTATAAGAACTGGCAGGAACTTATAACAACACGCTTCCATACTCCTGTATTACTGCGGGTGTCCTTGCGGAGGCCGCATATTAATGTTTTGTGGACATAGTTATATCCAGAAAATATTATATGTCAACACTTTTATCGTGCTGAACCAGATAAATCGTAAATAAACTTACCTGAGCGCATAGCTTCTGCAATAGCATCAGCATTCTTTTCATACTGTTGGGCAGTCATACGGTTAACATCTGACTCCTTAATGTACGATTTAGTTTCATCGCTCTCAGGAGAGGAACGCTCAGAACGTGTACCAATCGCCTTAGCCGCATCCTTGTTACTAGATGACTTAGCTTTTGCTGTGATACCCATATCAGCTTTATACAGATCAATCGCACGAGCGGCTGATTTAGCATCACTATCGTTATCATAGAGTGCGTCTTGTACCCACTTAGGTTGATCTTCAACCCAATTGTGGAAATCGTCTGTATCACGAATTTGTTCAAAGTCAGGGTGCAACCGCATGAGTTCAGCTTCCGCTTTCTCTTTCTGTGCTTCCTGCTTCATTTCATCAATTTGTTTAAACTTGCTTTCAAACTCAGAGGCTTGCTCGTGAGCTTTCTTCATAGCAATTGTTTCTACAATCTGAGCAACGTCTGGATACTGTTCCATCCAAGTCTCTAATTCAGATTCAGACTTAGGATACTGAATCTCTTTCTTGGTTGATGCTTCTAGCTGTGTGCGTAGTTCATCAATCTGCTTTTGTAAATCAGACTCTGTTTTCTGCGCGTGGCGACGAAGATCACCGTATCGTTTTTTAAACGTCCTTTCTTCTGCGCCTTCAGGCTCTGGGCCGTCGTCAACTATTTCTTCAGTTGTCTCTTGCTCCTGTTGATTGCCTTTTAACAAGGCTTCAAGTTCAGCCTCTTCTTCTTCAATACGCTTCTTATTAGCATTACGCTTAGCAAAGCCAGATGCGACTTTGACTTGTTCGACTTTAGTAGCCATTTCAGTTGTAGTTGTAGACATTGTTTCATCCTTTGTCTGGGGCTAACGGTAGCTTTTTAGGGCGTTAGGTAGCCAGTTAAATGTAGGCATTAGGGTTGCCTACGGACCTGTTATTCTAAGCCGCCTTCGTTTGCAACATCGTCGGCGGTTCCACTACTTTCAGACATGCCTGTGTCATTAGAACTATTATCATTTCCACCGGATTGATCACCGTAGTCTTCTGCCATTGTTGGATCATATCCAGATGTTGCTCCACGCTTGCCTGTGCTGTCAACACCGCCTGATTTGGTTTCATCTCTGCCAAGTTGGTCATAGCTAGTTCCAGTTGTTGATGCAATCTCAAGTCCCGATTTAGTTTCGCTTGACAATCCTGATGTATCGCGAACGAGGCCATCTTGGTCTACATATGTATTTCTTGTTTCATCAGTGAATCCTACTGGAGTTCCTTCTTTTGCAACATCAAGAACTTTAGTGGTTGGGTTAGTTAAACGAGAGTATAAACCATCTGCTTTGTATTTATCTGGATTTTGCGCAGTGGCGACACGAGCTACTTCTTTGAAGTAGGCGTTTCGTAAGTTGTTATACTCTTGCTCCCTGCCCTTAATAGCACCAAACGCTACTGTAGGAACACCCGCCAACACTGCGGCGGCGGCGATTCCAAAAGACTTAAGTCCAAAATTAGCTAATTCATCTTGTGCTTTTTGTAAAGCCGGATCATCAACTTTTCCTGTCAATGCCCTGCCTATATCAATAGCAGTTTTTCCGGGATCTTCTGGCCCATCTCCACCATCTCCACCTTGTTGTACAACTTTAGGAGCTACAACAGCGGGAGGTTTCACTTCTTCTGGTTTGTAAACTTTATAATCTTTTGGTACTTCTTGTTGAGGCACACCATCAATAAACATGATGGTAATCATTTCACCGTTGGGTCCAATATATTGACGTTGTTCTGTAACACCTTTTTCTTGCCCTGCGGCTTGTTTTGCGGGCTGGCTGATAAATTTAGAGTAGTCAGGCATCTGCCCTTGTGGCAAGGCGGGAGCTTGATAACCAGTCTGTTGCTGAGGAGGCTGATAGCCGTAACTAAATTGTTGAGGGGGCATCTGGCCGGGAATAACTGCTCCTGCCTGAGCCTTCACTACACCGCCCAGCGCGAACTGCATAGTCTCAGGGCTGTTAGGATCAAACTCATCAATCATAGCATCAATGTCAACATCCATGTCTTCGGTGTCATCCATTGTGGCTTCTTCGGAGTTGCCCATCTGTCCCATGGCATCCATCTGTGCCAAGCCCTTCTTGGCTTTATTACGAAGCTCCATGAGATTCTCAAGACCAATGTAGCGAGTCACATCTGCGGGGAATACAAACTCACCCTCACTTAGTTGTGCGGGAATGTCATCCCGAACCTCTTTCTGTGTAGAGCCTGCTGGAACATCATTGCCCGATACAGGATCGACAGTGCCCCCTTCATCTTTAAGGCCGCCATCTTCCATGCCTCCTTCGGCAAAAGCGGAAACTGTCTGATCTTCCAAATTGCGCCGTGCGCGGCCCTTTGCCATTGATTCATCCCCTTCAATACTGTTGATACGCGCCTTTGGCTTTTTAAGCGTTTTTTGAATATTTAACTTGTCTTGTTCTGATAAGGTTGACATGTAGGCATCAAGCTTATCCGTCTTTTCACTGGGATCAGCCAACCCAAGAAAATCATCTTCGTTGATCAACTCCAAATTACGCATCTGTATGTTGGCTTTTGCATCTGGAGTCACAAGTTCTGTAGAAGAATCACCAAGGATCTGATCAGCCGTTGCTTTTCTCTTAGTCATTTCCTTCCAATACTTAGACTCAACAGCCCTAGCAGTCTCTTCTGCCATTAAAGATGGACTACGCTTTTGCGCCGCTTTTACTGCAAGTTCTTGTGTCTTGTGTGTACTAGTAGGTTTAATTTGTTTTTCATCAAGCAATTTCCTAAGTTCAAACTCAGAATATTCAATGCCATCATGTATAGATGGAACATTCACATATTTCCCATTGTATGGAATAGTCGTAGACTTTTCAGAGACTATCTCTCCATTATGAGAAATGTATATAGGGCGACCTGATTCAGTTTTAAATTCAGTCATTAAACCAACAGGACGGGAGCCAACCTGATTAATATCATCATATAGCCCTTCAAGTCCCTTAAAATCAACCATCGGATAAAGCCTCATCTCTTAAATATTTAAGTGACCGCAAAGCTTGTACAGCACCCTGCGCCTGATGGATGGATACTATGTTGTCTGATTGCTCTAGTTTTCTATGCTGTTCGGATATCATAATATCCAAATACTCACAATAAGATTCCCACTGCCTGTTATTACTGCAGAGGGGCTTGAGCTTGCTCACCACCTTCTGGCGATGCTGGCTGTCCACCTTGATCATTTCCTGTAAATCCTTGTTCTCCCGGTACAGGAGCTTGTCCTACACCAATGTTCCCATTACCTGCTCCAGTCGGGTCTTGTACTCCCGGTGGGCCACCTGCTTGTTGTGCTGGTGCTGGAGGCGCTGGAGGTGCATTCTGTTGCATCAGCTTCTGCTGTAGTGCGGCCTCTTCAAAGCTATTAGTTACCTTCTCAGGATCAAGATCCATAGACTTTGCAATCTCACGCACAATGTATGGGAACTTAGCAAATGGTGCGAGGGACGGGTTAGATGCAACTTGTAAGAACTGCATCAGGCGTTGGCTACGAACTTCATTCGCCATGAGTGATTCAGTACCACGCGCTTTAATCTCTAAGTCACCTTTAATGGTAGGATCAAAATCAAATTGCATGTTGAATGAAAACATAGACTTACCAAGAGGTGCCAAAAGGTAGTCATCAATATTTTTGATAACTGTCTTGATTCCACCTGCCGCCGCATTCATCAACATAGAGATGCCAGATGCTGTACGTCCTACGCCAGCCACACCTGTCTGTCCATGCGCGAATGATGGGAAGCCTGTTGACTCATCGGCAAGTACACGTGCCTTGTCAAACAGTTGCATGTTTTCTCCTGAGACATTCGGAAACTTAGTACCGAAGATAGCTTGTCCCGGTGCCCCACCCTGACGGCGGAATACTTTACCCGGATACACGGAGAGATCTTGACCGGGTACTAGGTTTGTCTCATCAATCTCGATGAGCAAGTTCCCTGACAAGACTGCATTGTCCACAGCCATACGCATGAAACCGTTCATCAGTGTCTGGGTATCGTCCATGTTTTCAGCGATACCTACACCGAAGAATGAGTATGGGTTTAACTCATACGGCACAGCATAGTATGGAATGTTGGCAGGCTTAAACGGATTCAATACTGCACGTAAGATACGCCCGTTGCAGTACCAGATGTTCGCTTGTACTTCATCTAAGTCATCAAACTCACTAGGGATGTCTACTCCGCCAGTCTCTAATACTTCACGATCAATTGTTCCCCAGTACTCAAGAACTTCAAATCTTTCAATATCATAGTCTGTTTGATAGTCACGCAGGTCATCTTCCCAGTACTTCTTAACGTACCCTTCACCCAATGAGATAACCTCATCAATGACATTGATACGGAAGAAAGGACGCTTCTTCAATGAACGCAGTTGTGTACGTGACATCTTGTGACGCTCAATAACATACTGAGCCTCGTCCATGTTTGACGCATCTGGGTCAGGGTAGAAGTTCCATACAGAGACATGGGATGTTGAGGGAACCGTTTTGATTACTGGATTGTATTCCCCTTCCTCATCCCAATTCGGGTATTCCTTATCTACAGCAAAGGGGCCTTTCATAATCCCCGTGCCGAATAAGGCCATTTCAAATGATGTTGAACGCAGTTGCTTAGAAGCGTGGGCTTCCTCCAACTGGTCCATAATTTTCTTTTCCATCTTCTTAGCGGCGATCAGCGCAGGCTCAAATGTAATCTGAGTAGCTGTGGAACCATAACCCTCTTTGAGGTTTTCTACATCGGATAGTTTATCTGTTAACGAACCTAACTTTAGCTCACGGAGTGTGTCGGCTGTAGCTCCCGGAGGGAAGTCATTGCCGTCTCCTTCAAAGCCATAGATTGAACCTTCCTGTGTTGGACCGCCCTGCTCTGGCTGTGGTTGCATATCAAAATGCACAGCCTCAGTAACGCCATCCGGTAGGCGAGTAGGCTCAACGGTAATAGGGAACTTGTGCCCAGCGAACAGTACGTCAATGATCTGACCATACGCCGCTAGCGTCTTGGTTTTAGTAACCTTAATAAATACACGAGACTTCTCAGCGGAAGTGAACTGTACGTCCGGTCCATAGATGCCACGGTAGTTACGATACGCCTGCAACCAACGATCTTCATCCTGACGACGAGTATCCTCAGCTTTACGATATCTTTCTAAGACGTGACGAACGATAGCCTGTAGCTCAGTAGCCTCTGGCTCAGCCTCTTCTGTATCGTCCAGTGTAATCTGCAGATCAGTGTCTGCATCAAAGATATCATCTTCTTCCATATTTAATATCCAAATTTATTGTCTGCGGGCACGAAACTAGAAGTTCGCTGATGAGAGGGATCAAAATCCCAGATAGAAAACCGAGGACGGGACATTATACCATAACGTAATGCATCGTACAAATGATCTTCCGACTTAGTATCAATATCTTCTGGATTCTTCTTGTCCAGTGGGATAATAGGTAATTGTGCAATTAGATTCGTACATGTGTTAAAAAATATCAATCGTGGCTCTTCAGAGTACTCATCGACTTGTAGCCTTCTGTGAACCTCATTCTTGCCAGATACACGAGAACCAGCAGAACGATCAGACGGCCTCCATCGGCACCCTTTCTGAATCATCTGCTCTGCTAGCGACGGTCCTGTGTCCCCGCGCTTGTGCCAGCACGAACTATCTAATACTCCGTACTTAATGTTGCCATCGTCTTCTTCAAGCTCAGTGACCATATCTGCGAGATCAGTTGCCAAGACTTTGCTAACGTATAACTCACGATAGACAATAAGCTGTTCATCAGGAGAACAGGCAATCCATACAACAGCAGAATAAGAACCATACCCATAATCGCAGGCCCTAAACTTAACCCAATTACGAGGAATGTCAAAAGGCTCAACAACATGTATCTGTCGATTGAATTCAGGAAACGCCGCACCTTCAGCAACATCCCAATTACCCTCTAGTAACTGTTTACGTTGATGCTCAGGTAAAGACAGGAGCATCGCTTCATAGTCCCCCGCATCATACAGGTGTGGGTTATCAACTAGCATTGCGGGTATAAACTTACGTTTAAACAATGCTTGGCCTTCTTTTTTGTGTCCGTTTGGATACGCTAAAGTCTTGCCACTTTCAATATCTGTTGCATTAAATGCATTACCGGGCGGAGAAGGATCAATGAACATCTTCTTCACCCAAGCATGTCCCGGTCCACCGGGGTTAGTAGTAGCTCGCATATAGACTGGCAGATCGGGTGCTGTACTACGCAAGCGAGATCTCATGTAGTCCCACGCAAATGGCGTATGCCACTGTGTCAATTCGTCGAATCCAATCCAACTAAATGCCTGTCCTTGGTAACGTAATACGTCATCGTCCCTGTCGAGATATGAGAACCATAGCCTAGCTCCACTAGGAGCAGTCCATTGCATCTTACGCTCTGACCATTTAATACCGGGCCAGATCTTCGGATACATCTCCTGAGACTTCCAAACGAGTTCTCTTAGTTCCTCATTCGTATGTCGTAGTAGCAGTCCACTGAAAGAGGGATGACCCATAAATCGTAACGGGTCAGCCAACATTGCATAAGACTTACCACCGCCTGCGGCACCTCCATACAGAACCTCCCGTTCCCCTGCGGCCAAGAACTCTGTCTGTGGACCAGCATTTGGTTTAAATATTACGTTGTGTTCTTCTTCAGGACGTATCGGCTCAAACTCATCTGGAGCTTGGGGATCTTCCTTCACTTCAATGTTAGGTAGCGGTTGACTCTTCTTCGTGCTCTTCGTTGACGATGCGCGACTTTCTTGCGCCGAGACGCGACCTTTCGAGGGTTTCCGCTTTGGAGATTGCCGCTTCGTACCTTCTGGCCCATTCACGGAGAGTTGCACTTCGTCTTTTGTGGGATTGCTCACTATCTATTCGCTTCTTTAAACCCATGTGAGAAATGCTACGGCCTGTCTGTTTAGTTAGCCAGTTAGCAACTTCTCTGTAGCTGTATTGCTTTAAGTAGTCTTTTGCTTTCTCTAGTGCTCTTAGTTCCCTAGGCACTGGTAATAACATATCGTTATCATCAGGGTCTTCCTTATAACCAAATGGAATAGTACGTGCTATTCTTGGAATACTAAGAAAGTCCTCATCTGCGATTGTATTCTCTGGCTGAGGAAGTATCCATTTACCTGTGGATCTATTCGTCGTCATGTTCTTCAGGGCGTTTAGGTGGGAGAATCATTACACCACCAGAGGATTCTACTTGGATCTTTTCAGACTTGATGATACCAACACGATCCATTACTTCTTTAGCCGCTTGCATCTTTTCTTTGATACCTAGTTCAGTAGGGTCATGTAGTGCACCTACCATTGCCATTGCCGCACGTGGGGCTGACTGTGCTAGGTACATATTGGTTCGCTCTAAGATTTCATCTTTCAGTGATTCAACAATACCAGCAGTATGCTGTGTAGGCGAATATCCTGCTAACTTCTTAGCTTCCACCATACTACCACGTGCTTCTTCAAATAGCACGTCTAGAAACTTCTGTTGCTTCTCTGTGAGTTGGCGTTTACCGGCCATCTTACTTTACCTTCCTGTGTGGTTTTACTTTCTGCGCTACCTTCCTAGGCTGTGCGGAAAATTGTTTGCCTGCGGCTTTCGCTTTCCGCTTGGCTCTCGTAGTAGCCGCATACTCGCTCGCCGAAAGACTTGTAATTGCTTTCGCCGGGAGATATCGCTCCCCTGTAGCTTTGGGGCCTTGAGTAGAGGGCTTCCCACTTTTGGTACGCCAATTCTGTTTTGTCCAAGCCTTTAAAGACTTCTGAGGTGCTTTCACGATTTGTATCCGCCACCCTTTGCTTTGTATTGCTTTGCGAGCATTTGAGCTTTTCTAGCTGACCACTGACCGGGGGCACCACCCTTTCCGCCTGCTTTAATACGGTTGAAAATTCCTTCGCGCATACCGGGCTGTGTGTAGTTACCTGCGGCATTGACTGTGCTCCCGCCCTTCGCCATGTTCACGGAATTGTACGGACCACTCTTCGCCATGCCACCACCCATCATATGCTTCTTGATTTCTTTAGGTGACTTGCCCGCCTTCTTCATTGAGATTGCGACAGCGGCTCTTTGCTTAGGGTTTTTGTAAGGCATAGTTTATCCGTTAGGTAGGAACACTTCTTCAACAGTAACAATAGTACCGATGTCCGGATTATGTCCGCCTTGTGTAGCAGACGCTGTAATCTTCAACGTATCCCCTGTCTCAAGTACTAAGAACGCACTGCTCAATTGGATGAATTCACCAGTAGCCAAATTCTTACCACCTAAAATTACTGTATTAGATGCCTCTGAAACATCGTACCACTCAAGCAAAATATCGGATGCGTTAACGGTGCCATTAGATACGAACACAAGCGACATGTACGATACGGTATTAGGAGGACATGTATATGCAGTAAATGCAACATCATCCGTTGTAGCGTGTACGCCGTAGCTTTTGAATCGACTGGGGCGGGTGACGTTTAACGCCATGTATTAGCCACCCATCCGCAAACGCTTAGAACGCTGTGCTGGTGTTTCAACTGTAGCGGTAGATGCCTGTACAGACTGAGGCTGTCCCATTGGGGGACCAACAACCCTAGACAAATGGTCAGTTACCTGTCCACCTGTTGCGTAGTTATGCTGATAAGATTTACCACCACGACCACGGGCCATGCCACCGTCTTTCATATCTGGCCGACCTTCTTTTTTCTGCATTTCTTGAAGGCCACGCTGTACAATACGAGACTTTAACTCTGTTGGATTAGATGTTCCATACTTTTCAACTAACCTTGCTGATGGCAATTCACTATCTGCGTCTACAAACTCACGCTCATACATCTCAGGAAGATCTGGCTTTTCTGATGGAGCACCCATGTATTTTTTCATGCCCGGCATTATTTATTCCCCTGTGATGATTTCTGTGTTGGCTTCATAGAAGCACCGCAGTTAACTCGCTGTGGCATACCACCAGAACTATATTTAGGTACTGCGCCACCGCGATTTTTGAGAAGTGTTCCAGCCTTGCCTGCTTCACTTTCACGGTACTTTTTACGGTCTTCTGGAGACATTGAGGTGATGCGCTTGTTGTGTGCTCGTAACGCTTCTCTTCTAGCATTTTCTTTTCTGGCTGTTTCTTTTCTAGCCTCTACACCTGCCTTATCTGTGGCACGAGCTTTTTCCATTGCCGCTTTTTTCTTTGCTTCATCCGTTACTTTATTTTCAGGTTTAGGTGTAGGCTTAGGTGTAGGCTTAGGTGTAGGCTTAGGTGTAGGCTTAGGTGTAGGCTTAGGTTTTGACTCAGCTTTAGGTGCGGGCTTAGCTTCCTCTTTTGCTTTACGCTCAGCATCCAGCTTCTTCACAAATTCATCACGACGACCTGCGGGTACAACATCTGATCCTGCGCCTACTTCATCGGCGGCTAATAGTGCGCCAACACCAGTCATGCCTTTGGCAACCTTACCTACACGTGATGCTATCTTAGCCACTGAATCAGCTTTGCTTGTCGCATCCTTGATCATCTTATCAACGCCGCTTTTAGTTACTTTAGCGCGTTTGTCAGTGGTCTTCAGCTTAGCATCTTTCTTATTCTGGGCATCTTGCTCTGGGGACACCATCATTTTCTTAACACGCTTAGGGATATCATCGCCGGGCTTCTTAGGCAAAGACGTAGTCCCTTTAGGCAACATCATGTCACGCACAGCTTTAGGGATATTCTTAGCGGCATCTGTTGACTTCTGGGCGAGTCCCTGTAAAGACTTACGGATCATGTCGCCTGTAGGACCTTTAGCTTTGGCCTGACCAAGCGCGTTGTTGTACATGACGGAACCGTATTTATCCCTAGCGGCTGACGTGCCATTCTTAGCGGCATAGCGCATAATTGATACAGCTACTGAAGGTGACATAGATTAACTCCGTGGGTTTTTCTTGCCAGCAGTCTTGGTACGAGCTACTGAACGATTGATTGATTTAGGTGCTACACCTAGACGGGTATTGTTGAGTGGGTTGCCAGTTAGATGTGTTACATCTTTACCATCACCCTTCTTTACTAATCCTGCTTTAGCCATCTTCGTACGTGCGGCATTACGGGATGCTCTACGCTTCTTCTGTACTTCAGTACCTTGGTAGTTGGCATACTCTTTTTTATAGTTACGTGTCTTAGCTACCATTACGAACGCGACTTCTTATGTGTTCCCGGTACGGATGCACCACAGTTAGCGTAGCCACCCTTACTAAAAGATCCCATCTTTTCTTGGACCTTCTTCTCAAACTTTTTGCGGTCTTTTTCTTTAGTCTTAGCAAGTATTTTATTGACAGCCCTTAACTCTTCTTTCTTTTCTTCACTAAGCAAGTTCGTCAAAAACTCTATTTCACCTTCCCTCTCTTTCTTTGTCTTAGGCTTTCTATTTTCCTTGACATCCTGAGTAGACTTAAAAGCACCTACTCTTTTCTTCTTTTTCATTGAAGGTGGAAGTTTTTTGAGATCTACATCTTTTTTAGTTGCCATTACCATTTCACCTTATGCGACCAGTACTTAGCCGACAGCTTACTGGTGGGTTTACCTTGTGCATTATGACGAGCATAATACGATTTCTTACGTGCTTTATCTTTAGCTGATGTAGGGGCCTTACCCGCACCCTTCACACCCTGCTGACCGAAACGAATGAACTTGTACGTGTCACCCTCTTTAGCCATCACCTTGTGTGACTTCGTTGGGTGGTCAGGATCTCTCTTAGGCTTATTCACGCCCTCAAGACCCTCTTCCTTCATTTTGTTCTTAACTCGTTCAGGTATCGCCACTGTCTTTCCAACCTGCTTCTTTCATGTACTCTTCTACCTGTGACAAAGAAAGCTCGCACTTAAAGCGAGCCTCTAATGCCTCTCGCACAAAGAATACATCTGAGTGCGGTATATGGATACTACTTAGGGGTCTATTATCACGGATACAATCGTAGACTTTCTCTACGAGTCCTTCTGGAGTGTACATAGTTATATCTACAAGGTTACAAATGTCAAGAACTTAAACGACATTTTGTCTGCTGGTAGTGCTTACAGAGTGTAGCACCGGGAGTGTTTGTTGGATTTTAGCACAGATACTTCTGTACTGCAAGTCTTTTATGTGTACATTTATAGTGTACATTTAAATGCTCACTTAAGTGTTTGCGATTTGACTGCCTCTTCATCTTCTTGTTCTTTCTTTTGAGTGCTCTTCTTCTTTTCTAATGTTTCACATTAGTAGTTATATCCACGGATTAAAGTCTGTCAAGTAGTATCTCACCTTATAACTAAAAGAACTAAAAGTATGTTTCTTATAACTTGTAGGACACTTGTGTGTGAGGGCACAACTACTGTGGTTTACACTTCTATTTTTCAGAATTTTGGCAGTGTGTGTATATAGCGTACGGGGTACGGGGGGGTGTCCCATGCCCTCCCTGTGCAAAAAATGACAGTATGCGCTCCGTCTGGCTCAAATAATATGTAAGTCGTTGATTTATAAGGAAAAAGTATAATCATTCAAGTGTTATGTAATCATTTGATACCTTGAATCGCTTGCAGGAACAGCACAAAACAAAAACAAGCCGCGCTGACTTTGGTTGTGTATCTATTACCTATCCCATTAAATCAATACAGACACCATCCCCCAAACGCGATGTTGGCATACTAATTGCTACACGCGCGTTCCTTATTCCGCGTGAAGCGATTCGATGCGTTAAAAATTTTTACACCATAAAAAATAAATAGTTGACATTGTGGCAAATGAGCGTAGTATCTGTCCTATGGTGCTATTTCGTACTACATCAAATAAAGGTGAATATTATGAAAACTCAAATCTCAAATGTTGCATTGGACGTTACTGTTAATCCTGAAGCATTCGCGGAGCGTTTCGTTTCCGGCCTGAAAACTACCGATTCTTTCGGTCAAATTGTCGGTTCGGTTTCTGATACTGAAACAGTGTCGGAATTCGATGTTTCAGATATCAAATCAGGACAGCGCAACAAGCAAGGGGATATCAAGGGCGCGAAAGGAAAATCAACCCGCGCAAAATTGGGTAACAAGATAGACGTCAAACAATTGCTCGCAACCCCGCTGTCTCGCACTAATGACCAAACGGTTGAGGAGTTGGCAACCGAAATTAAAACCATTCACGCGGAAATGGTTAAAGGTCAAATGGATCAGGTAAAAGCATTCTCTGAAATGGGCGCGCGTTTCCTGAGAATCCGCAAGGCTGTCATGATTGAAAAGGATTTTGCGGATGCCAAATCGGCTGATAGCGCATTCGGTAATCGGTTGAAATTGGTTGGTATCGGCGCGGAAGTTATCAACCGTCCAACGCGCCAAGCATATATCGCGCTGTCTGGCAAACTGACTCAAGCGAAATCTTTTGTCACAAAGGCTGTTAATGCATACGCGAAAGATCCAAAGAATGCGGACAAAATCACAAAGTCTGTCGCAACCAACTACGCGCAATTGAAATTGACCGCGCCGGTTCTGGCAAAGCATATGGGTCTTTTGCAAACTACCGAATCAAAACCGGCTGTCGATACTCTCGCGAAGATTGTCGAGAATGTACAGAATCGCGTTGAAAAATTGGATGATGTTTCAATCGCTCAAGTGATCGAAGCATTGCAGAAAATCCAAGATGCGTAAAAATATTTTACACTAAATCAAGACCCTGTTTCGGCAGGGTTTTTTTTCGTCTGAATTTTTTTTGGAATTACTATCATCTACTATCACGTGTCTGGGTGCCTGAGTGCCTGAGCGCAAAATCGTAATGCGTAAAAATTTATTACACATAGGAGTGTGAAAAATGTCATTAATTCTAGATTATCCATCAAAGAAAAATCTCAAAGAGTGTATCGGTCAGCCGTTAGTGTACAGCGATCCGTCTGCCGATATTTTTGGTGCGAAGGATTATTCCAACGCGACTGTCTATGGTTCCAACCGTCCGTACCTTACTGGTCACAAGCGTGAGTTTTTTGCGAGTGTGGTCATTAAGGATGGTTTGATTGTAAAGGTGTCTTGATATGTGGAAGTTTAGCTTTGGTGCGCTCGCATTGCGTGTGCTGTTTGGGTTCTTTGTGTTGCTTGGTCTGTTCGTGTTCGTGGTTGGGTTATCGCTTGCGTTTACCCGTCCTGAGAACCTGTCAGTGTGGCACAGTGTGTTTGATTGGATCGTTCCCTTCATCGGGTTCGTGTTTAGTTTCTGTTCTCTGTTCGTGTTCACACGGATTGAGGTCTGGAAGTGTGTAGAAGTGTCACTTGACAAGTGATCAATAGTGTGAGACAATGGTTGCATGGTTGGGAAGTGTCTGTTCACTTCTCAGCCAGTGAGGCGTAAAAATTTATTACACATCAAATGGAGATGTTGATATGAAATTGTTAGATAAAAGTGGTGGCAACACCAAGGTTAGGAAGTCAGCTAAGACTAAGCTCGCAGGTATGACTGTCCGTTATGCGTCACTGACTCTGCGTCCAGATGAGGTTCTTTGTCCTGCAAGTGGACTAGCCAAATGCCGTGATGTGTGTCTCGATACGTCCGGCATGGCGAAAGTATTCCCGTCTGTCAATGAATCACGCGATGCGAAGTCTGCGTGGTTTCATGCGGACAATGCAGGGTTCATGGATCAGCTATTGCTTGAGATGCGCAACTTTCAAAAGCTGTGTGCCAAGCAGGGTGTCAAAGCTGTGTTCCGTCTGAATACAATGTCTGATGTGCTATGGGAGAAACGCATTGATATGGTGGGGGAGTTTGCCGATTGTGAGTTCATTGATTACACCAAGCAACCATTCCGCTTGACTCGCACTCCCGCGAACTACAATCTGATGTTCAGCTATTCGTCTGTGCCTGAGTATCAAAAGCAGGTGCAAGTTGCGCTCAAGACTGATCGTCCGATTGCTGTGGTGTTTCGTGGGGGATTCCCTAAAACATTCTTGGGACGGCCTGTCATTGATGGTGATGAGTCTGATTTGATTAATGTGCAGACACGCAACACGATTGTGGCACTCAAACCGAAGGGTGATGCAAAGAATGATACGTCTGGGTTTGTCATCGACAATCCTGATCTGATTGCAGTAGCGTAAAAATATTTTACACATAGGAGAATGAATCGTGTTTGGTAACATAACTTTTTTGCATGAGAATCTGAGTCACATGGCGTGTGAGTTCGTTCAAAAATATTCGTCCGATCCCAATGCCCTCTTGAAGATTCGGGAGAACAGAAAAGCGTCGCGCCCTGCTTGGGATGTGCTTGTTAAAGAGTTTGGGGCTAAGCGTGGTCGTGTCGTGTACACAATTTATGCGGACGTCAAAAACATTCGCACTGAGGTTCTGTTTCATGAGCCAAGCAGTGCGCCCAGAAATTTAGATGAGGAGATCAGCTAATGGCTGAATTTTATGTAACAACACAGGGTCTGGAAAACTATGGCGCACATGGTGGCACAGGTAAATTTGCGGATGATCAAAGTTATTGGAAGTTCAAGTCAGGCACAGACTATATCGTGTCTGGGTTGGACAGTCGCCAAGATGCTATGGCATTCGTTGCGTCCATCTGTATGTGTAACAATATCGGATGGAAAGAGTTTCCCTCTGAGTGCATACCCATGCGTGAGTGGGAGGCTAAGTGGGACATGAGTAATGAACATGATGTGGAGTACCGTGAGTTCAAGTTGGAGTATGTACAGCGTGTAGATCCTAACACCTTTGATAGGGCGGCAGAGGAACGCAGAATGCGTATCAACTTGGGTGACTTTTAGTGTCACTTGACAAGTGGTCAATAGTGTGAGATACTATACAGGCTGAGAGATCACCCCGATTTCTCAGTGATGTGTAAAAATTTATTACAGACCTAAGGAGGTCATCATGTCTATACATTATTCACTATCGCCTAACACACAGTCTGGTGCTGAGCGCAAGAAAGCGTATCAGATTGCCAAGTTGTCTGGTGAGAGGTTAGAGTACTTTCCTAAGTACAATAAGCTCGCCAAGATTGATGCCATTGATGCGCGTAATCGCCTGACTAAGGCGACAGGTGTTGAGTGGATCATGTGTGAATCTGAATACATCTCTTGGATGTAACAGTTCCCTCATTGCCCCACTTCGGTGGGGCTTTTTTAATGCGGCGTAAAAATTTATTACACATAGGAGAATAAATATGTATGAAGTTTATCAGCTACCGTTTGAGGTGGCAGAGCGTTTGATGGAAGAGAAATCTACCAGTCCATTCATGTACCGTGGTGTGCAGTATTCTGACTCACCATATGAGTACACCAAGCAACTCGCTCAGGAATTGTTTGAGAAGAATGGGTACCGTGCCGTGGCTAAGTTCAATGTATCGTCACTGGAGGGCGTATATGAAGCGTCAGGTATGGGTGATGAGAAGGTGATCGAGCGTCTTGATCGGATGCACACAGTGAGTGTCGGTGACATCATCCGTGATGTGGAGTTGGATGATTACTTTATCGTGAATCCAATGGGGTTTGATTTTATAGGCAAGTTGAGGAGGGTAGTGTGAGTGACTTTAAAGAAGCGATGGCTATCGTTGAGCCGTACGCAGTAAAGAATGGTTGGGTATTTAAGACTGTGGATGGTCACGATACAGATACCCCGGATATGCTCATCGCCTTGGAGAACATGGTGATGATGGAGGAGAATGATGATTTGCCAGATGAGATACGCCCTGCGTATCGTGTGGTGATGCATTCATTCGGCCAGTTGTTTGCAGTGAAAGAAGAGGAGTAATTTATATTTTATGTCGCGCTGATGCTAGGTGTCCTTGTATGTGGACACTTGGTGTTGGCATCTATTGAGTCGTTGATCAGATGGTTGCGTCAAGACACAGAGTAATGACGTTGAACTAATGTAAGGAAATGAACTATGAAAAGAGTTGATCTATTAAAGATGCAGTTGATGAACAGCAAAGGCCGTTTCTTCACTGCTGAGTGGAAGGGTCGTGTCGGTGACATGATCAAAGCAAACTTCAAAGTGACTGCGATTGAGGGGGTCAGTGATGACTCAATCTCCTGTCGCATCTTTGTACCGGCATACAAGCGTCACTATGTGATGACGTTCTTTGTGAATGCCAAGGGGGACTGCACTTACATTGCGAGTGACAAGTCGAAGTTTGAGATGTCTGGACAGCAGGCATTTAAGTTCTAATTAATGACGGGGTGTGTAATAATTTTTTACGCATCCCATTTCTAAATGAAGGAGAGTAACTATGGAATACAAAAGTAAATACATGGCGGACTACTATGAGGAACAAGAACCGAAGGAATTCGTTGTTGTGCAGGAAGTAGTTGTCCTGAAAACTTTCACTGTTGAAGCCGAAAGTATGGTGGATGCAATACAGCAAATTGAGAATGGCAATTATGATTCCGTAATTGATGAGGATGCGAGTGAAGCAGACACAGAAAAAAGAGGACGGATTATTTCCGTAAGGGTGAATGACGATGAGTAAGCCAACCGATCTTGAGATGCTTGAGCTAGCGTTTGACGTGCTTGAGGTGATGGACGTACAGCATGAGTTTGAAGACTTCTGTGTCGTCCATGTACCGAAGGATGTCATGGATATGTGGAACAAAGCACAAGAGGAGAGAAACAATGACGACAATCAATAGAGAGTTAATGAAAGGGCTAGAGAAAGCACTGGACGCTACGTTCAGTGTGTGGAGTGACGTGCAGAACACTGGCGATTACGAGAGTGAGGATCTCGATGAGGCTAGCAAGGCACTGGACACAGCCATGCGTAAGATAGCACTCGCTTTGTATAGTCTCGATGGTAAGCATCGGAATTATATGAACGTCAAAAGAATTAGTTGACAGGTATTTTTTTATTCACTAAAATTGTAAACACAATATTATCATTAGCTATTGGAGCAATACATTATGAGCGTATATCAAGACTGTAACGGAATCCTTCCACTTTCTGAAGTAGCACCATCACTGGTGTTTGAGCCTAAGCGTGAGCCTTTGCGTCACAATGGCCTGCTTGTGAAGGATAAGTTCGCAATCATCAACCCTACCATTGGTGACATTGATCCACTGACTGGTCTGCCCAAGGGCGAGGTCATGCAGGTTGTAGGTAATAACCATGTGGCTAACCCGTACTTCATCATGTGGGATTCCATGCGTGAGGGTATCGAGTTGTCTGGTCTGGATACATCACAGATCAAGATCAAGTTCCTTATCGCACCGGATGGTGGTTCGTATTCGGCTGACATCATCTTCAAGCAGTATGAGTTTGAGCCTGCTGTGGGTGACGTACACTCAATGCGTTTCCGTATCTACGCTTCACATGACATGACGTTCAAGCATCACATCCAGTGTGGCCTGTTCCGCTACTGGTGTAGCAATGGGCAAGCGTCTATCGCTGAGAAGCTAGAGGTGTCAGCTAAGAACACACAGTCTGCTGATCCAGAGAAGCTAGGCCGTATCGTGGCTGACTTCCCTGCTCGCCTTGAGGCTGAGGCTGAGTTGTACAAAAACATGATGGCAACACCATTGTCCAAGGATCGTGCTATGGAGTTCATTCGTGAGAATGTAGCTACCTATCGCATTGCATCTGGTATCAAGATCAATCAGAAGTCTGTCGAGGAAGGTGCTCGCATCTGGAATATGTACAACAACCTTGGCGACACAGGCTACCGCTTGTTCAATGTCATCACTCACATCGGTACACACGTTACTGGCCGTGAGGGTACGAACATGGCACGGAAGCAAGCCATCATTGAACAAAAAGCACAGGCTGTCGTTGATCTGCCTGAGTTCAAGCAACTGGTTGGCCTCGCGGCTTAACTTAAATGAGTGGTCTGGGATTGTCCTAGGCCACTTTACTTACATCAGAGGAAATAAACATGGCTAAGTATTACAGTGACGATGAGATCGTTGAGTTTGTAAAGAATATCGGTGACAGCAAAGAGTCATACGAATGGGTTGCAAGTCTAGTTGCTGAGCGTTTTGAGCAGAAGGATAAGCAACGTGAGTTTACCAATGCGCGTCTCAATGAGGCCGCTAATATCATTGGGCATAACACAATCTCAGAGTGCATGCAGTATGAGTGATCTACATGACATGGCGGATGAGCATAAGCGTAGCGACACATCGCTGATCAACTTCATGCACAACCATAAGGTATCTGTGCGTTGGGTTGGTCGGTCATGGGTAGCTTCAACTGAGGACTACATGGGTATGGGTAGTAGCATTCGCTCTGCCCTACTCAATCTTGAAAGGACAATGAAATATGAACGAAATTAATGGTGTACTTATGGAATCCTTAGTGGATGCGTACCTAAACTCACGAGATTTTAATCGTGTGACTGCCTCGCAGGATCAGTATCGTTACTGGATGCGTGTTTTCTGTGAAACTAAGTGGAATGGCAAGGCAATACGCAATCTTAGATACAATGATGTGACCACACCACAAGCACAGGAGATCTACGACATCATATCTGACCGGGGTATCACATTTGCTAACCGTATCGTGTCTGTCGTACGCAAGATGTACAACTTTGGCAAGAAGTACGGCCATGTAGATGGTAACCCTTGGTCTAGTATCCAGATGGAGACACCTAAGCCACGAAAAGTGATGTGGCAACCCGATGATGTCAAGAAATTCTTAGATACAGCGTATAGTAAGTTCAATACCCGTGGCATTGGGTTGATTGCACACATGGCGTATGAGTGGGCACAGCGTATCGGTGACATGCGTATGCTTACTTGGGATAAAATTGACTTTGAAAACAATGTCTTACACTTAGAGCAGTCTAAGCGCAGGGCAGTTGTGCATCTACCTATCTCAGATGACCTGATGGACATACTGAGGCAACAAAATGGGGCATTTGACTGGCAACCGTATGTTGCACCTAACGTCAATGCTAGGACTGACAATGGGTATGCACCCTATGGACTGGAGGTAGTCTCACGTGTCGCAAAGAAAGTTATCATTGAGGCTGGGATTAACCCAGAACTACGACTGGCTGACCTTAGACGCACAGCGACTACAGAAATGGTTGAGGCAGGCGTGGGTATTGCCCAGATCATGCAGGTCACGGGTCACCAGTCACCACAATCAGTAACACCTTACATGAAAAATACCTTGACGGGTGCTACAAATGCGTGTACGCTCCGCTCTGTTCACATGGCAGGTGATACATCTAGTAGGTAAGGCTGTAAAAATGTTTTACACGTTTATGGGAGACTGTATATGTCTAAATTAAGTGATTTTATCGACTCATTAGACTTACCTGTCGATGCAACACACAGATGTGACTGTCCTGTTTGTTATGGTAAGAACACTTTTACTGTGACACGGGACTACACTACTGTTCTGTACAACTGTTACAAGAATAGTTGTGGCATCAGGGGCACACAGCATAAGTTCATAGATGCGAGTACTATCATGGAATTGCAAAGGCTACAAAAACGTAGCTCTGAGAGCCATTCTGAGCAGGATCTATGTACCTATGAGCTTCCTCCCTACCTTACCCCATACACAGAGGTACAAAACCCCATAGATCCTATGTTTTTAGATCGCTATGGCATCAAACACAATGATGTTATGTACGATATCAGACAGGATCGTGTGGTTTTCCCTGTGTACACTGAGAACAATGTACTTGTAGACGCAGTAGGTAGGTCAATGACAGGCAGAACACCCAAGTGGCTACGCTACGCATCATCCCCAATGCCTTATGTTCATGGGGCAGGCGATGTAGCAGTCATAGTTGAGGATGCAATCAGTGCTTATGTCATTGGGGAATGGAAAGAGAGAGAAGTAGTGGGCATCGCATTGTTAGGTACACAACTAACGGACTTCCATCGTACCTACATTAATAAATGGTTTGACAAATTGATTGTTGCATTAGATCCTGACGCACGAGACAAGACAATCAAGATTGCAAGGGAGTTAAACTGCAGGGCATTGAACCTGAGTGATGACTTAAAGTACAAACGAACTGAAGACTTAGATAAATTAACGGAGATGTTATATGCATAGGCGAGGCGGTTACAATGTTCCTTGGACTCAGGAAGAGATCGAGACAACGGTCAAGATGTACAAAGAACACAAGACCAACCATGAAATTGGTATTGAGATTGGTAAGACAGGGGACGCTGTTAAAACTAAGCTAGGTAAATTGCGTAAGCAGTTTGACTTAGCCCCAAGGAATCAATCCCTTCTCAGGAGGGGAACTAAAAGTGCTGTCCCGAAGGGGATGACACCATTTGAGCGTGACTGGCAAGGCTCTGTGCCATTCGGTCACTGGATGATCACGAAGCCATGGAAGAAAGCATCATGAGTAAAGTACCCTACGTTGAGAGGCCATTGTTGTGGCAGGGTGATGGCATTGGATTAACTGGTGAGTGCGCTTACTTGTGGGCTTTGTTCCTTGCGAACGAAGCTGACATGGCGGATGACACCTTTGGGTATTCCAAATGGAAGTCGATGGCTGATGACCTCGCACCTAAGCAGGGCAAGCCTGTGCCTGCCGCTGTGTACTACTACGATCTAGAAGAAGCGATAAAGAAGTACAACGTACCTGAGTATGTGTACCCCGGCAGTGATCCACAGGAATGAACAAAATCAGTGAGTTCTGGGTAACCAGTTACAGAAGTGATCGCAAAGCCTTCTGGCTTGAACTGGTAGGCTTCGTGTTCACAGTAGCGGCAAGCATGTACCTAGCAATCAATGCGAGTGCGCCTGACATGAGGGTGGTGTACCCAGTTTCTTTTGTAGGTGTGATTGCACAAGTGTATGCTAGCTACCGTAGAGGTGCGGCATGGGTATTGTTATTGACATCGTACTTCGTGTGCATTAACGTGTTCGGCTTCGGTCGTGCAATGGGCTGGTATTAAAGGAGAGTGTAATGACTAAGCACTGGCGTGACTCCATGAATGATCGTAATCAGGATTGGATAAAGAACCGTGACAAACCCAAGGGTGGTTCATGGGAAGGTGGGAAAGGTTCTAGGACACGTGTAAAAAATTCTGACGCATACCGTGATAACTGGGACAAGATATTTGGAGGAGATAAGAATGGAACTGGCACTACTGAAGAGCCTACTGAATAAGAAGTTCTACGATGAGTACAAGGGTGACAGATGCCCACATCGTTTATTCAGCAAGGACATGGGCAAGATCAAGACACTGATTGATCATGCAATGGATAAGTACAAGCGTGACTTAACAGTGAGTGAGATCGAGGGATTGTTCTTAGCTAGTGAGAAAGGACTGACCACTGCCCAAGAAGACGTATACAAATCGTACTTTAATAAAATGAAGCATGTAGATCCTATTGGTGCGGATGTAGCCAATGAGATTCTGTCTATGCTGTTCCAGAAAGATGTGGGTGCACAATTGTACAACCTGTCTTTTGATTACGTAAACAATGAAGACGTAACTTTAGAGCCACTGCGTAGGATACTTGACAACCATCGTGATGACTTTTTACCTGACCTAAACATTGAATGGGAAGACATCTCTCTTGAGACATTACTTGAGAAGGATGATGAAGAGGCACGATGGAAGTTTAACTTACCTACACTTGCACAGCATGTTGAGGGTGTGAATGCAGGACACTTAGTCGTAGGTGGTGCTCGCCCTAACACAGGGAAGACATCCTTCCACGCATCAATAATCGCAGGACCTAATGGCTTTGCATCACAGGGTGCCAAGTGTGTTGTGCTCTGTAACGAGGAAGCCTATCACCGTGTCGGTACACGTTACCTGACAGCGGTAACTGGTATGACCATGAAGGAGATCAGGAAGAATCCCCGTGAGGCACATGCTCGTTGGAACAAGCTAAGTGCAAACATCAAGCTCAAAGAGTCTACTGGGCAGAACATGAATTGGGTAGAGCAAGTATGTAAGTCGTACAAGCCTGACATCGTCGTGTTAGATATGGGTGACAAGTTCGCTCAGGATCAATCACATGAAGGACTCAAGCTCTGTGCTATCCACGCTAGACAGATAGCCAAGGAATATAACTGTGCAATCTTCTACATGTCACAGCTAAGTGCTGAGGCAGAGGGGCGTACTAATCTTAACCAGTCTATGATGGAGGGTAGTAAGACAGGCAAGGCCAGTGAGGCTGACCTGATGCTACTTGTAGCTAAAGATGCACCTGTTGAGGGTGTTGAAGATGATGGGTTTACCCGACACATCAATGTCGCAAAGAATAAATTAACTGGGTGGCATGGGCGTATTACATGTAACCTGAATTATTATATTGGGCGATACGAGGTATGACCGTATGCAGGAAGACATGTTTGGGTTCACGGAGGAGTATTGCGGAGAGGATGCCATCACTTGTAATAAGTGCGGCTTCGCTCAGCCATCAAGCCAGTTCCAAATAATGCCATCTGGAGAGATCAAAAGGATGTGCAATACATGTCGTAGAAATCATTCTGCATTGGTAAGTACACTAAGATCTCAGTATGATTACCCCGACGAAGACTATGAGTGCCCTATTTGCGATAGACATATGGATGAGATATCCATGTCTAGACAAACAAAATTACAGAAGTGGGTCTTAGACCACTGCCATGAAACTGAAACATTCCGGGGATGGGTATGCCATCATTGTAATTCTGGCTTAGGCGCATTTAAAGATAACATCGACAGGATAAAACGGGCTGTCGAATATTTAGAGAGGCACAAGAATGAAAATAGTTCTTGACGTTGAGAACACAGTGATCAAAAGGGATGGTAAGTTACACCTTGATCCGTATGAGCCGCAGAATAGTTTAGTTATGGTCGGCATACAGGTTGAAGGTGAGGAGCCTAGGCATTATACCTTTGATCACACAGAGTACGATTGTAAGTACGAAGATCGCAAGAAGGACTGTGAAGAGATCCAAAGCATATTGGATAAGACAACTCTCCTGATTGCACACAATGCCCCACACGATTTACTGTGGATCTGGCAGACTAATTTTACTTACAATGGCCCAGTGTGGGATACCATGTTAGGTGAGTACCTTTTACAGCGTGGTGTTAAACAGCCCTTGTCTCTTGAGGCAGTCGCTGAGCGCAGGGATTTACCAGTTAAGAAGCAGGACACACTGAAGAAGTATCTCAAGGACGGGTACACAGTAGACAAGATTCCGTACGCAGAACTTAAAGAGTATCTATACGATGATCTGAGAACTACTATGGCACTTTACTATGAGCAGTCTCTTGATATGCGAGAGGATGCAAACAGAGGTCTACACACTGTGACTGACCTGACAATGGAGACATGTGTTCTTCTCGCTCGTATCTACCAAAATGGATTTGAAGTGGATACAGATGCCCTTGAGCAGGTACGCGAAGAGTTTGAGGCAGAAAAATTATCACTTATTCGTGATTTAAATGCGTCTGTCTTATCCCTTATGGGTGATACCCCGATCAATCTCAACTCACCTGAGCAGTTATCATGGGTGATCTACTCACGTAAGCCATTGAACAAAACACAATGGGCCAATGATGCTGATCCATACATGAGTCCTACTGACTTCAGACGTTTTGTTAATGAGTCAAGTGTTCCAGTGCGACGCACCAAGGCGCACAAGTGTTCTGACTGCAGGGGCAATGGTACATTCTTCAAGAAGAAGAAAGATGGCAGTGACTTTAAGAAGTCATCTAAGTGCGGCACATGCATCGGTAGGGGCTATGTACTCAAGGAGTTACCCAAGTTAGCGGGGCTGAAGTTCAGTGCACCCTCTGCTAAATGGCACAGTGCAAATGGATTCAGTACCAGTAAGGATAAGTTAGAGTACCTACGTGCTGTGTCTGTTGGTAAGGGTATGGATGAGGCCGCATCGTTTTTATCTAAGCTGACTAGGCTTTCAGCAGTGGATACATATCTATCCAGTTTCGTTGATGGCATTAGTACTTTCACTAAGCGAGATAACAAACTGCATGTACGTCTTACTCAGCACATGACATCTACTGGCAGGTTCTCAGGGCGTGATCCCAACATGCAGAACATGCCACGTGGTGGTACATTTCCTGTAAAACGGGTGTTCATCTCCCGATTTGCAGGAGGTAAGATCATGGAGGCTGACTTTGCTCAGCTAGAGTTCCGTGTAGCGGCGTACCTGTCACAAGATGAAGTAGCAATGAAAGAAGTAGCGGAGGGTTTTGATGTCCACTCATACACAGCACAAGTCATTTCGGAAGCGGGTCAGAAGACTAGCAGACAGGATGCGAAGGCACACACGTTTGCGCCGCTCTACGGAGCAACAGGCTACGGAAGAACACCTGCCGAAGCACGATACTATGAGCACTTCACAGAGAAGTACAAAGGTATCGCCAGATGGCACAGGGAGTTAGCCAAGGAAGTTCTTACATACAAGAAGATCACTACACCTAGCGGTAGACAGTTCTCATTCCCTGATGTAAAGCGCAGGAAGAATGGGACAGTGACTAACTTCACAGCAATTAAGAACTACCCGGTGCAGTCATTCGCTACCGCTGACATTGTGCCTACAGTACTGCTTGAAATACAAAAGCGTATGGCTGATATGCAATCATGTATCGTGAACAGTGTGCATGACTCAATTGTTATCGACATACATCCTGATGAAGAGGCACAGGTAATAGGTGTAATTGAGTCAATTAATGGTGACCTAAAAGAAATCATTGACAATAAATTTAAAATAAATTTTAATGTTCCTCTTTTATTAGAGGCTAAACTTGGTGTAAACTGGCTTGAACAACAGGAGGTCTGATATGACAACAGACGTAGCTACACTAAATACTGCGAACTTCGCAGAGATGGCGCAAGCCATGGGCATGGGTGCTGACATGAACAGCGGCCCATCTAAAGCATCTACACTTCCACGATTACGGATATGGAACTCCGCAGTCATGGGGCAGGTAGAAGTCAAGGGTAAGATGAAGAACATGGAGGTTGTACCTGCTGGTATGTACCGTCTTCAACTGCCAGACGATTCATACATCTATGCAGAAAATGCAGAGATCCGTGTGTTTGTACAGCGTTTTATGTACAAGCGTTACAATTCAGATGAGAAGTCTTACGTCAAGACCATCATGGCTGAAGATCTTAATGGTGATCTGAAAGACAACACAGGTAAGTTCAACTGTGGTAAGCCTGCTGGTTACATTGCAGACTTCCAAGCTCTCCCTGATGACACAAAGACACTGATCAAGCAGATCAAACGTGTCCGTGTACTCATGGGCGAAGTTAAACTAATCAATCCCGTTGACGCTGAGGGTAATGAAGTTGCGGCGGATGTATCCCCATTCATCTGGGAGATTGATAACCGTGATGCCTTCAAGACGATGGGCGAACCATTCACACAGCTAGGACGGCAGAAGCGTTTACCTGTACAGCACTGGATTAAGTGTGGCTCAGAGGAACGTAGCTTGCCTACAGGAGCATCTTTCTTCCTGCCTACCCAAGAGCTTGACCTGAGTAATAATGTCGAGCTACAGGAAGCTGATCAGCAACGCTTCTCTGACTTCATTGAGTGGATTGGTAACTACAATCAATACATCGTTAACTCATTCAATGAGAAGAACGTACCTCAAGCATCTGATGAAGATGCTAAGTTAGTTGATGAGTTCATTGAATTCGATGGGGATTGATCATGAATCATCCTGCTGAGATAAAGATACACCGATATCTTGAGGATGTACGTAAGGCGAAACGTGGCATGAGCAGTGCCACTATCGCTCGCATTGTAAGGGACGTACAGGAAGCTGTTGAGAAACAGTTCAATCAGAGTGAGCGAAAGTTCACATTACGTATGTCTAACATCGGTAGACCTTACTGCCAGTTATGGTTTGATAAGAACAAGCCAGAAGAAGGCATTGACATGCCCGCTAACTTCCTGATGAACATGATGATTGGTGACATCGTGGAAGCTGTCTTCAAAGGAGTGTTGACAGAAGCGGGTGTGGACTTCAGCGATGGGTTTAAATCTACTCTGACTGCAGGTAAGCACAAGATTGATGGCACCCATGACTTGATCATGGATAAACGTGTAGACGATATCAAGTCTGCATCCCCATGGTCTTACAACAACAAGTTCAAGGACTACGCCACACTAAAAGCACATGACTCATTTGGTTATATCGGTCAGCTTGCAGGCTACTCTAAGGCTCTGGGTGTTGAACCCGGTGGTTGGTGGGTACTTAACAAGGGGACAGGTGAATTCAAGTATGTGTCTGCATGGGACATGGCTGTCGATAGGCAGGACATCTTGGATGAAGTAGAAGACAAGGCTAATAAGCTAGTTCAGAATAAGTTTGAGCGGTGCTTTGAGCCTGTTGAAGAAACATTCCGTAAGAAACCAACCGGCAACAAAGTACTCTCAGAGGAATGTGGCTGGTGTAAGTACCGCTTCAAGTGCTGGCCCTCTTTACAAGAGCTACCCTCGCTTGCATCACAGGCAAAAGAACCGCCAATGGTTGCATATATCGAGATAGCTGATGAGTATAAAGAGAAGCAAGACACGAAGTAATGCACTCAAGCACGGGTATCGTTCTGGGTTAGAGCATGTTGTACTGGACTCACTGAAGTCCCGCAAGTGTTCTGCCCAGTACGAGTGCTTCAAGATTGAGTGGGAAGATCTAAACTATCGGACATATACCCCAGACTTTTTATTACCAAATGGAATAATAATAGAGACGAAGGGCAGGTTCTTACCTGACGATAGAAAGAAACACCTATCAATCAAGAAGCAACACCCGGACTTGGATATCCGATTTGTATTTAGCAACAGTAACAGTAAGTTACGTAAGGGTGCTAAGACTACATATGCAGATTGGTGTACTAAGAATGGCTTCTTATATGCGGACAAGGACGTCCCACAAGAATGGATTGACGAGAGAAAGAAACCTGCTAAGCTAATGCCTAGTGAGTTTGTAGAATTTCCATTAGAGAAAATCAAAAGGTAGTTATACAATGAGTGATGAAGTAAAAGATAAAGAACATTCAATGTTTGGGATTGATATTGAGCCTGAATTTGTTGATGGCGTATGGACAGGTAATGTCTCTGCCGGTATGTACGAAGAGTTAGCGGGGGACTTATCAGATGAAGATATTTCTCAGCTACGTAGTGTGTGTGGCATGATGGCCTGTACACTAATGCTTATGGAAGAAGACCCAGAGTTCCTAACATATGTTAAGTCATACTTTGCAGAAAAGTTTGCTGACTACTCCGATGATGAATACGAAGTAGACCTAGAAGAAAATAAGCCTACTGTTTTTACACGTAGCGCAGATGGCAAGGTGATCACATTAGATTTCAATACGAAGACACATGGGAGTGCATGATGAGTGAGTCAGAGAGCATTGAAAAGATTCAATCTGTAGGTGATGTATTTGATGATGTCCTTGAGGATGAAGAGGATAGATTCTTTGATGAGGTAGATAAGCCTGAGCACTACAACTCCGGACTGATTGAAACCTTTGACTACATCTGCGATGTAATGCGCTTCCTGCACCCACTAGCCCCCATGTGGGGATGCCAGTGGCAGATACTCAAGTACTTAGGTACACGCCTATGGAGCAAGGGTGACCCTATCACCAATGCCAAGAAGGCACGATGGTATCTCAACAAGATGATTGAGATGATGGAAGAGACGGAAGGGAAACACTGGTAATGTCACAAGAAATTGAAGTAAAGGTTGACTTAGAATTCAATGTGGATATAACTGAAGTTTCGCCCGGACAAAGGACAGAAGATGGCATCACAGAAATCGTTAGCGAAGTGCTCGATTCATGTGTCTATGACATTCCGGGTGCGGAACTTAAGCGGATCGGAATTGAAATTGAAGGACTTGATTAGTGGACTCTACAAAGTACAAGGGAATCGAGATAGATCTAGACAGAGATAAAGACCTGTCAGATCAGGCGATGGCCCTACTCAAAGACTATTACATGTTGGATAATGAACTGTATGCACAGCAGGCATTTGCACGTGCGGCAGTTGCATACTGTGAGGGTGATCATGCTTTTGCTCAACGGATTTATGACTATGCTAGCAAGCGTTGGTTTATGTTTGCATCTCCGGTCTTGTCTAACGCACCCGGAGACGGGGAGGACATCAAGGGTCTTCCTATCTCTTGTTTTCTCACTTATGTTGGTGACAATCTGGACTCCCTTATTTCTCACAATGCTGAAGTTGCATGGCTATCTGTCAAGGGAGGTGGAGTCGGCGGTCACTGGTCTAATGTACGCCCTGTAAGTGACAAGGCACCGGGAGTGATCCCATTCATGAAGGTTGTTGACTCACAGATGACAGCCTACAAACAAGGCAAGACCCGTAAGGGTAGCTATGCCGCATACCTTGATGTATCTCACCCGGAGATCATTGAGTTCGTCAGGTTCAAAGATCCTACTGGTGGTGATGCGAACCGCAAATGCTTTAACTTGTTTAATGCAGTTAACATTACAGATGCTTTTATGGAGGCAGTAAAAAATGGAGAACAATGGGAACTACGATGCCCTAACTCGGGAGCTATCAGATCTACAGTCCAAGCTAGAGAACTGTGGCAAAGAATACTTGAAGCTCGCTTCAGAACAGGTAGCCCTTACCTCAACTTTATCGACACAGCCCAGCGAGGGTTACCGGATTCTCAAAGAGCACTTGGACTCACAATTAATGGCAGTAACTTGTGCAATGAAATCCATCTCGCTACATCTAAAGAACGTACAGCAGTCTGTTGCCTCTCCTCAGTCAACCTCGAAAAGTGGGACGAGTGGCGAGACACCAGAATGGTTCAAGACTTGGTCAGACTCTTGGACAACGTCCTTAAATTCTTTATCCGAAATGCTCCGGAAGAGTTAGAGAAGGCTAAGTTCAGTGCGTACATGGAGCGGTCCATCGGCTTAGGTGCGATGGGCTTCCATGGTTACCTACAGAACAAAGGCATTGCATGGGAATCTTGGCAGGCGGCTAGTGAAAACTACCAGATGTTCAAGAAGATCAAAGAAGATGCGTTGGAGTCAACACATGAACTCGCTAAGGAAAGAGGTGAAGCACCGGATATGGCAGGCACAGGGCGGCGTAATGCTCACCTACTTGCGATTGCTCCGAATGCTAACTCGTCTATCATATGTGGGTGCTCAGCGTCTATTGAGCCTATCAAGTCTAATGCGTACACGCACAGAACACGTGCAGGTGCGCATCTGGTTAAGAACAAGGAGCTAGAGAAAGTTCTGGAGGAACACGGTGAAAATACGGAAGGCACATGGAAAACAATCATTGCGAACGAAGGCTCTGTCCAGCATCTGGACTTCCTCAGCGATCATGAGAAGGGCGTTTTCAAGACAGCCTTTGAACTCGATCAAGCATGGGTTGTTGAACATGCGGCTAAGAGACAGGAGTTTATTTGCCAAGGGCAGTCGGTGAATCTATTCTTCCCTGCTGGTTCACCTAAGCCGTATGTCAATTCTGTACATATCAAGGCGTGGAAGGAAGGACTCAAGGGTCTGTACTATTTACGTACAAACGCAGGCGTATCTGCTGACAAAGTAGGTGCATCCATTGAACGTAACGCACTGAAAGATTTCTCATCTGATGCAGATGGGGATGAGTGCATCTCATGCCAAGGGTAGATACACCATGCCTAGAAAGAAACAATTACAGATAGCAATAGGACCAATAGAGCACGTGCCTTCAGATAAAGATAGAAGCCACAACGAGCTTGTGTGCTCCATCTGCCACTGCGAGTTTGACATTGAACTTGAGGGTGGCATTGATGGGTACTTAGGTGTACTGCCTGTGGCTATGTGTGCTATGTGCTACTCGGGATTAGATGAGTTCTTCACTCAGATGCATGGATGCTATGACGATGAACATGATGGATACGAGGATCACGATGAAGATTAAAGGTATACACATGAATGGCAGAGGAGAGCCAGTAGATCGTTCTGATTTAGAAGATGCTATCATGAAAGCATGGCGCACAACGGAGGACATTAAGGCTTTCTATATGTCCGCTGAGCGGATGGATGAAGATCAGGTAATCAATGCCCTTATGGGGCTAGAGATCTTCGCTGAGATGCGCTTTGACGAGCTATGGAATACATTTGAACAGTGCATTAACAATGGAGTATTTGATGACAGCACAAAACGTGGAGAAAAAATTGCTAGAGCTTTGGATGAAGCTACTGAAGGCTTCGGTCAAGAACAAATCTAGAAAGATAGCTAAGCTAGAGAGCAGGCTGATTCAGTTAGAACTGGAGAAGAAGAAATATGAGCATTGATTTTGATGAAGAGTTTGACCTAGTCAAAGCACTGCGTGAAGCGCAAGCACTTGAAATGGTTGAAGAAACTGACAATGGGTGGCAGACTAAGGTAGTACCAGATGCACTGTCACAAAGAGCCGCAAAAGAAATTGTTGAATTACGTCAACAAGTTAACGAACTTCGCAATAGATTGGCTAACAAAACGATTGACTAATTTCCCTCGTTGAGTATAACTACTCAGTGCTTATGGCCCACTTCGGTGGGCTTTTTTTCCTTTAACAATAAACGGAGTGGTGTATGCCATTGCTAGAAGAATCAAAAACTTACAAGCCGTTTCTATATCCATGGGCTGTGGAAAAAGCTATCTCACATGAGAAGGTACACTGGGGTGAATGGGAAGCTAAACTGCAAGATGATGTTGCGCAGTGGAGCAACGGGAAGTTAACTGATGTCGAAAGAAACCATATTACACAGATCCTTAGACTCTTTACGCAGTCGGATGTCCAAGTTGGAACGAACTACTTGGAATCTTACATACCTAAATTTAAAAATAACGAAATACGGGCTATGCTTACTAGCTTTGCTAACCGTGAATTTGTTCATCAGCGTTCTTATGCTTTACTTAATGACACGCTAGGTCTGCCAGAAGAAGAGTTCTCAGCATTCTTAGAGTATGAGCAGATGGCTAACAAGATTGAGTTCATGGCTGACATTGATGTGAACACGCAGTCAGGCTTAGCCAAGGCAGTTGCCCGGTCAGTAATCAATGAAGGCATGAGTTTGTTCAGTGCGTTCGTAATGCTACTCAACTACCAGCGCACAGGTAAGATGCGTGGCATGTGTGAGATTGTCGAGTGGAGCATCCGTGATGAGACGATGCACTGTGAAGGCATGACTAAACTATTTAGAACCTTTTGTGAAGAACACCCAAGGATTGTGACAGATGAATTTAAATCAGATATCTACCAAATGGTCAGAGATGCAGTCTCTCTTGAAGACAAAGTTATTGAGCTTGCATATGAGATGGGAGACTTGGAAGGACTCAGCCAAGAAGAAGTTAAGCAATATATTAGGTACATCGCAGACAGACGACTGATTCAGTTAGGTCTGAAGGGTAACTATAAAGTCAAAGAGAACCCATTACCATGGGTTGACTGGGTGGTTGCAGGAGATTCTCACAAGAATTTCTTTGAGGGTGTTGTGACAGATTACAATGCCGCAGGTATGGAAGGTGATGACTGGGGGTGGCAAGCCGCATGAGCCAAGATCAAGTTAAGCAAGAATTTGAAAAACTTAACCAAAAGATCAAGGAAATGGAGGCAGTCATCAGACACCTGAAACGACAAATAAGAAAGATTTAATATAACCTATTGACTTTTATATTCATTAGTGTATAACTATTAGTTATAAGAGAGAAACTGCTAAGGCAGTTTTCCCTCCGCTGTTTGATCTCACCCTCACAGCAAATGCACAGCCCCTCGCAATGAGGGGTTTTTTATGTGCGTGACATTAATCCGCCACTGTTAAATACACGAACCTTACCGTCCGCCGATTTGATCTTCAGCTTCTTGAGGTCACTAAGTTCTGATCTAGCACCCTTTGCAAGCACTAATGGTCCTACCTGCAACACTTCATCCGCCCGTGTGACTGGCTTGCCAGTTGCCTTATCGTAGAAGAACGAATGGCGGAATGGATTCATCCCAACCTGCGTCCACTCAGGATCGTCCATTAGCTCAAAAACTTTATTGTATACAGCTTCGGGATCTTCATTCTTGTAATCCCCATGTATACGAGCGATGGTAGCTTTAGGTTTCTTTGTGGCTATGTTTAGAGCGCCTTGCCCTTCAGTGAAGAACTCTACGTTATCTAGTACAGCAGTTTGACCATAGCCAATCGCCTTACCATTTCTTACTGTACCATCGTGTAGAGACACAACCCATGTGTCATATTTGTCGTAAGCAGGAATATCTAGACGAGATCCTACACGTGTTCCATCCGGTATTTCTAAATTTAAACCGACAATTCCTTTTTCAGACTGATTCTTACCTAGCGAACCAACAATCTCTTTTAGTGTTGGCATTTCTGGGAAAGTTTCACGAGTGATTGGGCGCATAGGCATTTCTGCCTTAGCAATTTTCCTGTACTCTTTACCAGTTATATTCCCATCTTTTAGATCTTGTGCCGCCTGTTGCACTATTGGAGTTCGCTTTTGTCTCTGACTTTCAGGTAATCTGTTAGCATCCTTCCAAACTTGGATTGCGTCTTCATCGCCCAGTATCTTCTTGGCATCAGCAATATCTTCAGCCTTGTCTACAGAGCGCAGTGCTTTGACACCAGCCTTTGCGCCTCTTCCTATTATACCAACACCCGGTACTGCACCTAACGCACCCAGTGCCGCCATGCCATAGTTACCCTCTTCATAGTCTTTGATAGCACTCTGCGCTGAGCGTATCTCACCAGTCACAGGCGCAAGGTCAAGACCTAGCTCAATCATCTGCTTAACGTAGTCTTCACTTTCTTGCTCACGAGTAGCAACATCTTCTTCTGCCGCAGTCTCTGACAGTGCCAGTGGGTCACCTACGTCACCACCTACATTAAAGGTCTGCACTAAACCACCAGAAGCTAACTTTTGCTCCGACTTAACTTGTCCTGCAAAGAAGTATTCACTGAAGTTAGAGTCCTCTGTAGGCTTTCCTATCTCAGATTCAAGTGCGGCACGATTATCTTTTGATATCTCAGTCTCATACCGATACTGCATAATATCGTTAATAGTGTATCCAAACTCTTCTCTGATCATATCCTCTGTGGCGTCGGGATTTCTTTCCATGAACAATTCAATTTTCGTGCCAAGCTCATTTAGAACCTTAGAAGAGATGCCGGTAACAATTTCCCTAGCTTTTTCCTTAAAGAACTTTCTTTTGTTTTCATTGTTCTGCTTCTTGTATTCTTCACCTCTAATGTACCCTGACATTTTCTGAGGCAGTTCACTTGCTACCTTTTCCCGTATGCTAACATCGGCAGGGCCAAACTTAAATCTGCGATAGATTTCATAAGGTCTGACCTGAAGGCGGTTAGCTTCTTTCTCCACTTCGTTTGCATTCTCAGAGATGTTAAATCCTGTGGTTGCTGTACGTAATGGATCTACCTTTTTAGCAGGAGTAGATCTCATTATGCTGTAACGTGGATCTTTCTCGTTCTCCATGCCTAGCATTTCACGAATTGGACCTAGTGTTCTACCAGCGCGAGCAAACATGATATCGTGCCAATCTACTTGACCGTTAGTTTCCGGTATTTGACGCATTTGCTCATCCGTTAAGGAATACAAATCTCTGACGATACTGACAGGCAAGGGGAAGGTGAACGTGTTAAAGTAGTCGCCTGCAATCCTTCCAAGTGTCTGTTCATTAGCAATAGAAATCTTTCCGCCTGTAGCACCGTCTGGATCTAGATCACCGAGCAAACTAGGCAACACATCATTGACTAGCTGAAGACCTGTCCCTGCTCTCATAGATGAACCAATAGCAGTCTGGACCATGTCCTGTGAGAAACCTACAAGGTTTGGCTGTGGCTCACCTCTGCGCAACTTAACATATGTATCAGCTATGTACAGTTCTAAGTTCATCGGCCCCAACATAGGCCGAAGATCCACAGTACCGTCTTCAGTCTCTACGTTATACCAAAGTGTTCCGGGGTCTTGTGTGTTACGAAGGCTAACAAAAGTATAAAGCATCATCGCACCACTAGCTTGTTGAGAGATTCTCTTAGCTAATGATCTTCCTGCTACCTTTCCACCACCGCCCAGTTTCTCCGCCTGCAACATGCCGATAATGGGAGCATGCTCATACATAAATTGAATCTGGTTAATCACGAAGCGAGGAAATGGAATCATTAATCCTGTAACAAATCCGTACTGCTGGTCAATGTTCAGATAGTTTCTGGATTGCTCAGCAAAGAAACCTTTACCCTTTGGTGTTTTCTGATACACCATTTCAAATGCTTTATCCATTGCCTCATTAAAAAGTCTAGGATCAATACTATTAAACCTACCATTTTTTATGAGGTCAGTAAGACTTTCATCGTAGTTGGCCTTGACTAAGCGGCTAAGCTCACCGGCAAATGCAGTCTTTTTAAAGAAGTTATCCGACATGCGGTTAAGAATGTTTAGTCCATTGCCAATGCCTGTTAACCAACCACCGCCATCGGTTTTTGTGCCTGCAACAGAAGAGTCAATAAAGTTACCGAAGAATTTATCAAACCCTTTCTGATCTATATTCTTGTACAAGTTTGCAATCAAATCTGCTTCAGATGTATTAAGGACGTACTTACCCATGTCTGCAGAATTTAAGAATCGTTTATTTGCTTCAATCGGTTTGAGTCCGACACGTTTCGCAATGCCATTATATAAAGAGGTAGTCCCTACTTCTACAGCTTCTTCAAACATGTCCAGTGTTAAACGAGATGCTCCACCGAATACGTTACGTAATGTGGTGACTGGCTGAGAAGTCATAATAGATCGACGGACACGCTCAAACTTATTTGCAGTATCTTTGGCGTAGCCACGAATAGTCGCCTCTTGACCAACCTCAGTTGCTAACTTTACATCTGCGCCTACTGCCTCACTTAAATCCTGCCCCTTATCAATAGCCGCCTTTAACTGTTTTTTAAGTAACAGAATATCTTGAGCAGATTTTCCACCAATAGCTTGTGCTGATTTAAGAAGTCTCGCGGCGTTAGATACGTTAGCCTGATAAATTAATCCAATATCCCTGCCACTTAGATTGTACTTCTCCATTGTTTTTACATACATATCTAATGGGATATCACCATTAGCAATAGCAAGAGATAAGTCAGCAGTTATTTTATTTCCGGGAGTTCTAGGAATGACTTCTTTCATTTCTAATATGGCGGCTGTCATCTTATCAATGTCGCCCTGCTCTAAACGGATCTCAAATCCTTCCGGTTGCCCAATACCAATCTGAATGGACTCACCTTCTGCGATCTCAACTTTATCTAGTGGCTTTGTTTTGACAGCCTTGCCGGTAGTTGGATCAATCGTTAACGCTTCCAACTCAGCTAAAACTTCTTCTACTTCGGATACAGACTTACCATCGCTGTCCTGTGCTTTAGCAATAGTTTCTTTTGCCGCTACCTTTGCGTCTGCTTCTCGCTTAGCGAAGGCGGCTTCACCCTGCTGTTTCAGTAAAGTTGCATCCGCTTCCCTTGCACCCAAACGAAGTGCATTAGCACCACCCAGTGCTACACCGGGAAGTGCTGAAAGTCCTGCAGTAAGAGCAACCTCAGTGCCACTAAACTCCCTTTCAGGGTCTAGCTCCATCCGTGTGCCTTGCTGTGCCACACTTTGACCAGCACCAATAGCACCCTCCACGAGAGCACCTTTAAGGGCACCCTTGAGCGTTCTACGCACGATCTCTTTAGTTGCCTGCTGTCCTGCAACAGACACAGCTTTACCACTGCCACCTGTCAGTAAGCCAATCCACGTCGATGGGGCAGTTGCAATACCGTAACCGTAATCAACAATCTTCTCACCGAGATCTTCCGTGCTTATCTCTGACTTGTCATACACATCAAACAGCCGGGCCATCTCAGCCTTACTCTCTTCATCTGCTTCCTGTGCATACATCAGGTCACTCACAGTGTCTACTTCATTGACATCGTGATAACGCATCCGCTTGGCGAACTCGTCGTAGATTTCCTCTGGGTCAGTTAGGTCTACATCTCCTTCAGTGCTTTTGTATAAGTAGTTTGCCGCGTCAAGCAGAAAATCCTCATCTGCTTTCAAGGTCTCAGCGGTAATGCTTTCTGGGTCAAGATAGTTGTAAGCCTTTTTCATATTTACAGCACCATTGCCGTTGCATCGGCTTCTGCTTTTTTAATGTCTGTGTAGCCGTATTCCTGAATAAGAATATTTTTTATTATGCCGATGCGATCCTTTCTAGATTTTCCCTGTTTAGCTTGAATCTGAGTCGCAGTGGGTTTGGGAATTAAAGTACTGATTATAGGGTGCTGTTTAGGATCGGTTGGTACATTTGATGGAGTTGCTTGAGTAACTGCAGGAGTTGTGGTGGCAGGACTAGGAGTCTGAGCACCTGTTACTTTAGGAGCACCTGTTGCCAACGTCGAGCCTTTAGGATCTGACAGACCCTCTAGGCCAACTGCTTCTTTGTAAAATAGTTTATCTTTGGGAGTTCCTTCTTCGATAGCCTTGTTGTTAAGCATATTGACATAAGACAAAGCAAACGCACGAATTGTTGTAGGGTCTACCTGTTTGTCTTCGCCCTTAAAGCTGGAAATCCATGCCTGATACGCGCCTTCCATATCCTGTTCTAGCTTTGTCTGTGCTCCTGCTCTACTGTCAGAAAATCTAAATGTTCCATCTGCATTTTGCTGAGGGCTGGTACCCGCAAAAGTAGAAAAAGCCTCTGTAAATGCAGACCTATACCCTTTATCGTCCGTGCGGGTTATAGGCTCATACGCACCCCGCTTAAGTTCAGATGTCAAATCTACAGTGGCACCCATTGACGATGGCACGTCACCTTCATACCCACCCTTCTCAGGGATGTACGCAGACTTAGTGGCTTCTACTGTACTCTTATCCCCCAAGCTAACCTCACGGCCAAATACACCTGTCTTGAATCCTTCCGGTCCAACATAAACAGGAGCTTTTGTTTTTACGTATGCGCCGCTATCAATGTAGTCAATAACGTCAAATCCAGTAATAGGTTCCTGCGCCTCTGCCAGCTTAACCAATCCCTTGTAGTCTTCTAACTGCTGGAAATTCTTAGCTTTCTCTGCTTTAGTTACAAAGTCTTTAACACCTAAATCACCACGATCTAGTAAAACTTTAACTTGTGTATCGCTCAATCCGAAAGTGGATCTAAGATACGTCGCCTGTTCTTTTTTGTTTCGTATCTCATCTTCATACTTTGGCTTGTAGTCTTTAGCCTCTTCACGAAAATCTTCCATTGCCTTCTTGAGAAGGTCCATTCCAATCTTGGCTGACTCTTCTTCTATCTTCTGTGCTTGGGTGGCAAACCCAGCGGCGAATGCTCTAAAATCTAATGCTGGCATTACATTGCACTCCTTGGAGCCATTAACCCGCGAGGCGGTGGGGATGCTTCATCCATGCCCTCTTCTTCTTGTGGGGCAACCTCTTGTTCTTCAGGCATTGGCTCTTCTGCCATGCCCTCTTCTTCTTTAATACTCCTCATGACTTGATTGATGATGTCCTGCTTAGTACCCGGCTCATCGTCTGTGCGCTCATTACCAATGACGTAATCAATCTCAGCCATCTCAGCCATAGTGATCATTGTCTCTACCAGTACGGGAGCTACAAGCAATCCAACATCTAGGGTGTGCTTACCTTCCATTGTATTGCCTGTAATTAAAAGATCAGCAATAGAGGTCAAAGGAATCCCCGTTTGAATCTGACCAAGCAACATACGAGAGGTAGTCTTATCTGAGAAGATAGGAGCGTACAGAGCTACTGCTTCATCCACAGTAGACACCTGTGATGGTCTACGCCATGGACGAGACTTAGGTTCTGCAGTCAAAGACATGCCCGCTACTGGGGCATCAAGAAAGTTTTCTGGGGTTGCCATTATGCATTCCTATATTCACGAATTGACTGAACCATCTCAGCCACTTTATCTAGTTCTGAATACTTAGTTTTAGATGGGGTTGCGCTTGTTCTCTTCATGCGAGCACCTAGTCCACTAGCAGTTTCCTGCTTCTTAGGCGTTGCCGTGCTTTCTTTTTGTTGCATGTAAGACAAAAAGCCATTGTACGTTTGTGATATTCTTCTAGACATCTTTAATACCTATTACATAAACTTCGTTAAGAATCCGGCACTACCACCCGTACCAAACAATGCGGTAGCGGCGAATGAGCCTAGTGCAGAACTTGTAGACGCATCAGCGGCGGCATCAGCGGCACTTAACTCAGCATCTGCTAAGATACGTTGCTGTGCTAGCTTATTAATACGATCCAGTTCGTTCTGTCCACCCTGCCATGCATATTCCATTTCATCTTCGTATGCCTGCCACAGATTAGCGTAAGCCTGCTCGCTGACACCCAACACAGCTTGTGCGTTGAAAGCGTTAGCGTCATTGATAGCGGCAGTGTTAGCAGTTGCAATCTCTCTGCGCCACTGGGCGTTAGACTGTGCGATAACTAATTGATTCTGCGCATTAAACTGATCACGCTGATTCTGTAGCTCAGAGTTAAACTTCTTCACTGCAGTACCCTGCTCAATGTTAAACTGCTCCATGGCATTGCTTTGTGTCGCATTAAACTGAGACACTTGAGAAGTTAAGTTAGCGAAGAACTGATTAGTCTGATTCTCTGAAGTAGCATTAAACTGTCGAGATGCATTCTCAGCCGCTTGGTCAGATAACAAAGCCTGTACCTTAGACTGAGAGTCAAACATGACTGCTTGCTGATCGTTAGACAAATTAGCCATATCCATTTGCAAGAAAGACTGAGCATTTTGTACAGCCGCCTGTTGACGGTTGTTTAAGTTAGTCAATTCAAGCTGGGAGATCTGAGCGATGTTAGCCATCTGCACAGCCTGACGGTTGGTCAAGTTATTCAGATCGACTGTCTGAGCCATACGTGCATTCTCTAATGCAATCTGTTGCTCAGCATTAAAGTTCATATTAGCGATGTCAGAGATACGTGATGCATTCTGAACACGGGCTTGGAAGTTCTGATCAAACTCTTGTCCAATAAACTGGGCACGTTGTTGTGCCGCTAACATTGCACGAGCCTGACGATTAGACAGATTCAGTTGCTCAAACTGAGACATTGTCTGTGCGTCTTGCACAGCGATAGGTAGTGCAGATTCCATGGCCGCTTGAATGATAGCCTGACCAGCCATAGATGAAGCACCTAAGCCTCGCTGAGCCATAATGGCAGTTGCATTACGCATTGCCCCCGCCGCCCATGGAGGTGTAGCACCACCCTCAAACTCAGCCATGAGGTTAGTTAACTGACCACGTACAGTAGCTTCCTCAGTAGGCTGTGCCTGTGCCGCCTGTACTTCTTCAGCGAACTGTGCGGCGAACTGAGCATCTGCAGGTGCAGTCACTAACTCCTCAGCAGATAATGTACGAGCATCAGGTGCTGTCACACGAACTGCACTATCAATCTGTGCCGCTTGCTGATTGGCTACTTCAGTAGATGTAGGTACAGTTGACTGAGCTACTGCAGGTGCTGACACTGTCCCAATGGCAGGCGCAGTTGCAGGCACTTGTCCTGACGCTAGCATTGCCTGATATTGTTCTGGTGTAGGTGTAATAGGAGCTTGTGCTTGAGCAGTTGTAGCGGTATCAGGAGCGGACACAGTAGGTGCTGTACCTATCTGTGTACCTGCCGGTGAAATAGCTTGCTGTGTACCAAATTCAATGCCCTGAGCTAACTGTTGTGCGCCCGGTGGTAATCCCGGCTGAAACATTTGAGTAGCACTGTACTCAGGAATTGTAGGGAATTGTGTTTCGTAAGTAAGATTTCCTTCAGCATCAGTAACAGGATTACCTTCTACATCAAGGACTTGCTGTTGTATAGGTTGTCCAGCTTCATCTAGCTTAGGGCCAAAAGGTGTCATCTGTGGTACTGCCGCACCTACAGTTGGAGCACCTACTCCTTCAGATGTTTGTACAATGCCACCTTCAGCTAGCTTCTTAACGTAGCCACCAGCATTCATCTTCATCATTTTAGCTTTGTTCTCAAGACCGGCATAAGCACTTTGAGCACCGGGATTACTCGCCAAGAACTCATTGAACTTGTGCATCGGACCTTGATAACCTAGCTTGCTGGCTATACGCCCCATTTGGTCTTGGTTAAACATGTTAGATTAACTCCATTGCCTTAGCACGTGTCTCTTCAATCCTACGTTCCCATCCTTTGCCGAATGTATCGTAGATAGAGAGAGCACGAATAAATCCTTGACGCTGTTCAGTGACAGCAGTGATAACATCTTCTTCACTCGTATTCTTTACAGTAGTCCATACAGAGTTGAGAGAAGCAGGTCCAATGACCCCATCACCGTTTGCGATTCCACAGACGGATTGGAGAGCTTTTGATGCACGTGAGATTCCTGAATTGACAGCATAGTCCATGACAACACAAGCAATACCAACAGGAAGATCATCGCCTTTGATACGATCCCAGTAGTCACGTTTGTAAAGATCAGCCGCTTCATCTTTAGTTAACTCAGCAATGTCCACATCTGGATAAGCACGTTTAGAAATGCCATACTTAGTTTCTCCACCGGGATCTGACGGATGGTTAACGTATCCACCTTCATGTTCCAGAACCATATGAACAACAGTTTCAAATGACATTATTACTTACCTTTTTTTAGATTCATGATTTTGTCTGCTGACTTCAATCCAAATGAAGCAGACACTGCGATAAAGAGGAGATACTGATACCATTCAGGAAGTTGGTTGAGTGCGGCAAAGCCTTCGTTGACTCTGGCTATGATACCGGGATCGTCGATTATAACACTGTACGCTACACCTAGCAACGGTAAACTTAACAGTATAGAGAACCATTCATCCTTCCAGCTTTTCTCAGTAGCCGATGCCATCTTGTCTTCCCAGTTAGCATCGTTCTGGATAGCATTAATCTTACGCTCTTGGATAGCTTTCTTCTCGTCAGCCTTCCCTTTGATAAACTCTTTGCCTAGCTCAAGTGCTGGACCTAATAATAAGTTAAGCATCTTTATCACCTACTAAAAACCAGATAGCAACTAGACAAACAATTAATCCAGATACAAATTCCATATTAACTGTCCTTCTTACCCTGCAATGCTGAGGCACCGAAGAAGGCAGACACGAGGACTGCAATGGATGCGAAGTACGTAGGGGCGATGTTAGCAATTAAGGAAGCGGCTGTATCCATACCGAAGGCATCAGCAAGAAAGATACCAAATGGATACAGTAAAAGACCAAACAGAGCAAACCAAGCCATCTTGCGTATGGAGTCACGCTGTGCATCAGCATCTTCCATCTTTCTGCGCATGTCTTCCAGCATGATCTTGCGTTCTTCAGCATCAATCACCCCATCACCATTGAGGTCATACATCTTTTCTTGGTCTGTCATTATGTTCCCTTCTTGTCGCTTGGTATAGGTACACAGGCCATGCCCCTTGGGTCTTCTGCATCTGCCATTATGACCATTGCGTCTTTAAAACAATCTTGTGGGTTGGTGTATTCTTTTTTCTCTACGATCTGTAATACACCGGGTTGTAGGGCTATCGTGATGATCCCGTATACGAGCCACACCCTACTTCCCCTTCACACTTATGAGCCAATAAAGGAAATAACCGCATATGCCAATAGCAGAAAGGGTGGCCACGGTAACAGCGATACCAATACTCCAGTTTTTAATTTGTCTAGCTCTACGGGCTTTCTTATCGGCAATTCGCTTTTGTTCATTTTCTTTCAGTTGTTTCCTGTTCTGCATGAATTTTTGATAATCATCCCAAAGACCTGCTCGCCCTTGGTAGATAAACATTTGTTTTATTTCAGCTTCTTTGTTTCGTATCTTCTCTAATTCAAAGAATGCTTCCATGTCACCCGCCTTCGCATCTTTTTCTATTTGTTCTTTAGCGTCAGCGAGTTTGGTAAGTTGTGGCCCCATTTCACCGACACTCTGTATGTGTCCAGCGAACTCCTTGATAGCCCCGATAGCTTCGTTAGCTATCTTGATGGCGGCTATGGCCTCAAAGATCATGTCCGTGCTTCTATGAGTCGGTCAATCTTAGCGTCGAGGGCATCCAAACGATCCATGAGTCGTTCCATGTCTTCCCTGACTTCGTCTTTCCGTGCGTACTTCTCTGCTATGGTTAACTGGCACTGCACGATTTCTTCACGGGTTTTGTTGAGGAGGATGGATAGGCGATGCAACTCCGTGTGCATCTGTACACCGAACCAGCCCACCAGTGTGATGAGTGCGGACAGAACAATATTCCAAATCATCATGTCCATCAGTCATCCGCATCCTGTATGGTTAGCTCACCAGCCTCAACCTGACGCATGATTTCGGCGTAGTGGCGGTTTGCTGGATCGAGTGGGACAAACAAAATATCACCATCAATCGTGGCAGTAATTGACACTGCTTTGATATTAGCAGGGTCGTTTACATATTTAGCTGATGTAATGTTCATTTATAACTCCGCATCTGCCTGAAAATACGCATTACTGTTATTAAACTGCACTTGGCAACCTCCACTACTTGGCCCAGAAATCTGCCCATGACTAGCATACATTGATCCAAAGTTTAAAGAAGATCCTGCCGCACCTGACCAATTATCAAAATTATCAACAGTGCCATTAGTGTATGCATACCAATAGTTTGTCCCAGAGGTTGCTGACATTGTTGGGGCAGACCGCATAGTAACTGGGAAATGAATCGTAGCATCTATTCTGCTTGCAGTAGTATAAGCGCCAATAACATTCCCACCGTAACCGGCTCTGAGAAAATACCTCTGACAAGCCGCAAGACTCTCTCCGTATGAAATATGCTCAAACGGGGTCGCAACAGAGCCGACTTCTACCTGAAACCCAGAGATATAAACAGTTGCGCTAGTGGCAAACGTCAAGATGACAGCCACAGAGTTTCCAGTTAAAGAAGAAAAGGGTGCAGTAAATGTGTGTGTGATACGCTCCCAAGTGTCAGCCGCACTAAGTGTCTGCGCCCCACCGTCAGGCCTTCCACCGGAACCGCCTTCATCGTTCAGTTCTAGTTTAGTAATAGCATTCACGTTAGATGATCTAGCGTAAAAACTAACTGTGATGTCTTGGTTTAGCACATGACCACACACTTGTGGACGCTCAATCTTTTGCAACAACAAAGGTGTACCAGAGCCGTTGGCGACTACCTTCATTGAATATTGGAAGTTATCAGGGACAATACCTGTTTCTTGGGTAAAGGTAGCGTCATTCTGTTGCCATCTGTCAGCAGTGCTTACGCCATTACTAGAAGACGTTGTAGCTCTTTGCCAAATAGTATACGCACCGTTGATGATGAGATTCCTGCGCCCCAACGATGGAGATGCAGTGGTCACCACCGTACCTGTCTCAGCAGGGACACTGAGGTTGCCTGTGCCGTCAGCTTTCTTGATTGTATCTACGTTGAGTTGGCTCATCCGGCTATCTCCATAACAATAATTGACATAGTTCCTTGAGGCCGCCAAGAGCTTGTTGCATTGGTTGTTTTTGCTTGAACTTTATATGTCACGCTAACCGCTGAAGAAGGACTATCTAGTTTTTGAATAAACCAATCAAACCCCACGTTACCGCCCGGAGTGTCATAGCCAACCAAGTGGTTAGCAATTGCAGTT
>Ga0255773_10000328_pt1 | contig 51232 bp, 38 predicted proteins | sample 011ome_17_FD_179971 | JGI IMG/M metagenome (GOLD analysis project Ga0255773, IMG submission 179971) | Coastal salt marsh microbial communities from the Groves Creek Marsh, Skidaway Island, Georgia - 011502XT metaG (version 2) | ecosystem: Environmental > Aquatic > Marine > Intertidal zone >... | reverse complement strand
CAAAATTCCTTTATCAATAGATGTCAAGACCTCCTTTCTTTTGTCATGTACCATATTATAATTTAAGGAATCTACAAGGGTAATTAAGTCAATAAATTCATTGACCTTGTCTGCTACTTTTTCTTGTACATCCACCAGAGAGTTGTTGTAATCAATGGCTTTGTTTTGTTCGATTACCGTGCACGACATCATAAACGACACTGCGATAAAAATAAATAGGTGTTTCATAAGGGCTTATTTGTTTACAATTTCTCCAGAGGTTTCTAAATCCCATGTTCCTTCAGAGATGGATTTTCCATTTTTGAAATAGAAGTTCCCTGCTTTCGTTTTTTTATGAATATAGTCATCACCTTTGTTGCCCACCACAACAACTCTTCTTGTTGTAATCGAGGTAATTTCGCCATATTCATTCTTTTTTTGATATACTTTTTGAGTGACTCCTTGAGGGAAAATTAGAGCTAACTGGTCTTTGTTCGTGGCCGATTTGAGAATTGATTTTTCATCGTTTATTTTTTCAATTTCCTTGCTCGTAGAGATAGATTTTTTTTGATTTAATGCCCCTGCTTCTTTTTCGGCTTGGGCTTTTCTTTCCATAAATTTTTTGAGTTCGGCAGCTTTATCTTCTGCACCGTCATTCAGTTTTTTTGATTCTTTTGCCTGTAAGTCGGTTAATTTTTCAAATTCTTGGCTCGCAGCCAATACTTTTTCTTGATTTTCTTCCTTTTCTTTTTCTTTCACCTCTGCTAGTTCGTCTTTGTAGGCCAGAAATTCAGCTGAATTCTTCTCCACTTTTTCTTGCGATTCTTTTTCAGCCTCTCTTTTTATTTCTTCTACTTTTTCAAAAGAACTTGTTACCGACCTTTGGCTCAGTATCTCTTTTTCTTGAGTTTCTTTCGCTAGTTTCTGTTTTTCTTCTTCGTATTGTTGATAAGCAGCCGTACTCTCCAATACGTCTTGATTTTCGTTGTAGGTGTTTTCAATTCGCTTTTCTTCCAATAAGACCAATTCTTCCATGTTCATTTCTATACGTTCTTCAAATTCACCTTCGGCCTCTTTCTTTTCAATTGTTTTTTTGTCGATATAATCTTCGTATATATGTTGGTTCTCGCGAATATTGCTTTCACCTTTTTCCTGTTTTTGTCTAATTAGTTCATTGGTTTTTTCTAAATAGTCAATTTCTGCTTTTAGGCTCATCTTTTCTTTTTCCGAAAGTTGTTCCCTTCGAGTGAGTATTTGTTCTTTTAGAATAGCGAGAGAGGCTTCTCTTTGACGATATTTTTCGCCATTAAGTTCATATTCATCCCCAATTTTAGTTTTTAATTCCTCCGTAAGAACATAAGTTTCATAGGTTTCTTGGGTATTTTGAACTCCTTGTATTTTTGCTAATTCAGATTCTGAATCTTGGTATTTGTTATAGTCAGAGATAGTTGTTTCATTTCTTTTTCTGAGTTTGGTCTGCTCTCTGTCAATAGCCTCTTTTAGTTTTTCAAATTCGTTCGATGTATTCAGTATATCTTGTTGGTCGTCAGTAATAGTTTCTTTTTGTTGAGAGGCGTAGGCATCCAAGAAGAGTTTCACCGAGGTTATGTTTCCGTTTCGGGCATAATCATTTACTCCAAGTTCATTGCTTATTTTGTCTTTCAAAGATTCAAATTCACCATACGTCAGTTGAGCCATAGCTTTATCTTTGTTGCCTTGTTTTTTGTATACCACATTCATAGAATCAATATACTCTACTAAGTCCATGTATTCCCTCAGATCTGAATTGTCTTCAATTTTAGTAAGTAAAAAGCTGCCATCTTTGCCAGTCATATCCACCTCGGTTCCGTAGAGTTCAGCATCTATGTTAAAATAATCATCCGTTGAGGTAATGGCATTCCTTTCATCCTCACTCATGTTAGCGAGGATTTCGTTTATCGCCTCAATTCGTCCTTTAGGATAGGTTTCGTTTGGTCGTAAAGACAAGGCAGAATTATACGTGTTCTTTGCTCCTTTGTAATCTTTGTTTTCAAATTGGTCGTCTGCCTTTTTAATAAGGGCATTATATTGTTGCTGTTTTTCAGCTTCTCTTTTTTTCTCTGCTTCTCTTTTTTCTGCCTCTGCAGCTTCCTTTTTTGCCCTTTCAGCGGCAAGTAATTCTTGTTCTTTTACTTGTCTTTCTGCTTCTAGTGCTTTTCTTTTGGCTTCCTCTGCTTTTTGTCTTGCTAATTCCTCTTGTTTTCGCTTTTCTTGCTCAGCAGCAAGTTGAGCTTTTGCCTCTTCTGCTTTTCTTGCCAGTTCTTCCGCTTGTTTGGCTTTTTCGGCCTCTCTCGCAGCTTTTTCTGCTTCTAATCTGGCTTTTTCTGCTGCTTCTTTTTCAGCTTGTTCTTTCGCTAGCCTTGCTTTTTCTTGCTCCTGCTTCGCTTTTTCTTCAGCCAGTCTTTTGCGCTCTTCCTCTTCTTGTTGGGCTTTTTCAGCAGCAGCTTTGGCTGCGGCTTCTGCTTCTCTTGCTTTTCTTTCTTTAGCCTCTCTTTCTGCTCGTTCTTGAGCATCTCTTAGTTTGGCTTGTTTCTCAGCTTCCAAGGCCGCTTGTTTTGCTTTTTCTGCCTCTAAAGCAGCTTTGGCAGCCTCTTCTTTTTCTTTTGCTAATTGAGCCAGCCTTTGTTTTTCTTCCTCTAGTTTTCTTGCCGCTTCTTCTTCTAGCTCTTTTTTTCTCCGTGCTTCTGCCTCTGCTTTTTCTTTGGCAATCCTTTCTGCCTCTTTTTCTTTTGCCAACTGAGCTAGTCTTTCTGCTTCAGCTTTTGCTTTTGCTTCCGCTTCTTTGGCAGCCTTTTCTGCAGCAAGTCGCTTTGCTTCTTCGGCTTCCTTCGCAGCTTTTTCAGCGGCTTCTTTTTCAGCTTTTTCTTTCGCTAATTTGGCCTTATTGGCTGCCTCTTCCTCGGCTTTTTTCTTGGCCGCTAATTCTTCTCTTAAGCGGATCCCCTCATTCGCTTTTTCAATACCTACTTGCGGTTCAGCGGAAGTTGGTTTCAAATTTTTGGCTTCAGAAAAAGAGGTAATCGATTCTTCAAATTTACTCTCTGCAAGAAGAGAATTTCCTTTTGCCATAGCCGAAGCATAATCTTCTTCAAGTTGTTTTAAAGTGGCGAGTGCTTTCTTAGCTTCTTCTATTTTTTGTTTTGGAAGGGGTTCACTTGGTTTTAATGTCAAAGCCTTTTCAAAGCTCTCAATGGCTACCTCAAAGTCTTTGCTTGTTAGTAATTCTTCTCCCTTTTTCATAGAGTTGTTGTATTCCTCTTCTAGTTTTTTTGCGTCTGCAATAGCTTGTTCTACTTGTGAAATTAACTCTTGTGGCTTTTTTTCTTCTGGTTTTGTTTTTTGCGCCTCTCTAAATTTACTGAGCGCAGTGGTGTATTCTTTCTTTCCGAAAGCTTCTGTTCCTTCTTTTATTTGTTGAGTGTAACGATTCTCAATTTCTTTTAATCGGGCAATTTCCTTTTGCGCAAATAGGATTTTGTCTTTTGGTAGTTGTGCTTCAGGTTTAAGTCGTACTGCTTCTTCAAACTCTTTTATGGCTTCTGGGTATTTCAGACCTGTTAAGAGAGTTTCTCCCTTTTCAATTCGAGCTTGGTAATCATTTTCCAGTTGCTCGAGCCTTGCTATTTCTTTCCTAGCTTTATCTATTTGCGTTTGCGGAAGTTTTTCCTCTTTCTTTAGCACAAGGGCAGCTTCGTATTTGAGGATACTTTCCTTAAATTTAGCTTGTGAGAATAATTCATCTGCCTCTGTCATAGCGGCAGCATACTCTTCATTTATTTTTTTTCGCTCAGCGATTTTTTGGTTTGCTTTTTCAATCTGACTCTTAGGTTTAGTTTCAGAGGGCTTGATAGCAAGAGCTTTGTTATAGTCAGAAATAGCTTCTTCAAACTTTTCTTTCCCGTAGAGTTCATCTGCTTGAGAAATTAGCTTATCATACGCTTCGTTGTCTTTTTTTATTTGTTCAAGAATATTATTTATTTCAGATATTTTTTCTTTCGGTAATTGCTCGGAAGGTAGGAGGGAAGAGGCTTTTTCATAAGAGGATTTTGCCTTTTCATATTCTTTTGCCATCAACAAACCGTTTGCGGTTATAATCGTTTGGTCGTATTCAGCTTTATTTTTAGCTATATCCTCCAATAACTTATCAATTTCTTTTATTCTTTTTGTGGGATCTTTCTCCTTTGGCTTTATTTTCTGGGCCTCGGCAAAGAGTGTTTTGGCTTCGTCATAGCTTTCTGAACTTACTTTGATTTCTGCACGTTTCATAAGTTCAACATACTGCTTATCAGATTTTTCGTTCTCTAAGTTTTCAATTTTTTTGTTCAGCTCCTCCAGTCGCTCTTTTGGTTTTTTATTTTTTGGTAAAACTCTTTGAGCAGCCTCGTATTTTTCCTTGGCATTTTCAAACTTTAGCAAATTAACAAGATCGTCTCCTTCCGCAATTAATTTGTCCATTTTTGCCAAAAGTTCTTTTTCTTTTAAAATGTCTTTGTAAGCGAATTCAGCATCCACTAATTTTTCAGTGAGCTCTTCATCATCTTTTAGTTCCAATGCCGCCTTCCAATCTTCTATTGCTTTTCCGTATTCTTTTTTAGCGAGGGATTGTTCCCCGGACTTTTTAAGTTGTTGAAACTTTTTTTCTTTATCCTTTTCGTCTCCCTCTAGTTTTTTGAAGTAGTCCTTTATTTCATCCTTCCTTTGATCTATGTATTTAAAGTCTTCCGAAAGCTGACCAGTATTAGGATCTATTCTAAATCTTTCGATAGGTGTGTTCTCAACCACCCCATAATTAACACCATCTTTTTTGATGAGTAGTTCAACTTTTATAGGAATTTTTATTTCCAAAGGAACATCTTCTTCATGGTAACCATCTTTGCTGTTTATTTCAATCGTATTGGTGGTTAATCTATTTTTAGAAATCACAATAGAATAGACATACCCATAGTAATCCATGTAAGAATCAAATTCACCGCTGGCATCGGTTGTCGCACTATACACTTCTTTACCGTTTCGTAGTATTTTGACTAAAGCACCAGAAATAGACTTTCCATTCTCATCTCTTATTTTTCCTGCAAAAATCATAGAGGGGTCATCTTGAGAAAAGGAAATTGTAACACCCACCAATAGACATAGAGTGAGGAGAATTCTCAAAGTCGGTTTGATATTTAAGGTGTTTTGGGTCATAGAGTGTAATCTTGTTTTTTGGCAGAGTGTTTTAGATTCAGCTTTGGAAGGATAAAAATACAAATTTTACCGAGTTATTGAGGTTTTAGTCTCTTCGATTTAGAGCAAAAAAAACACCTCCTACTTCCGTAAGAGGTGTTTTAAATTTTATATTGTTTAAGGTTGTATTATTTCTGAATCAATAGTTTTTTCGTGATGTACATATTATCAGAAGAAACTCTAACTAGGTATAATCCTTTACTAAAGTTATTTACATCCATGATAATTTGCTCTTTAGCATTTTCGATTGATTTGGATGCTACAACCTGCCCAATTGAATTTAAGATTTCAAGAGTTAAGTTATTGCTATTCAATTTATCAAATATTTCGATTGTAACGAAGTTATTTGCTGGGTTAGGGAACAAGTTAACATTTAAGTCACTTGTCAGTTCATCTAATCCAGTACAATCATTAAACGTAATGTTCACTGTATCTCTTGCAGTACAGGCAGATGAGGCTTGTGTTACTGTAAGTACGTAATCTACGCTTCCTGAACCAACAGTTGCACCTGTTACATTAAGAATGTTTGTGGTACCTCCTGTTGACCAGTTGTAAGAGTCATAAGCATTTGAAGCAAAGATAGTAACACCTCCATCTAAACAAGAGATGACATCGTTTCCTAGGTTTAATGCTGGTGACACAGTTCTTGTTGTAATTATATGAGTTGTAATAGTATCACATCCTGTAGAAGACCCGCCGGAAACAGTATCGTTGAATGTTGTTGCAGAAAAATACCAGTTTCCAAGTACCTGAACACTATCACCAATACAGAAGTTGTAAGATGCTGTTCCTGTGGCTACAGGGTAGAATGACAATACAGTGTTTACTGTACTATCACAACCTTTAGAAGTTAAGAATACATTTGTGTACGTTCCAGCAGTGTTATAGAGTGATGGACCTACTCTGTATGAGGCACCAGGACATATTGTTACTATATCGGTTTGAGTTGTGGAATAATTAACCGTTAAGTTAATTGTTAATGCACTATCACAACCTAACGCATTTGGTATTGTATCAAAATAAGTTCCTGTTGTGGTAAATACTTTTCCGCTTGGAGATGTATAGGTGTCACAAACTGTAATGGTCATAGTTTTGTAAGTAATATAATTGACAGTTAAGTTGAATGTTATTATACTATCACATCCAATTACATTAGGAATGGTATCTAGGTAAGTACCTGAAGTATTCCATACTTTTCCTGAAGGACTCACAAGGCTATCACAAACTGTTGTAGTAATGGTGTCAAAAGACTTGTAATTGATTGTTAAGTCTAAGGTGAATATACTATCACAACTTCCATTGTTTACAGTGTCTCTATCCATTGTGGAAGCTGTATATGTTCTTCCCCTCCAAGTATATGTGTCACACGAAGTCACTACCGATGGTAATACAATTTCAGAAGTAGTTGTTATATTGAAAGTCATTAAACTATCACATCCTAGTGAGTTTGTAATCGTATCCAAATATGTTCCGGTGGTAGTCCACACTTTTCCACTTGGACTTGTGTAGTCTCCACAATAAGTGAAAGTAAATTCAGCGTTAGTCGTATCAATACTGATGTCGTAAGTTCTAAAGATACTGTCATAAACTACAGGTCCAGTTGCTACTAATGTATCATAAAATCTACCAGTAGAGCTAAAGAATTTTGTGCTAAATGCAGATTGTACAGAGTCACATGCATTTGCAACAATTGTATCATATGTTTGGTTCAATACAGTAATGAATGCAGTGTCTTTGTATGTTCCACACGGTGTTACGAAAGAGGCTTCATAAGCATAAGTTCCGTTTGCTGTGTATGATCCAACAACGATTTCTGGTGTCGTATCAACCAAGGTAGAGGTATTAAGTAAAGTCCATGTCAATCCAGTTACACTTGAAGGTGCTGGTGCAGTTATACCAGCATTAAGAACGTTCGGATCTTGCTTCGGAGTAGTAGAAAGAACCCAGTTAGAACCTGTATTGTTGTCAGGACTCGTTAATCTAATTCCCCAGGTACCTGACGAATGAGATAATGGAGAAGACCAATCGGATGCAGTTACACCAGCTGCTGCCGGGAATGTTCCATAATTATAATATCCCACAGCATCGATTATGTTTCCAGAAGCATCTCTTAATATCTTCCCAGAAGTTGTGCTGGAACCATTAGATCCAGTGTAGCTCCCATTCCCTAAATATATAAAATTAGAAGGGTCATTTGTTTGTGAGCCAATTTGGCTTGTAGCAATAATAGCTGTACCAATCGGACTTAGAACTGTTCCTGTAGGAAAAGTATATGAACTTTGTAGTCCAGTGGTTGTCCATTGTTCAAATGTAACACCGGCTAGGTCCGAATTAGGAACCCCTGTAATTTCAATGTAATCATCAGTGACTAACCAAGATGGCCTTCCACCAGCTGGCCTTCCATTTGTTGCTCCGGCATAATGGCAAATTTCTGTAATAAAGAATGCACCTCCTGGATAAAATGGTGATTGTGTTGATATTTTTACAGAGTCAGAATAACTGTAAATCGTATCGTAAGTGGGGTTTACTGCAATAATTGGTTTTACCTCTGATGCGTCTATTAAATTCAATGTATCATTGATATCTAGAATATTAAATAGAGCAAAATTAATGTAAGCATTTAGTGAATATTTCCCTGGAACAGACATGTCAACGTTAGTGTATGTTAAGTCTATCGTTTGGTTAACTGCAATGGTATCTGTGTTTAATACAATTGAATCTATTGTGTTAACGGGACCAGTAATATTTAAATAGATTGTAACTGGATTGATTGAAAAATCAACTGTTGATCCAAATAAGTTTCTAATAGAAACAAATGCGGTATCATTTGTTCCATAGCAATCATCTACCTGCGCTAATCCTCCATTAATCAACGTTAAATCACCTCCCGATGGAATAAATTCAACCGCTCCTAAATCAGGAGTAGAAGTTCGAGTATTTCCATCAATATCAGTAGTAACTGAAGCTAAAGGTGTTCCCAAATTATCAATTAGGTTTGAGTAAGGCGTGTATCCTGGTGAAATAATTATTGGGTTGGCATTTACGTTTCCTGTCATTCCAGTTGCAGTATTCCATGCTGCCAATGTAGCAATATTAGTACCGTAGTACCCCAAATTATTAGTTCCAGCAGTTGCAACATTTCTAAATAAGTTATTACTTCCAGAAAGGGTAGTAAAACTTGGCATGTAAATGGCATGTTTAGTTCCTGTACCATTTCCATAAATATTAAAGATGTTGTTGGTAATATTTACGTTTTCAATGTATGAGGTAGATGTACTTGAGGTTGTAATCCCTCTTCGGGTACCACTAGAACCATTGGTGTTTATATCGACTGTGTTGTGCCAAATGTTGATATTTTTATTCTTTCCGGTAGTAGAAGAATAGGAGTATAAATAGATTCCATAATACGAACCTGTTGTTGGATTATTGTAAATAGCATTATTGACAATCTCACTTTCGTTTCCTACTGTGTTTGGCGAATATCCTAAATAAATTGGGTAGCAGGAATAGCTTCCTGATCCCGCATCATGAATTTTATTATTCCATATTCTTACTTTGGTCGAATAGTAAGCGTGAACTCCATAGAAGGTTGAAATAGTAGATCTAGTTGGTCTCGAAATATCGTTATTCGAAATTATTAAATCATCTTGATAGTAATTATAAATGGAATAAGTGTATGCGTCTTGTATCGTGTTATTTGTAATTTTGTTTCCTGTTGTTGGTACAGTACTCGATACCCCATTTAATCTAATACCATAATATGCACCTATGATTGTGTTGCTATCTATCGTTATATTGTTCGCGTTGTTTCCATAGGATGATGGAGAAGATATTGAATTAGAAGCCGCTATACCACAAGATAATGAAGTCGTGTAACCTGTACCAACATTAATTGTGTTATTTTTTATTGTAATACTGTCACATCCATTTCTCATCATAATACCAAACATAGATGTATTTGGGGTTTCATTTATAAAGTTGAAATTTTCAACTGTAAAATGAGTAATTCCATCAAAGGTTAAAAATGATGTATTACCACCTCTATTAACAGTCACACCATTTCCATTCATCGTAACAGAGTTAGTAGAAGAAAGACCATTTATACCCGAAATATCAACTCCCATTACGTATGGTCCAGAACCAGCAGCGACATTCAAAACTGTAGGTCCTCCAATACCACAATCATATAAATCTTGAAACCAATCAGCCATTGTGATATAGTTTGTTATAGTAGCTGGTGCAGAGGGATCTAATGTGTAGGTTCCGCTCAAGGTAGATAAGCAACCTGTTCTTATATTTAAAGGTCCAAAATAGATACTCGTGTCTCCTGCACTACATATACCTCTAAAGTATACGTGATAATCTGTTTTAGGTGTAAGGCCTGTTAAAGTGGCTGTGTCATTCGTTGAAGTCATTGAAGTACCCGAACCTGGAGTGAACCCCACAGAGCCATATTCAAGAATCCAAGATACATCCGCTGAACCAGGAGTCCAGGTGATATCATAGGTTGTACCTGTTTGATTAAATGCAGATAAATTGTTTCCTACAGGACAAGTTGGAGGCGTATATTCATCGGCTCCAATATCAGGTGTAGTTAAATTTCTTGTGTCCCCATCAATATCTGTTGTGATTCCAGAAATAGCTACACCAGCATTATTCGCTAGCGTTCCCTGTACATGAAGATTCGTTGGACTTATGAAAAGTGGATCTCCATAAACACTACTGGTTTCAGCTGAGGAGGCCGTTTGATAAGCAGCAAGCGTTGCACGAGCAGAACCGTGATAAAAAGGTGTTGCGCTATTTGAAAAATAAAGGTTGTTATCTATTGTATTAATTGAGGCTCCAGCATTATTGAAATAAGCAGCATATTTTGAATTGTCCGTGTTAACGAATATGTTGTTTTGTATATTTAGTGGCCCATAAGAGGATGAACCGTAAATTAGGAGGGCAGCAGATTGATAACTGTAGGACGTACTTGTCGCTATTCCACTATTTCTAACATGAACTGTATTATTGAATACATTCGTGTATTTACAGTTGTACATTTGGATTCCGAACTTACCAACGTATAAACTTGTTGGAGTTCTGTCAGTAGTGGTAATCATGTTGTTCGCGATCAACGTTGGATTCAATGCACTTCCATCAGCGTAATATGGTCTTAAACCCATCTCAGTAGAAGTAGCATCCAAATCTATTTTGTTATTTGTAATTTGATTAGAATAACCTCTAAAATAGATTCCATACCCACCTGATGCTGCATTCCTCAATTGAGTAATTATGTTGTTATGAATGATTGCATTTTTTTGATAATATGCATATATCCCATAATAGTAAAAATCTGCAAAAGTATTGTTAGTAATTACCCAACCATCTTCATTTGCAGAAGAAGAAGAACTACCTCCGTATGCATATATAGAATAATATCCATTGGTAAGGGTGTTATTGTCAATAGTTATGAATTCTGATTTACTACTTGTTCCTGATTCATTGTATATGTTTGAAAAAGATGAAGAAGTTCCAACTTTGGTGGTAATCGAACAATTTTGAATTGTAATATTGTTATTATTACCGTCAAAGTAAATTACTCTTCCGTAACCGGTATTTATAATATTGAGATTTTTAAAAGTAGTATAACTCGCTCCAAGAAATCTAATTGTACCTGTCGAACTCGTAGATGAGCTATTATCAAGTGTGGCTCCGGAGGATCCACCATCAAAAGTGATGTTGTTAGAAGCAGAAACACCAGTTATTGAGCCAATTAAAACTTCTCCTGAATAGAAACCAGAGGCAATATTAAATGTAACCGCGCCAGAAACTCCAGAGGTGTTTAATGCGGATATAGCATCTCCGAAAGAGTTATAATTAGTTCCTGATGTTGGTGAACTTCCATCAATTGTATAGGTACCTGAAAGCTGAGATATTCCACTAAGGCTAAGTAAAATACTGAACAAGATAAAAACGTAATTTTTCTTCATTTTAAGTAAGTTTAATTTTATAGACGCTAAATATAGTTATTATTTAGTGTAATTTCCTAGAAAAGGAATAATTTTTCACAAATTACTTAAACAAAAGCGATTCGATTTCGTGGTAGTGGAATTTTCTCACTTTGAATCAAAAAAAGGAAGATAGAATAAATGCTTACTTTATATTTTTGTATTCTTTGATTCTTTCGTAAGCATCTTGAACTTTTTGGAATTTTTCTTTTGCTCCTTTTTGAAATTCTTCTCCGAGCTGTGATACTTTATCTGGGTGGTATTTTACAACCAATTTGCGGTAAGCTTTTTTTATTTCTGCTTCGCTCGCAGATTCGGGAATTTCGAGAACGTCATAGGAACGTTTTATGGAAATAGTTTGATTCATCCCACTATTTGTTTGCCTATGTTGTCGCCCATCGTAGCCTTGATAATTATACATTGCTAGTAGAGAGCGAAAAACTTGTTCGGTTAAGCCGAAGTGAGTGGAGATTTTTCTGAGAATGCTCATTTCACTTTGGCTGATTTCGCCATCTGCAACGGCAATTCCGATAAGATAATGAAGTAATTGAACACGCGAAGAGTGATTCACATTTTGTTTGATGATAGTAGAAACCTTGTGTGCAGAAATGTTCTTGTCTAAGTAGTACTTGAGTTGTCGAACATATTGCTGTGCTTTCTCTTCTCCAAATTGTCGGATAAAAAATTGTTTAACGAAGTTTAACTCGGATTTTTTGGTGACTCCATCCGCTTTCATCACAACCGAAGAAAGCATCATGAGGTACTTTCCTACCTCAAAATTTGGGTTTGAGCGAGAGGTGTTTTTTTCAGTATTGTCAAAAGCAGCGCCAATGAAATACCCAATCAATGCTCCAATAAAATTTTTGGTTGATAAATACCCAATTACAGCACCTATAAATCCTCCTAACTTCAATGAATCTTGTTTTAATTATGCGTAATAAGGTGAAATCATGGCATAAACCAATACACCGGTCACCGCGACATACATCCAGAGGGGAAAGGTGATACGAGTAAGTTTTTTATGTCCTTCATAATCTCCTAACCATCCTTTGAGATAGGAGAAACAGACGAATGGTGTTATGATAATAGACAAAATAATGTGAGAGATAAGTATAAAATAATAGATAAGTTTTGTGCTTCCTATGTTCAGGGCTTCGCTTTCTTCAAGGATTCCATTGTGATTTAGGTCACCATACACTGTGGAGTCTGAGGTGGCATGATAAGCCACGTACATCAGTAAAAAACTAACTGAGAGTAAAACAGCTGTATTTATGAGATTTTGATGTAGTTTTTTCTTTTTCTTTTTAATTGCAATGTAGGCAAGAACTAGAACAATGGCAGTAATCCCATTTATAGTAGCGTAAACTGAAGGCAGAAAGCTCAGGTCAATTCCTTCAATTTTGACACCAAAAAGAATGGCCACAGCTATGGGTAGTACAACAGATATAATGATTGCCAGGCGTTTTAGTTTTGCTTCATTTTTCATTGAGTAGTATTTTAATGTCTTTGTTTAATAGTTCAATCTCTTCCTTACTAGTTCCATCATATACTCCTCTTAAATGCAAATTTTTATCTATAAGAGCAAAAAGACTGGAATGTAAAAATCCTCCTGGGGCCAACACATCTTCTTGTGTTGATACCAAATAGCTTCTTAATCCTTGTGTATATAATTCGTTTTTATTCCCAGTTACAAATTTCCAGTTTTTTAAATCAGCATTTTTTCGTTCGGCATATCTTTTCAGTCTGTTTGGAGTGTCTGTTTCGGGATCTACGGTGTGTGAGAGAAATTGAATGAAAGATTCCGTTTCCCAAAGTTGTTGTAGCTCTCTCATGTTGGTGGACATAATAGGGCAAATGGTAGGACAAGTAGAAAAGAAGAAATCTACAATTGTTATTTTATTTTTTAAATATTCTTCTGTAATGATAACAGAATCTTGGGATAAAAAACTAAAGGGTTGTATTGTGTGCCGAATGGTATCTCCAGATTCAGAAATTTCATTGATACCTAAATAAGGCAGTCTTTCTGTCTTAGTTTCCGGATTTGTACAGGTATACAAAATAAGAGAAAGCAATAAGAGTAAGGAAGTGTATTTCATTTTGGGTCACATTGATAAACAAAAGTACATCAAATCTAATTGAGAAGAAAAATTATTTATTTCGATTGTCCTTTTTGAAATCTTCTTCTTTGTATTCGATGAATAATTTACGAATGTCTTTCCTCATGTTTTCAATTTGTTGAGTTTGTTCTCCCTGATACATTCCTCTTACTTTTCTGTTTCTGTCAATTAACAAAATCATTTGGTAATATGTTTTACCGCCAATCGTTGTGCTCGATTTAAAATCTGTGTTTTTAAGATTGGCATTCGGTAAATCAATGTCGTAAATTGGATTGTCTTCTCCGATTACCATTTTCCATTTCGAAAAATCATATCCCTTTTGTTCGCTAATAAATTGTTCAAGATTTGGAGTTTTTCCTGTTGTATCTATTAAGTGCGAGACAAATAGTAGGTCGTCAAATTCTGGTCGTTGATATAGTTTGTCGTACACCAAAAATTTCAGTTGTTTTTGAATGATAGGACAGTAGTAAGGACAAGAAGGAATCAGCGTGCTAACAACGAGAGTTTTTCCCTTTGTTGTTTTCTTATTAATTACGTTACTATCTATGTCATAAAACAAAAAATCTTTTATCTCTGTCCGTTTCGCGATTTCCTCTGTTTTTCCAAAATAAGGCAAATCTTTCGTATTGGGTTTGCCTTTGGACAAGGGATAAAGAAAGGCTAACGGTACTCCAAAAAGTATGATGAATAACCAGATTCTTCGTGATATGTTCATAGTTGGTAGGTTTTAGGTGTATTCCCCTACAGAAAATCCTTCTTGTATGATTAGGAAAATCATGTAAATGATGAAAAATACGTAAGGAATGATAATGTATCTTCTCAACGATTTTTTTTCGTGACCTAAATGCATGAATTCATAAACAATGTAAAATGCTTTTACAACCGTCATAACAATAAAGGACCATTTTACCACAGGCCAAAAGCTAGCGCTTCTGCTACTTAAGTAAATACCCATGATGATTTCGATAGTTGTTAAAACAGAAAGAAGTAAAGTAACTTGCCATATTTTTTTTCTAATGGCTTTTCCTTCCTCTTCTGAGTGATTTGATTGGGTTGCGTAGCTATCGTTTACAATTAGGTCGTCTCTATTTTCCATATCTGAAAAGTATCTGTGTTTTTAAAAAGAATGATGAATTATACTAGGTAGAAAAAGGTAAATACAAATACCCATACTAGGTCTACAAAGTGCCAGTAAAGTCCTACTTTTTCAACCATTTCATAGTGACCTCTTTCTTGATAAACTCCTTTTTTTACTTTTAGGAAAACGAGAAAGTTGATTAACACTCCAGTAAAGACATGGAATCCATGGAAACCAGTAACGAAGAAAAAGAAATTTGTGTATCTCACGTCATCAGGATTCATTCCATTGGCACTGTAAGGGTTGTTTGTGAGAGTAGCGTTATCTGCCCACGTAGATAGAATTCCATCTGGTCCCGCAATAAATGTTGACCATTCCCAAGCCTGAGAACCAAGAAATACAAGTCCTCCAACTACTGTCCATCCAAGCCATTTTTGAACTCCTTTTTGGTCCATTCTATGACCAGCTTCTACAGCTAGAACCATTGTAACAGAACTAACAATCAAGATGAAGGTCATTAAGGCTACGTATATCAAAGGAAGGTTTGCGTGTGTTCCAGGAAAATGAAAGAAAACTTCATCGGCAACAGGCCATGATTCAGCCGAAGCTTTTGCGAATCCTAACGCGATTAAAAAACCTCCAAACGTCAATGCATCGGAGATTAAAAAGAACCACATCATCATTTTACCATAGGTAGCATTGAAGGGGGATCTACCACCGCCCCAAGCCGTTGCGGTATCAACATTTTCTACATGTCCTGCCATAACTTTCTATAAATTTTTTACAAGTTTAATGAATTAAAAACAAAAATAATAATAAATACACCCACAATCCTGCAAAAAAGTGCCAAAAATATCCGCCTAGTTTTATTTTTAATTGATTGTCTACAGTCAATTCTTTTTGTCCGCTCAAAACAATCATGGAAATGAGGTAAATGAGGGTGACTAAGATATGTAATAGGTGAACAATAGTAATGGTGTAGAAATATGAACTACTAACGTTTCCAACCTCTTTTAATTTAGCTAAATAACTGGCCGAAAGAGGCATTTTTGATTTTACTACTGCTTCAAGCTCAATTTTATTTTTGTTTTTTTTGTTTTCTTGAACTCGAATAAATGTTTTTCCTACAAACATTTCTGGCTGGCTACTTTGTAGTTGGTCATATTCTACTTTGTCTATTTTAATAGCCTGTTCGCCCCAAAAATAGAGTCCATCTTCTTCTTGTATAAGTTCGATACCTTGAAATTGAATGGTAAAATCTTCTCCATAATTTCCTTGCATCATGTATTCGCCTGTTTCTGGGTTCATTATTCTGTCCGCCCAGGCATATCCTTTGGCACGCAATTGTGTCCAGGCAGATACTTGAGCACCCGTAAAGAGCAATCCTAGAATAAGGGTGAGAATAAGGAAAAGGGTTGTTTTTTTGTTGTTCATCTCTTTGGATGCACGCACAGCCAACACCATAGTAATACTACTTAGTAGAATAAAAACTGTGCTGATCCAAAGTGTATTTGGCATCGAGAAATTTACCCAAAAGTTATCTCCTTTGGATACAATGTACGCGCTTGTAAGTCCAGCAAAGAGCATCACGATAGAGAAGATTCCAAACCAAACTATATTTGTTTTAGCTTTTCTTCTTGCTTTCAGGTAGTACTGTTCAACTTGTTCTTGATTTTCCATAATTATGATTTTTTTAACTAGTTAAAATAGGTACACTTGTACCAAAAGGTCGAGGTAATAAAATAAAAATACCAGAGGTAAATATGAAAATGAGGCAAACATGAGTTTAAGGGCATCTTCATCTTCCAATGATTTATAAAGTTTAATTGCAGGCCTAATGAAATAGATTCCCAGAAGTACACTCAATATCATGGAAACAACTCCTGATATATGAAAAACCCATGGCAACATCCCAGCAGGAATTACAAATAAAGTGTAAAATAAAATGATAAATGCGGTTCTTTTGTCTTTAAACTCTCCAAAGGGCAACATTTTGTATCCTCCTTTGGCGTAATCCAAACTGCCCTTCCACGCAATAGCCCAAAAATGTGGAAATTGCCATACGAACTGAACCAAAAAGATCATACCTGGTTCGAATCCAAATTCTCCAGTAGCTGCAATGTAGCCAATCATGGGTGGAATACTTCCGGGAAAGGCTCCTACAAATACTGAGATGGGCGTTAGTTTTTTTAGTGGAGTATACAGAGCAACGTATGAAATAAGTGCTATGATTCCCAGTAAAAATGAAATTTCGTTAATTTGATATAACAAGTAAAGACCTATAATTCCTGTAATTACCGAAACTATTACAGCTTCTAGGACGCCCATTCTTCCTGCGGGAATTGGCCGATTTTCGGTCCGTGTCATTTTTTTGTCTGAATTTCTTTCAATAATTTGATTGAAAGCATTGGAGGATCCAGTGACCAAAAATCCACCTACGAGCAAATAGATAAATACCTGCCAGGAAAAGGTGTAGTCCATTTTGTGAGAAAGAGGAAAGACTTCTCCCGTGAGTAAGGCAATACCGTAACCGAGACCCGCTGAGTAGACAACTAGACTTGCCAGTCTCATTTTGGTGAGAGAGGCGTAATCAGCTAATTTTGATTTAATTGAGAAGCTATTTGATGCGTCCAAAGTTTGTTCTAATTCCATTTGAAACAAAATTAGGTATTATTCATTCAATTTTCTACTTATTTGAATGTTATTCAAAAAAAAAGAACAGAGTTTCCTCTGTTCTTTTTCAACTTAATTTGTATAACGGATTAGTTGTTTACTTTCGATTCTTTTTGTGTTGAATAGTTTATTCTTAACGCTTCAACTTCTCTTAGCTCATTCTCAATTTTGTCGATGATATCCATATCTACATCATCTTTATCTGCTTTAATCGAAACAGTTGCTTTATCATTAGCAAGAGGAGTTCTTGGTCTTCGCTTTAGTTCAATAAATTCTCTTATTTCCAAAAAGTCTGGAACCACTTTGTCGTCTAACTGAAGACGTGCAGTTGTACCAAAAGCTTTGTTTTTTGGAATACCGGCATTGATATAATCTATCGCTTCGTTTTTATCTAGTTGGATAATTTCTTTCCCGGTTGGCTTTGTTACTTCTACTTTCAAATCGCTTTGTTTCATAGAAGATACAACAACGAAAAAGGCCAATACAGTAAATACAATATCGGGAAGTGAGGCGGTAGAAACCCCTGGCATTTCCTTTGATTTGTTTTGTCTAAATTTTGACATAATATTTTTGTAATTTCAATAGGTTATTGAACGTTCTTAGCAGGAAGCTTTATAATTTTCTGAGGATAAACCGCTCGAATTGCTTTTATTTTTGCTTTGTCTTCTTCAGTTTTTACTTCAGCTCTAATACTTTCGAGCGCTCCGTAACTTACCCCAAATTTTCTAAGAGCCAGTTCGTCTCTCAATTCATTTAGTCCTGTCATAATTTTATCTCTTACGGTAAGGTATGTTCCATAAGTGGTAGATTTATCATATTGGATAGCAATGGTTGCTGCTTTGTTCACGGTTCTGTATGAGCCAACAAGTTTTACTGCTTCTCTTTTTTCTAGCCATTTATCAATGTCTTTTTGGATCGCTCCTTTGTCTTTAAAAGCAGCTGCCTCCAAGTTAGCTTTCAGTATACCTAGTTTTTGATTGCAAACGGCTTCAGTAACTTCATCCATCCTAGGAAGAGATTCAGAGTCAGTAGGGTTTGTCATGAATTCTTTCACAAAATCCCCAATGTCTTCTAGTCCTTTTCCCCATTGGTTCTCAATCATTAATTGATCATCTTTGTTTACCAATATTTCAAGGATATTTCTCTCATTTACCTCGGGTTTGTCAATGTTGTTTTCCGTTTTTTGTGGAAGAACAGCAGGCAAACCAGATTCTTTTTCGAGGGTGGTTGCAATGATAATAAAGGCAAGTAGGATAAATGCGATATCTGCTATCGAACTTGCATCTACTTCTTGTAATTTACGTCTTGCCATGTTGAGTTAGTTTTATAAATGATGATTTAATTATTTTGTGTATCCTCGTACAATTCCAATAATTAAATCAACTACCAGAAGTATAGCGCCTGGAATCAATACAAAGAACAATCCGTTTACCCAGAAGTTACTGGATGAAACCATCGCTTGTGCATTGTCAAGACCTTCTTTTTTTACTACGTTTTCAAATCCTGCTGTATCTGTTCCTGAGTTGATAAAAGCCCACAAAAAAGCAAGAACTGCAATACCAACAAAAATAAGAGAAGGCAATCCTTTTTTGAAGTTATTCATCAAGGTAGAGATTAACCCCCATACTAGAAAGACAACCATGAGTCCTCCTGCAAGAAATAATACTATCGTCATGTAATTAACTCCACCTAGAATGTTTCCATCTATTTTAGCTATTTGAGCTTCGTAAGCTGCTTCCCCTAGCTCTAGATAATTGTCAGCAGTTGCTTCTTTGTTCTGGTACATTTCTAAACCCATTTGTTCTGGGTCAAAAGATTCTGGTGCACCATTTGCCATCATTCCCCAAAAGAAGTAGAAAGAGACAATAAAAAGTACAACAGTTACCCCAAACAAGGCTCTTGAAAGTGTTTTGTTTTCCATGTTAAAACTATTTTTGATTATTAAAAACTGTGAATACAGAGATTAATAGTTCTTATTTATTGTTCTTTATTACCATATCTACTAAAGAGATAGAGGCATCTTCCATATCATTTACGATTCCATCAATTTTAGATACGATGTAGTTGTAAAAGATTTGAAGTACAATCGCTGCTACAAGTCCGGCCAAAGTAGTGTTCAAGGCAACTTTCATTGCTCCTGCAATTTGTACTGGCTCAGTTTGTCCTGTTACTTCAATAATATCAAATACCTGAATAATTCCAATTACCGTACCCAAGAATCCAAGCATTGGAGCGGTTGCGATGAATAACGAAATCCAAGACAAGTTTTTTTCTAACAATCCAGCTTGAACGCTTCCGTAGTTGATTACTGATTTTTCTACTGCTTCAACTCCTTCGTCTGCCCTGTCAAGTCCTTGGTAAAAGATACTTGCTACTGGTCCTCTTGTGTTTCTGCATACTTCTTTTGCAGCTTCAACACCGCCACTTTGCATAGCTTCATCAATCTCTGCTAATAATTTATGGTTGTTTGTAGTAGACATGTTTAAGTAAATGATTCTCTCGATACTTAGTGCTAAACCTAAAAGGAATACCAAAAACACAAGTGACATAAATGCTGGTCCTCCATCAATGAAGTACTGCTTTACTTGTTGGATGATTCCAACTGTCTTTTTTGCTGGCTCTTCTTCCTCAGCTTTGGCTGGAGTTTCTTCCTCAACTGCTGGAGCGGCTACCATATTTGTGTCTTCCATTTCAGTTTCAATTGCCATTGAAGATGAATCTACATCTTCTGCAAAACTCACTGAGTTCATTCCGAATGCAAAAAGACCGATTAGTGCGAATAATGATATTATTTTTTTCATGGTTATTTTTTTTGTCTTGTTTTTTTGTTGGTTATCTAAAGTTGTTTTTATACTCAATATGCAGAGAGGAAGGGATTCGAACCCTCGATATAGTCACCCATATACACGCTTTCCAAGCGTGCGCCTTCAGCCACTCGGCCACCTCTCTAAAATCCTGCTCTACCGAACAGATGAACTATCAATGTTATCTCTCAATTCTCAAAAGACACGGCAAAATACGAAAAATATTTTAGTACCAAAAGAAAATTAATCAAACGGCTCCAAATTTAATATTAACGGTTTTTATTTTACAATTTTTTAAACACTTATTTTGAAATAAATCAAGTATTTCCGTCAAGTGAAAATTTAGAATTGTTGTATAATTGTGTAATTATTGATTGATTAGTGCTGTAGCTAAGTTTTGAGAACTTCTGAAGAGGGAGAAACGAAGCAAGCAAATATAACTTAATATGATGAAAGACAATTATTGTATCCTTATGGCTGGAGGAATAGGAAGTAGATTTTGGCCAATGAGTACGGAAGAATACCCGAAGCAATTTCACGATGTACTAGGACTAGGAAGAACATTGTTGCAGCTATCTTTTGACAGAATGCTGATGGTTTGCCCAAAAGAAAACATTTTTATTGTAACCAACTCAGATTATGTAGACTTGGTAAAAACCCAACTGCCAGAAATTGGGGATAATCAAATTTTGCAAGAACCAAGTAGAAAGAATACAGCTCCTTGTGTAGCGTATGCCAGTTATAAAATAAAGACACTTAATCCAAATGCTACTTTAATTGTTGCTCCTTCGGATCATATCGTGATGAGTGAAAATTCATTTAAGTCAACGATGCATATCGCAATTAAGCAATCTAGTTTGGAAAATTGTTTGGTGACTCTAGGAATAAAACCTAATAGACCCGATACTGGCTACGGCTATATTCAGTTTTTGGATAACGTGGAAGGAAGTCTGGAGGATGTGAGAGAGGTAAAAATGTTTACGGAAAAACCAAATTTTGAATTGGCTCAACAATTTATCGAAAGTGGTGACTTTTACTGGAATTCGGGTATTTTTATTTGGTCAGTAGATTCGATTATCGAAGCTTTTAGCAAGTTTCTTCCCTCTATGCATGATGCATTTAGTGAAGGAATGAAAGTATACAACACTGAATTAGAACAGGAGTTCATCAACCACACCTATGCAGAGTGTAAAAATATCTCCATTGATTACGGTATTATGGAAAAGGCCAAAAATGTCTACGTAGTTCTCTCAGATTTTGGATGGAGTGACCTAGGAACATGGGGAGCTCTTTATACTCATATAGACAAAGATCCCAACCAAAATGCCATAATTGGGGATAAGGTGAATATGTACGACTCAGAAAATTGCGTAATCCGTCTCCCAAAAGATAAGCTTGCCGTAATTCAAGGTTTGGAGGATTTTATTGTGGTTGAAGAAAAAGGTGTGTTATTGATTTGTAAAAAATCAGAAGAGCAACGAATCAAACAGTTCGTGACAGATATAAAACAAAAGGGGAGCTAATACAGGAGTTTATTCTTGAATAAAAAAGCCTGTCTTTCTTGTGAAGGACAGGCTTTTTTGTTTTAATCTATCGTGGCAATACATTTTAGTTCTATTGCGATGGGAGTGGGTAAGCAATTTATCTCACAAGTAGTTCGGCACGGTAGGTTCTCCTTAAAATATTCGGCATAAATCTCGTTGTAAATCTTGAAATCGTCTTTCATGTTGGTCAAAAAAACTTGTACATCTACAAGCTGCTCCCAAGAGGATCCACTTGCTTCCAAAATGGTTTTTACATTATTAAAGACTGAGTGACATTGCTTGGCAATATCGTACGATTTGATTGTTCCGTCTTCATTCAATTCTACTCCTGGAATTACCTTAGTTCCTCTTTCTCTTGGTCCAACGCCCGAAAGAAATAGCAAATTGCCAACTTTTCTTGCATGAGGATACATTCCTACTGGTTCTGGTGCTTTGTCTGAGTTGATTTTTTCCATTATTTATTTGTTATTTTTATTTCTATTCTTCTATTTTTATCTCTTCCCCATCGCTGTCTGTTTGGAGCTATTGGGTGTTTGTCTCCATATCCTTTGTAGGTCAATCGGTGTTCTTCAATTTTATTTTTAATAAAATAGTGATACACAGCTTTGGCTCGTTGTTCCGACAAACTGTCATTCTTGGATGGAATCCCTGAGTTATCTGTAAATCCACCTATCTCAATTTCTACGGTTTTATTTGTATTTAGGTACCGAATAATTTGTAGTAAATCTTCATTTAACGAATCTGTTATCTGAGTAGAGTTAGGCTCAAAAGTCAATCGGTCTAGCACCAATTTGTCGCCAATATTAAGCGGGTGTTGAAAATTGTTTGGCAGTTCTTTGGCAGTGAAAAATTCTTCTTCGTACGCTGCTTCATCTACTAATCCAGTTGCGCCAAAATCTTTCTTTTGAAGAATTTTTACTTCTATTCTGCGGTTATTTTCCCTGCCGGATTTGTATTTGTTGCTAAAAGCGGGCCTGGAAGAACCATAGCCTTTGTAAGTGATTTGCTCTGAGGAAATTCCTTGTTGAAGTAAATGGTCGTATACAAATTTAGCTCGTTGTTTAGAAAGAAGGATGTTTTTTGCTTCAGAACCAGATCTATCCGTATGTCCTCCAATTTCTAGTTTTAGCTCGGGAAATTTTTCTAAAGCTTCCAATAGTTTCTTTAAATCTGGATTACTTTCGGGATTGGCAATAGTCGTACTTCCAGGGCCAAATTTTACTTCGTACAGAAGAAGGCTGTAGTTTAACGGTATGGCTTCAGGAACCACGACTAGATGTTCAATTTCTAAATGAATATCAGAGCTGTCGATAATTCTGGGCATTGGAGGACAAATTTTTTCGCCCATTCCGTCTTCCAGAATAAATTCCGGAAAGGGAACAAATTCATTGATTTGCGTTCTTATCGTTCGGTATCTTGGGCTTTGGTTTGCTCCGTCCGTGGCAATATCCCAATAACTCGTGGCTTCTAAATTGGTGAATCCGCAAAACTGCTTTAATAAAATGGCTGAGATATATCCGGAGGCATGCCAGCCATTCCAACAATGAAGATACACTGGTCCAATAGAATCATAGGTTGCACTTTCATACACCATTTTTATCATTTCATAAATGTGAGAAGAATCGAAATAATCTAATTGCACATATTCGAATCGATTGGACTTCCCGTTTATGCAATTACAACCTGTTTGGTCAATGATCGAATCAGCATTTCGTTGGTAGAGGTAAACAGATTTTGAAAAACCCTCTTGGCAAAGATTGATAACTCCACCTTTTGGTAGCGGATTTTGATTTTTTCTTTTATTGGTTTTGTGGTAATAATTATTTCCTCCACCTCGATAAGCGATTCCGTGTAAGATGGGTCGCATATTTCGAGTGCCGTACAATTCCTCAAAATTGTTTCCGTAATTGTCTGTAATCTTGTGAAGTAAATCAGTTTCGTTGTACCGGTTTTTATAAAACAGTGGGCTTAGGCTATCCGTTATTTTATTCACCTTATTGGAATCTTCCAGATAAACGGAGGTAGACGGAAACTGAGCAAAACAACCAAAATAGGAGAGTGAAAATAAAAAGAGAAGAGTCTGTTTCATAAAAGGCTTTTTGATTAACCGACCAAAGATAAAAGTTATTGTGGCCAATTGCAGTTAATCGTTGAGTGTATTTTTAAGATCTCGATAAATGTCTCCCATAAATAACTTTACTCCTACGGTGTAAGTAGGGGAGTTGAAGTTTTCTTCAATGTATCTATTTCCAATAAGTAACAAACGAAAGCCCACGCCAGCACTTATTCCAATGTATTGAAAGATTCGGTAGGTAGCTTTCATGGAGGGTTCGTAGGTAAGAATAAAATGTGAGTTGGATTTGTTGTTGTTTTTTGTTTGGTAAAAAGTTTGTCCTGCTCCCAAATAGACAGGAATCGAGAGTTGTAGATTGTTTTTTTCTAAAAAAGAAAACGAAACAAAGGGGGCTACGTATCTCATTTTTAGGGCTGCCGTATCTTTTTCGGCAGTAATGTGGTTAAATTCCGTTGAGAGCCAATTGTAGCTCAAGGCAATAGTGAAGTTGTCATTGAAAGTTATTCCACCTAATACACCTCTTACTTGTGCTCGGTAATTTGCAATAAAGGAGTTGCGAGTGTTGTAATCACCATAAAAAGCAGGGGAGTGGGTTAAGCTCTCCTTAATGGAATCAAACATTTGGCTGTTCCCAGTTAATGGAAGCACAAAAAATAGTATGTAGAGTACTTTTTTGATGAGGTAAATTTATTAAAAATGACTTTTGATTAAGAGATGATTTCAGAAACTCTATTCATACTGAATTGTTTATAGAAAATAATTGTAAGATTCTCCTTCCTCCGAAGGTAGGAATCTTTACAACCAGAATGTTACCATGAACGAAGATTCCTGTCTCAGTGGGAATGACATTCCTTTTAGAGTGATAATTCCACATTCGGATCCCAAAATATTTCTTTGAATCGGACAATCTTGTCTTCAATTACTTCAATTCCCTCTTTTTCTAATGCATGTTGCATGGCGATTGGGGTAGGGAAGTGCATTTTTCCTGAGAGCATACCGTTTCGGTTTACTACTCGATGAGCTGGTACAGGTTTTTTTTGCGAGTGAGAGGCGTTCATTGCCCATCCTACCATTCGCGAAGAACGTGGAGTACTCAGTGCTTTAGCTATAGCTCCGTAGTTGGTTACTCTACCTTCGGGAATATGACGGACAATTTCAAAAACAGCTTGAAAAAAATCTTGGTGTTTTTCTGGGATTGAGGTCATGTGAAAATTAATAAATAGGATTGTGAAGTGAAATTAGTGAAATTTTAGTACTTGTTTCATTCAACTTAGAGGCTTTTTTCCCCTCAAAGCATTTCATGAAAATTCTCAAACGGGTTTCGAATGATGTTTTTCTATGCCTCGATATTTTGGCTTTTCCAAAAACTCAGTCTACAGAAAGAGTTGGATTAACTCTTGAACACTCTACTAGGCAAAAAATTGAAGATGGTTCGATAGAACAACTATTTCAACATTCCGAGGGCTCTATTCAAAGCCTCTACCAATAAATCTACTTCTTCTAGCGTGTTGTAAAAACTAAAAGAAGCTCTGGTGGTCCCTGGAATTTCGAAGAAATCCATCAAGGGTTGAGTACAATGGTGACCGGTTCTTACCGCAACACCCATTTTATCTACAATCGTTCCTAAATCGAAAGGATGAACGCCTTCCACAATAAATGAAATAACACACGTTTTGTTTAAGGCTTCTCCAATAATTTTCAATCCATCGATTTTCAATAATTCCTGAGTGGCATACTCCAACAGTTCTTTTTCTTGTTCCTGGATAAAATCAAACCCAACCGACTGAATATAATCAATGGCTACGCCAAGGCCAATTCCTCCCGCAATATTGGGCGTGCCTGCTTCAAATTTATGAGGCAACTCATTGTAAGTGGTTTTTTCAAAAGTTACTGTTTTTATCATGTCACCTCCGCCTTGATAAGGAGGTAACGTATTCAGGATTTCTTCTTTTCCAAATAAGATTCCTGTGCCTGTGGGTCCAAATAATTTATGACCAGAAAAAACAAAGAAATCGGCATCCATTTCCTGAACATCCAATTTGCCGTGTGTTACAGCTTGTGCACCATCTACAAGAGTGAGTGCACCCTGTTTTTTTGCCATCTTGATTATCTCAGATGTGGGATTAATTGTTCCCAATGTGTTGGAAGTATGAGTAAATGAAACCAATCTAGTTTTGTCCGTCAGGAGGTTCACATATTCTTCCAGTATGATTTCTCCTTTTTGGTTGATAGGAATTACCTTCAAGATAGCTTCTTTTTCTTCGCAAATCATTTGCCACGGAACGATGTTGCTGTGGTGTTCCATCGCGGTGATAAGAATTTCATCTCCTTTGTTTAGTGATTTGGAAAGTGAACTGGCAATCATATTTATGCCTCCAGTGGTACCTGAAGTAAAAATGATTTCATGGGAGTGTCTTGCATTCAAAAAATGTTGAATTTTTACTCTCGCCTGTTCGTAGACATCGGTAGCTTCTTGGCTCAAAGTATGAACTCCTCTATGAATATTACTATTCTCAAATTCGTAATATTTGCTGATTGCATCAATTACAATTTGAGGTTTTTGGGTAGTAGCTCCGTTATCCAAATACACCAAGGGTTTTCCATTCACTTCTCGCGAAAGGATAGGAAAGTCTGCGCGTATTTGATCAATTGTTTTCATAGTTCAGTTCAATTAGGACATTGATACATCCCGAGAAATCAAGACATTTTGTCCTTGGTTTTGTGTTGTCAATTTTCATCGGTCTTCTATTCGATGTTTTGTTCCTTTCACTTCAATTAAAATCACTCAGTCCTCAATTGTACATTCTCAATTATTAATTTAAAAACCTACTCCATGCCATACATTTCAAGAACTTTGTCTTTCAGTTCTGGAATTCTAATCTTTTCTACCACTTCACCTAAAAATGCTCCAATTAGTAGGGCGGTGGCAGAATCTTTACTCAATCCTCTCGATTGTAGATAAAATACAGCTTCTTCGTCCAATTGTCCTGAAGTAGATCCGTGACTACATTTTACATCATCCGCATAAATTTCTAGTTCGGGCTTGGAATTCATTGTAGCGTCATCCGATAACAAAATGTTGTTGTTGCTCTGAAACGCGTTTATTTTTTGTGCATCTTTTCTCACAAACACCTTTCCATTAAACACTCCCGTAGCTTTATCAGTTACTGTTCCTTTGAAGTGTTCGTTGCTTTCGCAATTTGGCATTATGTGATCAATGATGGTGTGATTGTCAATGTGTTGTTTTTCTTTGGGCTGGTAGGCTCCATACAAGTTGCTTTCGCAGTGCTCTCCTTGTACAAATACATTGGTATTGTTTCTTATCCAGTCTCCGTTCAGGGTATAATTGTAAGCAGAGAAAGTAGAGTTTTTTTCCTGCGTGGCAACATTTGTACTAATCACCTGTATTCCTTGGTTGTAGTTCTGAAGGTTGTAGTAATGCAAATGACTGTTTTCACCAATAAAAAATTCGTTCACTGAATTATAGAAAAAACTGGAAGTATTGTGATTCATAGAACTTTTGATAATCGATAGTTCTGCGTTTTTTTGTGTCACAAAGAGGTTTCTGGGTTGAGAAATAACCTTGTCTCCTTCCGAATATTGGATTAAGTGGACTGGCTTATCACTAACTCCTTTGGCAATAATCATGATTCCTTCAGAAAAGTAGGCGGTATTGAGAGCAGAAAAGAAATTACTAATTGTATCTAAATTTTTAGAAAAATAAGAGGTTAATTCTTCTGTCGTACATTCTTCAAAGGACTTAATTTCCAACACATCATTTTTGGGCAAAGAGGATAATTCCTCGTTAAAGAACCCGTTTACCATTACGATTTCATAAGTGTCTAGTCCTGCAATTCGTACTTGTGAAAGATCTATTGATGGCGTTGGAATCGGTCTGAATTGATACTGATTTTTTGTAATTTTAGTAGTCCTACTGTACTTCCAATATTCGTCTCTGGTTGTAGGAAATTCCAAATTACTTAGTGCTTTCAAGCCAGATTCCCGGATTGCATTTAATTCATTCCAAAGAGACAATTTGTTTTCGGCAATATACGAAACAAAATCCTGTGTTTTATTTGCGGTAAGTGTTGTACTCATGGTAGTTTTTTCAGAATGTGATTACGCGTTTACTTCTTCCTTTATCCAGTCATATCCTTTTTCTTCCAACTCCAGAGCTAATTCTTTGGTTCCAGATTTTACGATTTTTCCTTTGTACAATACATGAACAAAATCTGGTACGATGTAATCCAATAGTCTTTGGTAGTGAGTGATGACCACAGTTGCATTGTCTTTGTTCTTCAGTGTATTTACACCATGAGATACAATTTTGAGTGCATCAATATCTAATCCCGAATCGGTTTCATCCAAGATTGCTAGTTTGGGCTCAAGCATCGCCATCTGAAAAATTTCGTTTCGCTTTTTCTCTCCTCCACTAAATCCTTCGTTCACGTATCGCTTTAATAGCGATTGGTCCAATTCTACCAGCGCAGATTTTTCTTTTACCATTGCCAAAAAATCCTTGGCGGCAATTGGCTCTTCTCCTCGCGATTCACGAGTTTCGTTGATGGCAGTTCTCAAAAAATTCATATTACTCACCCCGGGAATTTCTATGGGATATTGAAACGCCAAAAAGATTCCCATCCTTGCTCGCTCTTCTGTGGAGAACTCCAGCAAATCTTCTCCCATAAAATCAACAGAACCTTCTGTTATTTCATAGTCCTCGTTTCCTGCCAATACCGAAGAAAGTGTACTTTTTCCTGACCCATTAGGTCCCATTATTGCATGAACTTCTCCCGCTTTTACCTCAAGATTTATTCCTTTTAGAATTTCTTTTCCGTCTATCGAAGCGTGTAAGTTTTTAATTGAAATCATTCTGTTTTGTTTCGTTATTTTTAAACATTCTAAATAATAGGCAAATGTAAAAAAAACTTTCCCAAAATTCCATATTTTGAGGTTTCTAAATAAAAAAAAAGGAAAGGTCAACACAAATAAGTTCAAACAGAAGTATTAGTGGAAGTTAATTTGTAATTTTGGCACAAATAATTTGGAGTATTAGTCTATGAAAAACATCAGGAATTTCTGTATCATTGCACACATCGACCACGGTAAAAGTACCTTGGCAGATAGGTTATTGCAAACCACAGGTACCATCAGCGACCGCGATATGCAAAACCAAGCATTGGACGACATGGATCTTGAACGTGAGCGCGGAATCACCATCAAGAGTCACGCTATACAAATGAGGTATACGCAAGAGGGCGAAGAGTACATTCTTAACCTTATTGATACTCCGGGACACGTGGATTTTTCGTATGAAGTTTCTCGTTCAATTGCTGCTTGTGAAGGGGCGCTTCTTATCGTAGATGCCTCGCAAGGAATCGAAGCCCAAACGATTTCGAACCTGTACTTGGCGCTTGAGCACGACTTGGAGATTATTCCTATTCTCAACAAAATGGACTTGCCAGGAGCCATGCCCGAAGAAGTATCCGACCAAATTATTGAACTTATTGGATGTTCGCAAGAGGATATTATCCCTGCCAGTGGAAAAACTGGGCTAGGAGTAGAGGATATTCTAAAAGCCGTGGTTAGCCGAGTTCCTGCTCCGGTAGGAAAAGTCGAGGCACCTTTTCAAGCCATGGTGTTCGATTCTGTCTTCAATTCGTACAGAGGAATCATTGCTTATTACAGAGTGCTCAATGGGAAACTAAAAAAAGGGGAGAAGGTAAAATTTATCAATACCGCCAAAGAATATTACGCTGACGAGATTGGCAATTTGGGATTGGGGCTTGTACCCAAAAAAGAAATTAGTGCCGGAGATGTAGGATACATTATATCTGGAATAAAAGAAGCGAAGGAGGTAAAAGTAGGAGATACTATTACTACAGTAAACAACCCAACTACCGAGATTGTCAAAGGGTTTGAGGATGTAAAACCGATGGTATTTGCCGGGATATACCCAGTAGATACTGATGAATACGAGGAGCTGAGAGATGCCATGGAGAGATTGCAGCTAAACGATGCCAGCTTGGTGTTTGTACCAGAGAGTTCGGCAGCACTTGGCTTTGGATTTCGTTGTGGATTCCTCGGAATGCTGCACATGGAAATTATCCAAGAAAGATTAGAGCGTGAGTTTGATATGACTGTAATTACTACCGTACCAAACGTATCGTACAAAGCATATCTCAAGAAGAACAATGAATTGTTGGAGCTGAATAACCCATCGGACTTGCCAGATCCTTCCAAAATAGATTACATAGAAGAACCATTTATTAAGGCCCAAATCATTACCAAATCCGATTATGTGGGAGCCATCATGAATTTGTGTATCGAAAAAAGAGGGATGTTGACCAACCAAGTGTATTTGACTTCGGATAGGGTGGAGTTGTCTTTTGAAGTGCCCATGGCTGAGATCGTATTTGATTTTTACGATAAGCTAAAATCAATTTCCAAGGGGTATGCTTCGTTCGATTATTTTCCTATTGGGTACAAGCAATCCAAACTTATCAAGTTGGATATTTTATTGAATGGTGATTCTGTAGATGCGCTTTCGGCTTTGGTGCATCAAGACAATGCCTACGATTTGGGGAAACGAATTTGCGCCAAATTAAGAGAACTTATCCCAAGACAGCAGTTTGATATTGCCATACAAGCAGCTATTGGCGCTAAAATTATAGCCCGAGAAACGGTGAAGGCTGTTCGTAAAGATGTTACAGCTAAGTGTTATGGAGGAGATATTTCCCGTAAACGTAAGCTTCTTGAAAAGCAAAAGAAAGGAAAAAAGAGAATGCGACAGGTAGGAAATGTAGAAGTTCCTCAGTCTGCATTTATGGCGGTTCTTAAATTGGATTAGGGACGTTTGTTTGCTTTAGCTGCAATAGTTATTGTTTTTGGAATATGTATTTATTTCAGCCACAACCTCACGATTACACGAGATGAATCTCGATGGGATGTTGTGTATATCAATTCTATTGACAAAGAGGAGTTAGAATTGTATCCTCAAATCTGATTCATTTCCTAACACGGAAGCCGATCCACCTTAAGTAGGTCAAATCGAAGAACAACCGAAACGTTAAAAATGTATTCTGTTTATCTGGTTTTTGCCAGTCATAGAAAGAAGATAAAGGTATTTAGTTCTCATTCTTTGTCAAGAGCTAAGTCCGAATTGGTCCGTGTTTCTGAGAAATATAACAAACCCATTGCACGGTACGCACCACGGACATACAAAAAAATAGGAAAAGAAGAAGGTGATAATTTACTTTGACATTTTAAAAATCAAATCCACCAATCTACTCGAGTACCCAATTTCATTGTCATACCATCCACAGATTTTTACTGTGTTGTCCAACACTTGAGTAAGTGTAGCGTCAAAAATACAAGAGGCTGGGTTTCCTAATATATCCACCGAGACAATTTCGTCTTGGTTGAATTCCAAGACATGTCTCATCTCGTTGTTACTGACGTGTTCAAAAGCTGCGTTTATTTCCGCGATTGATTTTGGATTCTTGATATTGAGAGTGATCTCAGTAAGCGAACCATCTGGCACAGGAACTCTGTTGGCACTTCCTATAATTTTTCCTTCGAGGTGAGTAAAAATTTGGGTGATGGCTGTGGCAGCTCCCGTAGAGGTAGGAATGATAGAGAGAGTTGCCGCTCTTCCTCTGCGAATGTCTTTGTGGGGCCCATCGTGTAAGTTTTGTACACTAGTATAGGAGTGAATGGTTGATAAAAATCCATTTTCTATTCCACACAATTCATCGACAATCTTAATCATGGGAGCTGCACAGTTTGTCGTGCAAGAAGCATTAGAAATAATGGTTTCTGTTCCGTCTAGTTCGTGGTCATTTACACCAAGCACAATGGTTTTAATGTTACCTTCTTTGGCAGGCGCAGAAAGAATCACTTTTTTGGCACCAGCACTTAGGTGTTTTCCAGCTAATTCTGGAGTTCTAAAATGCCCAGTAGATTCTATCACGATATCCACATCGAGTTCTTTCCAGGGTAGAAGTTCGGGGTTTCTTTCGGCAGTAGCTCTCAGAGGTTTTCCATTGAGGGTAAGAGTAGAATCGGTAGCGCTTACTTCTCCTGCAAACTTGCCATGTACAGAATCGTACTTGAACAAATGTGCCAAGGTTTCGTTGTCGGATAAGTCATTGATGGCGACCAATTCTATGGCGTCATTCTTTAGCATGAGCTTGGCGGTGGCTCTTCCTATTCTTCCAAATCCGTTGATAGCAACTCTGATTTTAGTCATGTGGTATTGTTTTAGAAAGTAAAATTAAGAATAAGTTTCTAGATTGTTGAAACTAATTTCAGGAGTTTAAATCAAAAAAAAACTGTTCCGAAATGATCGAAACAGTTTTTTGCCTAGCGTAGTGTATGTCTTATTGTTGCTTGATGAATTTTGAACCTTTATATTTCATTCCATCAGCTTGTACCGTAACAAAGTAAATTCCTTTTGGAAGTGTTGAGGTATTTATTCTGTGTTTTATTGTCCCTTTTTGTCTGTTTGTCAAAGTTTCGTTAGCCACCATTTGCCCCGTCAAACTATATACTGAAATTGTCACATCAGCATTTTTATTTAACTCCAATTCTACGTTCGTAAAGTTCTTAGCTGGGTTAGGGAATAAGTTAAAAGAATTAACTTCTACATTCTCTTCCTTACTCTTTTCTTCTAGTGAGAGGAAATCATTACTACTCCAAATTCCTCTACCATGTGTACCAAAGTAGATAGTACCAGAATTAGTACATTCATCCCATCCTCTGTATTGTTGTCTCACATCGTATACAGGTACTGCTCCCATTTCATCATTCTGTGCGCTCCATGATGCTCCTGAGTTCAAAGAAACCCATGCGCCAAACTCTGTTCCTGCGATGATTCTTGTAGGGTCGCTCATGTCAATTACTGCATCAAATACCGGCATAGCTGGTAAATTTCCTCTTATGCTTGAGAAAGAAGAGCTACCTGTAGTACTTGCCGCAGTAGTAGATCTTAAGATATTGGTAGGAGCTCCATATCCACCTAATGCAACTACTAAGTGTTCTGGGTCGTTAGGGTCAACACCTAATCCAGCAACATATTGCGAACCATTAAGGATAGTTGTAATCTGTAATTGAGATACACCACTTCGGATGTCTGCGTAGTTGAAAGAGACACTGTCATGATCGTTAATACCATTAATTATATCCTTAGCTTGATCATTGTAATAAACGTTATTGAATCCTTTTACTCTGTATACTTCACCTCCAGAGGTTCCTACATATAGAACATCACCGTCTTTTGAGAATTCCAATTCAGTAACTCTACCCGAGACTGAATTCATCACTTTCCACCAAACTGGTGTAGTTCCGAATCTTAACGCTCCTCGAGTTACCCACACTCCTCCTGATCCTTGAAGACCGAGAGCAAACATAGTTTGAACTCTATCTTGAACTTTTACTGTGTCTCTGTAAGAGTAAGAATAAGCTGTGTCTCCTAGCACATCAACAGTTGTATCAATTGTTACAGTTACGGCCGTAGGTAATACGTAAGGAAATTGGACTCCTAAGTTCTTACTTCCAACCATTACAGTAGAACCAGCCGGTAAGTTTTCTGTAGCATAATAGAAAACAGAGTCTTTACTGTTTACATCATTCGCTGTCTCGTATAATCTTGTAACGTTATAGAATGGTTTTACAGAGCTTGGTAGAGCATCTATTTCTGTCCCAGTAAAAGTACTACCACCACCTTTTGTTGCAGAGCGGTAATTAGCACCTGTGTAAATACTAGAAAATAATACGTTAGGATCTAGATGAGAAATTTCACAATCGAATCCATCACCTCCATTCACTCTTCTGAATTCGAGAGGGGAGGTTCCTGGGTTGTTTACATCTTTGTATTGAGTACCATTATCTTGCGCTCCTCCAATAAGATCTCCAAATTTGGAGTATCCTATTCCGTAAAATTGGGTTACGTTGTACCCTCTATTTGCAGGATAATAACGAATATTGTTTGAAGTTGCGTTGTCTGAAATTCCGATTCCTCCATCGTTTCCAACATACAATCTATTTGTGTTGTCCCATACCATTTCGTGGTGATCGGCATGAGAGTATAGTGAACTAGTTTGTGGCACTTGTGATGAAGAAACTTGCGACATTTGACCAAATGGTGCAGAAGTGGCAGATTCTATCCATCTAAACACATTGATCCCTCCAATCAAGAATTTTTTTGGATCTCCTGGTATTGTTGTAATAATGTTGTTGTAGTTTCCTTGATACTGAAGACCATTGGCGAATGGATCTGTTGTTAATACAGTGGTTGGGTCAGTTCCATTTGGTGTTTCTGGTACAACTTCGGTCCAGGTTGCTCCATTGTCATGCGAGGCAGAAATTCCAGCCAAAGAAGAATTAGTTTTCACCATTGAAGCGTAAATTGAATATTTTCCGTTTGGATTTTTGTCATGCGAAATAGCGTATTCTATTCTTGAAATTGCAGATCCTGTTGCGGCTTCTTTTACTTGTCCAGCTCCAGAACCAGAAACTTTTGTCCAACTACCTGAACCTTCTTTTACAAAAGTTCGATTACCCAATCCAGCAACGATTAAATTTCCATCATTCGAAATTTTAAGGTCCGTTACAGAACCAGTGATTCCCGGTTCAGCAGTAAAAGTAGTTTTATTTGTAACCTTGTACAATCTAATCGGGAAATTTCCCCCTACATAAATAACATCTGTTTCGTTAGGATCGGCTACAATCGCATTTACAGAGGCAGTTCCCCAACTTGGAGAAGGTGCAAGTTTATTCCATGTGGTACCTCCGTCTGTGGTGTAATATACTCCATCAGCTCTGTGTCCTCCACTACCACCGTTGGCAATACTAGATTCTTGGGTAGATCCCGTTCCTACATAAATGGTTCCATCAGAAGTTTGAGCCATGGACGATACAGACAATACATCTGTAAAAGCATCAACTCGTGACCAAGTATTCCCTCTATTCAGTGATTTAAATAACCCACCTGACACACTACCTGCGTACACAATGTTATTGTTCGAATTGTCTACCAGAATAGCTCTTGTTCGACCCCCAACGTTGTCTGGTCCTTCGTCTGCAAGAGTGAGGATAGAGCTTCTGCTTGCACTTGCTGCTTTCACAGCTTGCCAGGCCGCAGAAAAATCACTCGCTTCCATTTTCCCAGTACGGATGTTTTTTCTCATTTCTTCATACAAATCAATACCGTGTTTGGCACTTGTTTTGTTGAAAGAAACCGAGTTTTCTCTCGGATTATATTCGGTTAAGCTGCTTTCGCAGTTTCCACATGTGAGATATGATCCTATTCCCATTCCTGAGATTAAAATTCCACCTAATACTAGTTTGGTAGTGTTTTTCATAAGCTATTATTTTCCTGTTGTAGGTAAATTATATGGTAGTTATTACAAGTAAAAAAATGATTTTTACTTTTTATTAGCACTAAAATTAAGAATTTTTAAAACTAATTTGTTTGAATTTTAAATAAAATTTATACAATTCTATTTCGTGAGAATTAAAACAGATGTTTTTCAGCGTGGTAACTTGATCTCACAAGTGGTCCACTTTCTACAAACCTAAATCCTTTTTCCAAACCTATTTCTTTGTAATAAGCAAATTTTTCTGGCGTTACAAATTCGGCTACGGGTAAATGCTCTTTTGTCGGCTGAAGGTATTGTCCTAATGTGAGGATATCGACATTCACGGCTCTCAAATCATCCATAGTTTCCAGGACTTCTTCTTCACTTTCACCTAATCCAAGCATCACACCAGATTTGGTTTTCATACCGCCTTCCTTGAGTCTTCGCAATAATTCTAAACTTCTGTTGTATTTTGCTTGGATACGAACTTCTTTCGTCAATCTTCTTACTGTTTCAAGGTTGTGTGAAACAATTTCGGGTGCTACGTCAATAATTTTTTGAAGATTATCCCATTTTCCCATAAAATCTGGAATAAGAGTTTCCATGGTGGTGGTAGGTGATTTTCTTCGGATCGCTCTCACGGTTTGGGCCCATATTTCTGCTCCTCCATCAGGTAAATCATCTCTATCTACAGAAGTAATTACGCAATGTTTTACTTCCATCAGACTTACCGACTTGGCTATTTTAGCTGGCTCAAACACATCCACTTCGTCTGGTTTCCCAGTGGAGACATTGCAAAACCCACAAGATCGGGTGCAAGTATTTCCTAAAATCATAAAAGTAGCCGTTCCTGCTCCCCAACATTCGCCCATATTGGGGCAGTTACCACTTTGGCAAATGGTGTGAAGACCATGGTCGTCAACGATTTCGCGGACTTTCTTATATTCTTTTCCAATAGGTAATTTTACCCGAAGCCAATTTGGCTTTTTTACTTTTTCTTTCACTTCCATTTAGTCGTAATACTTTTTACCAAATAATAATTTGATGTATAAATTGTATAAAATAACTTCTTCTTTCTTGAACGCCAAAATCGGTGCGCCTGAGGGATAAATATCGACTGCTACACCAGTTTCTAAGGCAAATATGTTTTCTCTTTCTTTGGCTAATTCAAATTTAAAACCTGTTTCGAAATGCCCTCCAAGGATGACATTCATTTCATTAAAACCTGCACCAAAACTTCCTTTTCCATAGATGTTAGATTCGTTGTGGATGTTAGGATCGTATCGCTCTTCACTATTTACAGTAATTCCGTCTTCTTGGTTTACAATATCTAGATATATAGGTTTTAAAAATCCAATATTGGCTCCTGTTTTCCAATTAAAATAGACACTCACCCCTTTTTCTCTTAGTTTTTCGTAAATCATATATTGCTGACCATATCCCAATCTTACGTTGTAGAGAGAGTTAAGCTTTCCAAATTTGAAGGCTCTAGAAAAACTGTTTTGTGAAACTTGATACCTTATTTTATATTCTTTGGGATCTTTGATGTTTACTGCGTCCAAACTGAATACATGATACCGTTTGTAAGTCTTGAATTTTGCATAAGATAGGTTTCCTCCCCATCCATTTGTATGCAAAATGAATCCTCCAAACCACTCAGAGCGGAAGCCAGCGAGATTTTCCTGCTTTGCCGGGAGCTGCGCATAGGAAACTGAACTAATCAAGGACAAAAAAGCGATATGTAGAAAAATCCGTTTCATTGTTTTTTTACGAATAACAAATATAAGCAAAGTTTAGGTTGGATGAGTGAATTTGAAAAAATGGTCAAAAAAAAACACAACCGGTAGAGGTTGTGTTTTTCTTATGCCGGTAAAAAAGCTTAAAATGTCTCTTCGCTTTTTGAAATTTGAATGTCGTCAGCTTCAGTTGAAGTAGTTTCCGCTTCTATAGTCGAAAGTTGCCCATATGCATCACAATGTTGTTTTTTAGTTGTACAAGAACTTAAAAATACGGAAATTAAAAGGGTCGATACTGCGATTTTTGTTATTTTTTTCATGGGTTACATAGTTTAATACACAAAAAAACGCATATTTCTCGGGTAGATGACGATTGCTGGATTGTAGTTACAAACAAGTTATAAACAATTAACCATAATGATTTGAATGCTCTCTGTGAAAATTAGGATTAGCAGTGTTCGCTTATTTTTTTTGTTCGGTTTTACGAAATATTCCACTTGGTGTTGTAGTTTTATCTCAAATGAATGTAATAAAATCTCTTAGATTGGTCTTGGTGGTTTTCTTTCTTGTGATGGAAGGGAAGGCACAGGGATTTCTTAAATTTCATTATAGTGATTCGGCTATTGTGCTACAACACTTCCGCGACTCAATCCAAATTGAGGGTATCAAGAATAGGACACTTGCTCAACTTCAATCTCAAGGTTATATTACAAGTTGGTTAGAGGAAAAGGAGACCGTGAAAGACACTCTTTTTTTTCAGGTTAACAGGGGCAAAAAGTACCTTTGGAAGGAGGTGACGTACTCCCAAGAACTAAAAAGAATTGGTTTAAAGCTCGATTGGAACAACTACTTTCAGCCTCAAGAGTTAATGGATAATATTACCCAGATTTTAACGCATTTTGAAAATGAGGGATTTCCTTTCGCTTCTTGTTATTTTGATTCGGTGAAAATAATGGATGATTCCATTTTGGCTCGTTTTGCCGTGAATAAAGGTTCGCTTATTCTTTTCGATTCTCTCGAAATCAAAGGAGACGCTTCTATTCAAGACCAAACTGTAGCACGGTTAATCAATTTTAGAAAAGGGAGAGTTTACAGTGAGGCGTATGTGCAGAATCTTTCCAACGAAATATCATCTTTGAGTTTTTTATCTAGTATAAGAGCACCTGAAGTGTATTTTTCTCCCGGAAAAGCTTCCCTAGTGCTCTATCTTACATCCAAAAAAAACAATCGATTTGATGGAGTAGTGGGGTTGAACCCTAATGAAAATAGAGAAGGTGTAGAAATAGTGGGTGAGGTTGATATTCAGTTAAAAAATGTGCTGAAACGTGCTGAAAAAATTGGTTTAAGTTGGGAAAAAATAAAAGAAAATTCTCAACGATTTAAATTGGGGGTTTCCTATCCTTTTTTGTTTGGGTCCAAATTTGGTTTGGACACGAAGCTCGATTATTTTCGTCAGGACACCGCATTTGCTACTCTCGCTTTTCAAGCAGGGATTTCTTATTTTATTGATAATAACCAATCTTTTGGAGTTGGTTGGTCGGCAGAAAATTCAAATTCTTTGGTTGCCAATTCCCAATTATCTGAGATACCAGAATCCAATTCTTTTTCTTCTCACTATGTGAGTTTTAAGTTTCTTAATAGGCAGTTGGATTATGTGTTTAATCCCAGAAGAGGGTTTGACTTGGAGTTTGAAATTAATTCGGGGATCAAAGCAATTGAGAAACAAGAGGGGGCAACTAATGATTCTTACCAGGGACTAACGGAGCGCACAAGACAGGTTAAATTCAATGCTGAATTTTCTCAATTTATTCCTCTATTTAAGAAAGCTACTGCGCTTTTTCATTTTTCTGGTGGTAGTTTGCTGGGAGAGAATATCTTCGTCAACGAATTATACCAGTTAGGTGGGCTCAATTCGCTAAGAGGGTTTAATCAGCAATCGCTGTTTGCTTCCAATTATTATTTTGCAACAACCGAATTTCGTTATTTATTTGATAGAAACTCCGTTGTATTCTCCTTTATAGAAGGTGGGTTTTATGAAAGTAATCAATTAAATAATTACCAGAATGGTTTTCCAATCGGGGCTGGTGTTGGAGTTAATTTTGCCACAAAGAGTGGTATCTTTTCTCTTACCTACGCCTTAGGAAAGCAAAATAATAATCCGCTCTTGTTCAGGAATGGAAAAGTACATTTTGGATATGTGAGTGTTTTTTAAATAAAAAAAGCCCCAAGTTGATTTATCACTTGGAGCTTCTAAAATACTACGGTGAGAGTCTATTGTTTTATAAATTTAAGCTGTGATTCAAATGTGCTTCCGGTAACTTTTACCTGGTAGATTCCCTCTGATAAATTTGAAACATCGATTGATTCAAACCCTCTTTCAAGACCTTTCACTTCCATTGATTTTATTTTTTGGCCAACCGAGTTAAAAATAGAAATGGTCATTTTTTCTGCATTTTTTAGCTCATACTGAAGGTTCAAGATGTTTTGAGTGGGATTTGGAAAAGCAATTAATTCGAGCAAAGAAGATTGTTCTTCTAAGCTAATTGAGTTTGTTAAACAGGGAGAGGCGTTAGTCTCCTTGTTCATTGTGGTAAAGTCAATGTAGCAGGCAAAGTTCATGCTGTCTATAAAAGGGTTTCTGTTGTTTTGTATGGATTCGATGTAATCGTTTCTTGCCATTTCTTCCTCGTCTACTGGATCCATCCAATGCCATTGTTTCAAGATGGTTTCTTCTTGTCCGTAAGGCACGGTAAAAGCATCGATAGGATCTGGAATAGACCAGTTGTTTCCGTCTATTGAGTTGTAGGCTGTGGCCATATAAAATATTGCTCTGGCTGCATTTCCTTTGTGCGAATCTCTTGGTTCATACACTTGTTTTCCTCGTGAATCTAAACCGTATTTGGCACCGCCATAGGAACTAATCACTGTGATTACTTTGCCAAGTGGTTTGTTGCTTCTTACGGCATTCGCATTGTTTTGATTTACTGGATACAAATTGTGATAATCGTTGTATTCAGGTTTTGTTTGGTCTCCAAAAGTGGGCATCCAACTTTGAGGATAGGTATGTTCTCTTGAAATTACGCTAAAATTAAACGGTGCAGAATAAATATATTCCTCACCAGAGTATGCACAAGTAACTACTTTTTCATTGTTCACCGTATCTCGATGAACAAAATCTTGGATGTACGTATCATCAAAATCACTGTAGAACATCAAGGTGTGAGGATTTATTTTTGAATGCAGTTGAGTGACAAAATTAGGGCTCGAAACCGAAATTCCGTTGTAGTACGTAGGTGACTGCATTGATATCGGTGTAACTACTGAATTTATTCTGGGTGTAGAGTTGTAGTTACTGTAGATGCCAGATCCGCTAAAGGCGAACACTGCCACATGGTAGGTTGAGTTGGCATGTGTCTCTTTCGATAAATAAGACAAGTTTTTTCCTACATAAGCAACCTTGGCATTTCCTATGCTTTCACCGGCAGAGTATTCAACTCCATCAGTGGGAACTCCCGTGGGTGCACTTCCTTTTTTAAATAAGACCAAATAGCTTTCATCACTCAGTGGGGTTGTTGGCACAAAGTTCACCTCGTATTTGTATGTTTTTACATTTGAAAATGAGACAGACGATGGGGTGGCTGGTTCAGTAGCCAATCCATTGCCATATCCCACAAAGTTGATAATATAAGGGTTTTCGCTGGTGTCATTATTCGAAATCGAAATAGTAGAAGTTCGTGTACCTGCAGCCGAGGGTATAAAGTCTATACGAATAGTATCATTCGATAAGCTATCCACCGTGGAAGGAAAAGAAACGACCGAAAATTCAGTTGCGTTACTACTTGTTACTCCCGAGATTCTTAGGGTGCTATCAGTTCCTTGATTTTCCACAATGAGGTTGATTCTTCTTGTTGAGCCAAGCGTTTCAGACGTGAAATAACTAGCTCCGCTAAATACGGTATCGTTGTCAATTAGTGCATTTATTTCTGCTTCTGGTGTAGCCAGAGGAACTCCAATTGCTATATCATCCAATGAAATGTTTACTCCGCTTACCTTATTAGTGTAGTAAAATCGGATAAAACGCGTATTCGGCAGACAAGTATCTTTAAATTGCGTGTAAGCTGAGGTGCTAATCGCTGAATTAATCAAAGTTCTGGTGCTTGTCCAGGTAGTTCCATTCGGTGAGAACTCAATATCAAGGGTTCCTTGAAAAGGTGCTCCACCCACATTTTGACCTTTCAGGAAATAAGAAATTTCTCCTGCTTCTGCAGCAATTTCTATTTCGAGCCACTGGCCAGTTCCATTGAGTTTGAAACTAGGAGCAGCAATGTTTCCGTTACTCGCATAAAATGAGGGAGGATAACTACCTCCACCTAACGTAAATCCCGTAGGTAAAATAGTGTTAGGAAAGGCCCATGAAAATGGAACGGGTGCTTGCGAAATGGCAGCGGAACTCAACACCAGGCTGAGAAAAATGATGATTGATTTTTTCATTGTCGTTTGGTTAAAATTTAATTTGTAATGAAGCATTGTATCTACGTCCTAATCCGTAAAAAACAGCGGCAGATTGTGCGTCAAAACTATTGGTGGTTTGTCCGGTAAACCGATCGTTGTTTTGTGCATCAGAAATATATCGTGTGTCTAGCAGGTTCAAAATACTCATACGAATACTGAGCATCGGTTGTTTCTTTTTTGCTCCAATTCCTTTCAGTCTAAATGAGTATCCAGCATGAAGGTCCATTAGTCCGTAAGAAGGGATTCGCCAAGATTCTCTTCCTGCATTTTCGCCATCAAGGCCTCCTGGTTCAAAATCAGCATAATACCTATCAAACCAGGTATACTGAGATTTTATGTAAAGTTTTTTCGTTAAATTGATGCGGATTTTTGCTCCCATTTGAGTTTGAGCGGCATCCCCCACGTGTACTCCTCGGGCATCAAAAGAAGCATACTGAATATTTCCAGTGGCATCAGTAATGGTTGCCCCATTGTCGTTTAAGAAGGTGATACTATCTTTTTTACTCATCCATTTCCATTCTCCTAGAGAAAGCATTCCTTCTAAGGTTAAATACTTATTCATTTTATAAGCAACTTCAAATTCAGCTCCCATGTGCAAAGCATCCATTTGAATATTTGCATTAAAAGATTCATTATCCTCTCCTGTTCTTCTCACCGTATAGGGCCGATCTTTCCAATTCGTTACATAAGTATTTATGTTAATAGCAACTTTATTTTTCTTGAATGCATATCCTAGCTCTGCAGCTTGTACCTTTTCGTTTACAATATTTTTTACTACTTCATTGTTTTGATCGATTACATTGGCAAATTTTGGGACGTTAGAAAGGTAACCGAGATTTAAAAAAAGGTTAGAGAATTCATCGAAGATGTAATTTGCTCCAGTTTTGATTGTAAATCCTGGTCTTGTCACCCATTTTGTTTTGTAGGTTTCAAGTTCTTCAGAGTCACGCGTGTATTGAGTTCCATTTACATTCACCGTGTCATAGTACCCAACGGCATATTGCTCACCATCAACTGTTACTGTCTTTTTTCTAAAATAATCTACGCCTTGATACCCCGATGCAGAAATAGAAGCACTTCCAAAAATGGACCACAGTTGTTTTTTGTATTCCACTTGTCCAAAGGCACCTCCCCATCTTACTTTACCCAAGTCATGGTAAAAATATTTGTCGCCTTCTCTATATACTCTTTGGTTTGTGTTTTGGTTTCCTCCTAATTCCTTGGCATAATCCGCATCTAATAAATTATACACTTGTCGGTAGTGTTCTCCTTCATAACTTCGTAAGTCGATACCTCCAGAGTATGTTACGTGATCATTTTTTACGTAAGTTGCTGTAGAAAGCAAACCGTACCAAAAGTGATTGTTTACACTTTGATAGATGTTAGAATTTGCAAATCTTTCGGTAGGATGATAAGCCGGATCAATGTTAGGTCCAAAATCTCCGCTTGTGTTTTGGTCATAAACGTATTGGGCATCTAAACCTCCTGTTACAGGATTAATCGAGGCATTTCTCATTCCTGTTCCGCCACCTCTTCCTATGGAGAGGTAGGCAACGTTGGTCAAGTAAAACTTCTTATTGATTTGCCAAAAATCTCTCAAAGTGATTTGAGGTTTAAAATACTTGTTCTCCTGCTGATACATGATTCTCTCTTCCCCATTTTTGTCTACATATTCTCCCCAAAACTGATTGAATTTTATTCCGTGGTCTTTTCCTGCACCTGCGGCAAATTGCGCAATAGCATCGTCAGGCACACCGAGGTCTCGTGCTTGCTGCTCGTCATAGAATGAGATGGGTTGCTTGAAGGATCTCTGACCATGACTCTGAGGCGCGCCAAAAGCAGATAAACTTATGAGGTGTTTTTTTATTCTTTTTTCAGCTTTTAAGTAAAAAAAATATCCGTCAGTGTATGTAGCATCTACATATCCTTCTCCTTTTTTTCGGGAGAATGCTCCAGTAAATCCCCATCCACTTTTTAGTTTTCCAGAATTAAAACTAAAGGACTGACGCTGAAACATTCCTGTTCCAATTTCAGTTTTTACGCTAAGTTCAGGCTTGGAGTCAATTCCTTTGGTAAAAATATTCATTGTACCTCCCACAGACGGAACTGCGAGCTTAGAGACACCTAGTCCACGTTGAACTTGAATGGTTTGAGTTACCATGTCCAATCCAAACCAATTGGACCAATATACCCAGCCATTTTCCATGTCATTTACTGGAACTCCATCAATCATTACTGCAAGGTTTCGTTGGCTAAATCCACGGATAGTAATTCGTGCATCTCCGTCACCCCCTCCACTTTGTGTGGCATAAACACTCGGTGTCGAATTCAGCACCATTGGGATGTCTTGAGAAGCTAATTCTTCATTCAGTTTTTCCCTCGAAATATTCGTAAAGGCTACGGGAGTTTCTCTTTCCTTTGCAATGTCCGCAACAATCTCTACCTCTCGCATTTTTTTTGTCGAGAGTTTTACATCCAAGAACTGAGTACCTTTTTTAATGGTAATTTTTTTTTCTTTAGGTAGCATTCCTACGTACGAAAAATTGATAGATTGGGGGCCCAGAGGCAAGTCCAACTGATAATTACCATCCATATCCGTGGTAGTTCCTTTACCATTTCCATAAATAACTAAGGCTCCAATAAGAGTTTCTCCGGTTATTTCGTCTGTTAGGGTTCCTTTTAAGGTTCCTGTTTGAGCAAAAAATCCTATCCCTGAGAACAGAGATAGGATTAGTAAGTTTATTGATTTTGTCATTGTTATGTGACTGTTAGTTTAGTACAATTTTTTTAGTAAGTCTTTGGCCGTTTTCGAATGTCAATGCTACAAAATAAACTCCTTTTGGGAGTTTTGATGTGTTAATTCTTGTCGTAGTGGAATTCGTTGTAGTTTGAATTACTTTGCTTCCAAGAATCGAGATAATTTCGATATTGGTTGGCACAGAGGAGGTGCTTATGTTTACTATCCCCGAATTGGATGGGTTTGGATACGCTCTAAAAGCTTCTTCTCTTAGAAGTTCGTCTGTTCCTGTCAAACCTGAACAGTTACAACTGTGGAAGCCTAGGTTGCTAAAGTTTAATGGGGATAATGTATCCCATTCAGTTCTTGGGTCAAAAATATCCAAAGCATTTACGTCACCTTGAGTTACATTGAATTTCCTTACCATTACGTGGTCTTTTGTCCATGCAGTGGAGTCTCCCGAAACTGAGATTAAAGGCCACCCGTAAGAGCGGTGGTTACTTGGCACTCCATTTACCGCTCCTGGATCTTCACTTACTTTTCCAATTACATCAATTGGAGTTGTTCCTTTGAACAAGGCTACAACATCGTTTCCGTTGAAGTACATCACATTGTTTACGTTGTAATCTGGGCAAGCAAATATATTCGCTCTTCCTTGTAAGGTATCCCAAACCGGAGCTTCTTGCCCTGTTCCAGTTGAATCTCTTTTATCAATCACAATAACAAAAGTACTTTTTGCACCAATTGCTCCAGAAAGAGCAAGTCTTTTTTTGCTGTCAGCCGAAGAAGATCCGTTTGAATATCTTCTCAATTCGTATTGAGAAAGATCGATTTGTGCATTTGTTGGGTTTACTAATTCAATAGCTTTGTTGTTCGACCATCCTTCAACATATTCAGAAATGAACAGTTCATTACATTGGCTCTTGAGAGTTAGTGTAGTGGATAGCGCCACAATTGAGAGTATAATTTTTTTCATAGCGATAACTTTTAAGTAATAATTTTCTACAAAAATAATATTAATATTCTTTCGTTCCCAACTATCGTGTTAACAAATTATCAACTAATTTTTCTTCTCTTGGGACAAATAAATTGTCATAAAGAGATTTTTATCCATACTTTTGTGAAGTAGTTATGCAAGAATTTAGAACCAATAACCCCAAAACACACTTTTGTTTGTTTAGTGAGCTGTCTCGTGAACAAATAGTTTCGTTGCGCCTACAAGAAGTGGATAGAGTTTACAAAAAGGGTGAATCGCTCTTCGAAGAAGGAGGGTATCCAAAGGCTCTTTATGTGGTATATAAAGGTATTGTGAAGATTCACAAATACGGTGCAAATGGCAAAGAGCAAATCACAAGACTAGCTTCTGCAGGAGACCTAATTGGGTATCGTTCTATCTTAAATGAAGAGCAATATTCGGCATCCGCCAGTGCTGTAGAGGAGACTCGCCTGTTCAAAATTCCCTCAAACGCTTTCATTACACTTATAAAAGAAAATTCAGATTTTGCTCTGAAGGTAATGAAGATGTTGGCTGAAGATTTGCGAAATGCAGAGAAACAAGTGATTGATATGGCCCAAAAATCTGTGAGAGAGAAGGTTGCAGAGGCGCTCATTTTACTCTCAGATAAATTTGGTGTGAACGAGCATACGGCCGCTCTCAATTCTATTCTTACCAGAAAAGAAATAGGAGACATTGCTGGGGTAACAACAGAGAGTGCAATTCGAACTATTTCTGATTTCAAAAAAGAACAAATTATTGAAATTGAAGGAAAAAGAATTTTAATTAAAGACTTAACTAAGCTTCAAAGAGAAATTTTATAAAGTTTCTTTTCTGGCTTAATTATTGAATAAAATACCGCAAAACTGGTTTAGTTCGGTTAACTTTAAGTCATGCGTATTTATCTTTTCATAGTTATCTTGTTCTCCTTATCTGCCAATGCCCAGTTTGGTTTTGATAAAATTGACCATGATTTTGGGGATATTTATGCCGGAAATGATAGAGTTGTGGATCTGAAATTTCGGAATACAACGCCCGACAAAATATTTCTGCTAAGAGTGAAACACGGAAGAGAGATCAAAACTCTCGTTTCTGGACAAACAATAATTCCCGATAGTTTATTAGTGATACGCTTTAAATACAATCCTGATAAAAAAGGGAGGTTTCGTATCGAAATTCCGATTTACCTCAGTAATAGTTTGGAGCCGTTTATTTTTACACTAAAAGGAAATGTAAAAGAAATAGATAATTCTTTGGGGTTGGCTTGTCCAAGTTTCGACAATCCCAATGCCGGAGTACCACCCATTTTTGACTTTAAAGGATTAGTACTAGATTTCGATACAAAAGAACCCATAAATAACGCCTCAATTACCTTCGTAAACAATGGAACAATTTCTCAGATTGAAGAAACAGATAGAAACGGGAAAGTAAAAACAAAAGCAATTATCGGTTTGTACTACTTTGTGGTTGATGCGGAAGGATACATCGGAAAAGAGTTTGCTAAGTATATGAATCTTAACAATGATTCTATTTTGGTTTTTTTACAGAAACCTTCAGTTGATCCAGAGCAAAGAGAGCTTTTCGTAGTGGAAGAAAAGACAGATACTCTCTCCAAAAGAGTGTTTGAGTATTTCTTAGACACGAATGATAGTTCGGGAACGACAGACGATATTTTTGGAAAAGACTCTGTTCTTTCTCAATCTTTCATAGTAAAGGATGAACAAGAGAAGAAAGCGATAGTGAGCCAGAGGGATACGATGAATTCTATAACGAAGAAAAAAACTAGCTACAAATCCAATAATATTGTGTTTTTGCTCGATGTCTCCACTTCTATGAATTCTGAGGGTAAGTTAGATTTGCTGAAGGCTGCATTAATTGAAATGGTGAAAAAGTTGAGTGAAAACGATACTATCACGCTGATTTCTTATTCAACCTTTTCTAAGGTAATTGTGGAAGGGATTTCTGCGAAAGAAAAACAATTATTGATTGAAACAATAAAGGAGATAAAAGCCCAAGGAATGACCGCTGGAGGTGACGGAATGAAGCTAGCTTACAGGCAGGGGCGGGCTCATATTATTGAGGGAGGAAACAATCAAGTAATTATGGCGACAGATGGTAAATTCAATAAAGGAAATATGAATCTAGACAGGTTGGTAAAGAAAAATTATGAGAGAGGAATTGGACTCACTGTTTTGGGAATAAAAAATAAGTCAGAGGATGCTGAGAGTATGAGTTCGATGGCAGAAATAGGAGGTGGTCGATTTTTGTTGATTCAGAATTACGAGGACTCCAAAGAAATTCTTATTTCTGAAATTAAAAGAACTTCGGTGGTTTATTCGGAGTAGTTTTTCAGAATTGTGGAGGAATATCAGTTTATTAGCTACCTTTGTTTCATAATTTATTTTCGTGATTTCAAAAGATACCATAGCGCAAATATTTGACACAGCCCGAGTAGAGGAGGTGATACAAGATTACGTAACCCTAAAGAAAAGAGGGGTTAACTTAATTGGGAACTGTCCATTTCACGATGAAAAAACGCCTTCATTTACTGTTTCACCAACAAAAGGAATTTACAAGTGTTTTGGATGCGGAAAAGCGGGGAATTCGGTCAATTTTGTAATGGATCATGAGCAATTAACCTACCCAGAAGCTCTCCGATATTTGGCCAATAAGTACTCAATAGAAATTGAGGAGAAAGAACAAACTCCTGCTCAAAAAGAGCAGCAATCGGTGAGAGAATCACTTCAAATAGTTCATTCTTTTGCTCAAAAATATTACACAGAACAGCTTTTGGAAACCGATGAAGGGAAATCAATAGGGCTTTCCTATTTTATTGAGCGAGGGTATTCGATGGAAACTATTACCAAGTTTCAGTTAGGGTATAATCCGGATTCTTGGGATGGATTTACTTCCGAAGCCTTAAAAAAAGGTTACAAAGAAGAGTATTTATTGGCGGCAGGTCTTACCAAAGGCGAACCAGGAAAAAGGTTCGATTTTTTTAAAGGACGAGTCATGTTTCCCATCCATACGATTACTGGACGAGTAATCGCATTTGGTGGTCGAACTCTCAGGAATGACAATAAAACAGCGAAGTATTTTAATTCTCCCGAAAGTGAGTTGTACATCAAAAGCAAAGTCTTGTATGGCTTGTATTTTGCAAAAAAAGACATTGTAAAGAAAGATGTTTGCTACTTGGTAGAAGGGTATACAGATGTCATATCGCTCCATCAAAGAGGAATTGAGAATGTTGTAAGTTCTTCGGGTACTTCTCTTACAACTGATCAGATAAAATTAATTAAGAGATACACACCCAATATTACCATGCTGTTTGACGGTGATGTTGCTGGGATCAAAGCTTCTTTTCGTGGAATTGATATGATTCTAAAAGAAGGGTTGAATGTTAAAGTGGTGCTGTTTCCTGATGGAGAAGACCCCGATTCGTATTCGAAAAAATTGAGCCAGCCTGAACTAGAAGATTTTATTGAGACTAACTCGAAAGATTTTATTCGATTCAAAAGTGATTTGCTCCTCTCGGATGCTAATAACGACCCTATAAAGAAAGCTGAATTGGTGAAAGACATTTTAGGAACGGTGTCGGTGATATCAGATGAGGTGAAACGTTCTATCTATATGTCAGAGGTTTCTTCGATGTTCGAAATTAGTGAGAAAGCACTGTACAATGAATTGAATAAAACTCTTCGAAAGACATTTAATCAAGAAAGAAGAAGTCGTAATGAGCCTGAAGAGGAAATTTCACTTCCTTATTACAAGGAAGAAACAAAGCAGCCCAACTATTCCGAAAGTGGGTTGAATCATCTGGAAAAAGACATTATCCGATTGTTGTTGAATTATGGTGATCATGAAGTGGTTTTTTGTCAAAAAAATCCAGAATCAGGTGAAGTGGATGAAATCGTAACAACTACTGCGAACTATATTGTAGTGACACTTGCTCAGGATGAGATTAGGTTTGAAAACGAAACTTATCAGCACATTTTTGATCATTACGAAAAACTTGTTAATCAAGAAAAAGAAATTTCCAACAAGCCCTTGATGCTACATACAGACTCAAAGATTGTTGAAACTGTGGTGTCTCTCGTTTCTACCAAATACGAACTAAGTGAAAACTGGAAGGTTCAGCACAAAATCTATGTAACAACCGAAGACATGAAGTTGAGGTTTGCGCTTGAACATGCGGTTTTGGCTCTTCAGCTAAAAAGAATAGAGCTTGATATCGAGGAAATTCAGGTGAAATTGAAAGAAGTTCCTGAAGAAGAAGAGATGGTTGATTTATTAACTTCTCAATTGACTTTGATAGAGCTAAAAAAAATTGTGTCGGATAAACTTAACAGAGTAATTTTGAAATAGAAAAAATAGAGTGAAGAGTTGGGCGAGAAAAGACACAGAATCGAAATAAAATTTAGAGATAATATCTCTTTTTTTTCCCGCAAAATGAGGAGAATCAAAAAAAAGATTCTTTTTCCACAATTAAATGTTAATCAAAGTTTGCGCAAAAATAAATTTATTTTACCTTTGCAGTCCATAAATTAAGAACAATACTAAACCCTATACACAAGTGGATACACTAAGTTATAAAACAATTTCGGCCAACAAAGAGAACGCAAACACAGAGTGGTTTGTGATTGATGCTGAAGGACAAAGACTAGGAAGACTTGCTAGTAACGTAGCAAAACTGGTAAGAGGAAAACATAAAGCAAACTTTACTCCTCACGCAAATTGCGGAGATAAAGTGATTGTAATCAACGCAGATAAAATTGAGTTGACAGGCGCTAAGTGGGACAACAAAACCTACATCCGTTACACAGGTTATCCAGGCGGACAAAGAACTGCTACAGCGAAAGAAGTAATGGAAAAAAATCCTATTGCTTTAGTAGAAAGAGCTGTAAAAGGTATGCTGCCAAAAAACACTTTGGGAAGAGATATTTACAGAAACAACTTATATGTTGTGGCTGGAAGCGAACACAAGCATGAGGCTCAAAAACCAAAGACAATCAAATTAGAAGACATTAAATAACAAATAATAGAATGGAAGTTATTAATACAATAGGAAGAAGGAAAACATCTGTTGCAAGAGTTTATCTATCTGAAGGAAAAGGAAATATTACAATCAATAAGAAAGATTATAAAGATTATTTCTCTACTGATTTACAAACAGGAAAAGTAGACCAAGCTTTTATCTTGACCGATACTCTTGGGAAGTACGATGCTACTATCAATGTAGATGGTGGTGGTTTTACGGGACAAGTAGAAGCAATTAGATTGGGAATCGCCAGAGCTTTGGTAAAGGTAGATGCAGAATTCAAGCCAATGCTAAAAGCGGAAGGGTTAATGACAAGAGATTCTAGAATGGTAGAGAGAAAGAAGCCAGGACAGAAAAAAGCAAGAAAGAAATTTCAATTTAGTAAACGTTAATATATACACATACAAATTTTGTTTAGTATCTAAACTTGTTGGACTGTTTCTATCAGACTCTTGGCGAAAGTCAAGAGTAAATAGAGCGCTACCAGCAATGTTGATTGAATAACAGAATGTAAACAAACACAAAAAAAATGAGAACAAACTTTGACGAGTTATTAGAAGCAGGTGTACATTTTGGTCACCTAAAAAGTAAGTGGAACCCAAGTATGGCTCCGTACATTTTTTCAGAAAAAAATGGAATCCACGTAATCGACCTGAACAAAACTGTTAAGAAAATCGAAACAGCTGCAGCTGCCATGAAGCAGATCACAAAATCAGGAAAAAAGATTTTATTTGTAGCTACTAAAAAACAAGCGAAGCATGTAGTGGCTGAGTTAGTGAAAGAAACCAACATGCCTTACGTTACCGAAAGATGGTTAGGAGGGATGTTGACAAATTTCTCTACCGTGAAGAAGTCTATCCGAAAAATGCAGGCTTACGACAAAATGTTGGCAGACGGTACCATTGACACGATGTCAAAAAGAGAAAGATTACAAAGATCTCGTCAGAGAGAAAAGCTAGAAATTGTATTCGGTTCTATCGCGGATATGAACAGAACTCCGGCGGCAATCTTTATCGTAGATGTGAAAAAAGAGAATATTGCATTTGCTGAGGCAAGAAAACTAGGAATCCCTGTTTTTGCAATGGTAGATACAAATTCAAACCCTAAAAACGTAGATTTTGTAATTCCATCTAACGATGACGCTTCAAAGTCTATCAGCAAAATTGTAGGGATCATGACCGATGCAATTAAAGAAGGGTTGGCAGAAAGAACTGCTTCAAAAGGAAAAGAAGTAGCTGAAAAAGCTTAAATAACAGAATTTAAATTAGATTAGAATGAAAATTACCGCATCTCAAGTAAATGAGTTAAGAAAAAAGACCGGTGCAGGAATG
>Ga0255773_10000322_pt1 | contig 51636 bp, 48 predicted proteins | sample 011ome_17_FD_179971 | JGI IMG/M metagenome (GOLD analysis project Ga0255773, IMG submission 179971) | Coastal salt marsh microbial communities from the Groves Creek Marsh, Skidaway Island, Georgia - 011502XT metaG (version 2) | ecosystem: Environmental > Aquatic > Marine > Intertidal zone >... | reverse complement strand
CACGTTGATAGGCTGGATGTGGAAGCGCAGTAATGCGTGCAGCTGACCAGTACTAATAGCTCAATTGGCTTGATTTATGCACTGAAAAAAATTTTTAAAAAATATATAGAATTTGTAATTAGTTAATAGAGTCTTTATTTTTAAATCATTTATTTAATCAAAAAATACTTTTAGATGTTTTATCCTTTTATATTAATTATAATTTAAGATTATTATGAAATATTTTTTTTCAGCCAAAAAATGAAAATAACTTATATTACCCACGCATGTTTATTAATTGAGATAAATAACATAAAAATCTTAACTGATCCATGGTTAACAGGACCAAGCTGGGGGGGCTTGCTTTGGCATAATCCAGTTCACAACTATAATCCATCTAATCTACCAAAACCTGATATAATTTATTTCTCTCATGGACATGAAGACCATTTTCATCACGAAACTATAACAAATTTTCCAAAAAAATGGTTTGATGCCATAGTTTTAGCACCAAACTTTAATGTTTCTTGGTGGGAAGACGAGATAAAAAAAAAATTTAAAAATTATTTATTTTTAAGTCACAACGAAACTTTTTGTTATAACAAAAATTTAGAATTACAAATGTTTTTAAATAACAGCGGGCAATTTGACTCTTCTATTAAAGTTAAAAATAATAAAAGATGTATTTTTCTGCAAACAGATAATTTGATGGATGAACAAGAAGCTAGAAGAATATCCAAAATTGATAACATTGATGTAGCTTTTGTTATTCCATTTTTAACTGGAGTTTTTCCAGGTTTTTATGATTGGAACTCTGATGTACTAAAAAAGCTTAGTGAACAAAAAATTGAAAAATCTTTGAATTACTGCGCTAAAATAGTAAGAGCTTTAAAACCAAAATACGCCATTCCTTACGCATGTGATGTTGGTTATTTAGGAAATAATTTTTACATGAATCTTGTGCATAGAAATGATAAAACAAAAATAGTTAAAAAAAAAAAAAAAAAAAAAATTAAAACTAAGCCAATTATTTTAAATTCTGGTGATTGGATTAATTTGTTTAAAAAAAAAGTTAATATAAAAAATGAAAATACAAATAATGATGATTATTATCAATCCTTAATAAAATTTTCAAACACTAACTTAGATGAATATAAAAGATATCAAGTAAAAGAAAATTTACCAACCCAACCAAATTTTAAAAATTTAATAAGAATTTTTATAAATAATTTGAAACGGAATATTAAAAATTTAAAAAAATTTAACTTTGAAACATTAATCATTATTGAAGATTTGGATAAAGATGGACAAATTTTAATAAATTTTAAAAATAAAATTATAAAAAATATAAAAAATAATAATGATAATTTAAAACCAGATTTAAAAATTACAATTGAAAGTAAAAAAATTAGAAACTTATTACTAAGGAAATATCCTATGAATTTTTTGACATTTCACAATGGTGGATATAGATGTAAAAGAAAAGTTTTAAACTTAACCAATAATGAAAAAAAATTCTGGTCATGGATTAATAGTCTTGACTTTTTTATCTAGATTTTTTTATATAGAAGGCCATAAGCTTTATCTGCATTAATTAATTTACTTATAAAATCAAACATAGGTTTCATTTTGATCACCCTCAAACCATTACCTGTAAATGGTTTGTCTCCTTTGTATAATCCATTTTTCCAAAGTAAATCACCAGCAGGATTAACATGCGTTTTGATATTTAAATTAAGTCTTCTTACATAAATTGTATATTCTTTTTTTTTTTTAATATTTTTATTATCTACACATATTCCACTAAATTTTTTAAAATATCTCCATTTAACTTTATTAATTTCTTCAATATGATGATAGAAAGTCATAGAATTTTGATCTTCAAGATCTAATATTGCAATTTTTGCATTTAAATTTTTCAAAATGCCAAAGGGAGAGTCTTCACCATATGCGCTATAGTTATCTATTTCTGAAAAGAGATCTTTTTTTTCTCCATATACACCAAATGAATACATCGGATGACAAGTTCTATAATTAGAGTAGTTAATTCTGAAATATTCACTTAACATGCCCATTTGTGAAACAGTGTTTTTAATAGAGAAATATTTTGTTTTTGCAAAATCAAAGTTAAAAAACGGTACTAGAATTGTACCTTTTTTGCCTATTACATTTAAAAAACTATCAATTATTATATTTATATTTATCTCTATTTTTCTTCTTTTAAATTCTAAAAACAATCTTTTTATATTACTGTGTAATAAGAATGTATCTCCATTTTCCAAACCTGATTTTTCCCATCTTTCTGATAAGCAATTAATGATTTTTTTTTGTTCCATTTAATTTATGTTAAAATTTTAAATATTTATAGTCTATTTGCTTTATTAGTTAAATGCTTAAAGTTTCGATTGTTTTAAAATTAAATTTTTACTTAACTACTATTAATAAATAAGTTACAGATCATAAAGTGTCAGTTAAAAAATATTATTATCTTGCTAAAAAAAAACTTTACCCTTTAAACAGAAGTTTAACTGGTAAGGGCATTAAAAATACTTTAAAAATAATCCGAGAACAATTTCCTCAATTAAAAATAAAAAAAGTCAAATCTGGATCGAAAGTTTTTGATTGGAAAATTCCACCAGAATGGAATGTCGATGACGCCTATGTAATTGATAAAAATGGACACAAAATTATTGATTTTAAAATAAATAATCTTCATTTAGTTGGATATTCTATTCCGATAAATACAATTATTTCTAAAGATGAATTGTTAAAAAAAATATATTTTTTAAAAAATCAACCAAATGCCATTCCATATATTACATCTTATTATAAGAAGAGATGGGGGTTTTGTATTTCTTATGAAGATTTTAAAAAAATTGATAGTCAATATTCTAGAGGTGATAAATTTAAAGTTGTCATAAATTCAAGGTTAAATAAGGACGGATATTTAAATTATGGAGAATTAATTTTAAAAGGAAAATCAAAAAAAGAAATTCTCATTTCAACTTATGTATGTCACCCTTCTATGGCTAATAACGAATTATCTGGTCCAATAATTTCGATGAGTTTAATTAATTATTTTAAAAAAAAAATATTACAAAAAAGTCTAAGATTTATTTTTATACCTGAAACTATTGGCTCTATAGTATATTTAAGTCAAAAATTTGAATATTTAAAAAAAAATGTGATTGGTGGTTATAATTTAACCTGCATAGGTGACGAAAGAAAACATTCTTGTATGTTTTCTAAATACAAAAATTCACCATCGGATGAAGCAATTATAGATGCTTATAAATCATTAAATATTCATAATTACAAAATTTATTCTTTTTTAAAAAGAGGTTCAGATGAAAGGCAATATAATTCTCCTGGCATAGATTTAAAAATTTCATCAATTTTTAGATCAAAATATAAAGAATACCCCGAATACCACACATCTTTAGATAATTTCAATCTTGTAACCGTGAAAGGTTGCACAGGTGGTTATAATGTTGCTAAAAAAGCAATAGAAATAATTCTTAAAAGGAATTATCCTAAATGCACTACTATGTGTGAACCCCAATTAGCGAGAAGGGGACTTTATTCGACATTATCAACTAAAAAAAAAAATAGTAATTTTACAAGAACCTTAATGGATTTTCTTCAATATGCCGATGGAACAAATTCATTGCAAAAAATATCAAGTCTTATAAAGGTAGATTTAAAATTAGTAAAAAAAGTTTATAACCTTCTATTAAGAAAAAAATTAATTATTTAACCAAACATTCTAAATTATAATATTATTTTAATGTTAAATAAATTTAAAGAATATCAACTAGACTTGTGTGAGGTTGAAAATTCTTCTATACAAAAAATTTCATCTAAAAGATTTTGGTACAAACATATAAAAAAAAATGCCCTAAAGAATGATGGGGATATCTTAGAGTTCGGTGTTTATCGGGGAAGATCTTTATTAACAGCTGCATTACTGCTTAAACAATTAGGATCAAAAAAAAAACTTTATGGATTTGATAGTTTTAAAGGATTTCCATCAAAAACTAAATTTGATGATCTTAAAAATTTTAAGAATAAAAAATATTTTAATAAAAAATTCCAAAATGATTATAAAAAATTTATTCAATTAAAAAAAATTTTGAATAATAAAAAAAAATTTACTCCATTTAATATAGCATCTTCTGGTGATTTTAGTCATTCAAGCAAACAACATATATTAGAAAAAGTTAAATATTTAAAACTTGATAACATAGTATTAATCGAGGGTGATTTTGCAAAAACCGTACCAAATTTTTTTAAATCAAATAAAATTAAAATATCATCATGTAATATTGATAGCGATTTATATGCCAGTTATAAAATTACTCTTCCCTACATTTACAATTACCTCTCTAAAAATGGCTATATATTTCTTGATGAATATTATTCTTTAAAATATCCTGGTGCAAAGATTGCCACAGATAAATTTTGTAAACAGCAAAAAATAAAGCCAAAGAAACATATTGTTCGACCGGGCGAATTTGAAAGATGGTATTTAACAAAATAATATTGATCAACGTGAATGAAAGATAATTTTTTACAAATTCGACTAAAAAAAAATATAAAAAAAAATCAAATTATAACAATTAAAGACATAAATATTTTAAAAAAAAATTTAAATCAATATTCTTTAAAAGTTTTAAGAAGATTTCCAATTGTATCATTGAGTAATATATCTAAAAATCAATTATTAAAAAAAAAAGATTATAAATATTTAAAAATAGGAATAGTTATATCTTGTAGATTAAATTCCAAAAGACTACCAAATAAAGCGTTATTAAAAACTGGAGGGGTAGAGTCGATTCAAAGATGCATAAATCAAGTAAAATTTACTGGTCAAAAGAATATAGTGATTGCAACTGCAATAAATGAAAATGATTTATCTTTGTTAAAATTAGCAAAAAAAAACAATATTAAATTTTATAGGGGTAGTGATAACAATTTAATTTTGAGAAATTTACAAGTCGCAGAAAAAATGAATTTTGACTATTTTGTAAGAGTTACTGGGGACAGTCCATTGGTATCTTATGAATTAATTAATACTATGATTAAATCTCAATTAATCAATAACTATGATTATATATATAATGACAACCTCCCGCTTGGAACTAGAGTAGAGGTAATAAAAACTTCTGCTTTAAAGTATCTTTATAAAAAAACTATTACCGATAGGTATGGAGAATATCTTTCTCTTTACTTTAAAAATAATTGTAAATTTTTTAAGATTAAAAAGTTAAATTTGTCCTATTATCCAGATTATAAAAACATAAGATTAAATTTAGATTTTAAGTCTGATTTAGATTATATAAACAAACTCCTAAATTTTTTTAAAAATAAAAAAATTATTTCTTTGGATGAAGTATTTATTTTTTTGAGGTTTTTTCACAAAGAAAATATATTTATTAAATCTAAATATAATCAAAAAAGACTATATAAAAAAATATACAATGATTCTTTAATTTTTTAACAAATGAAAAAAATAAAAATTTTAATCACAGCTCCATTATACCATATCAAAGATCAAAAAAAACTGTTACTAAAAAATTTTAAATGTACTTTTGTAGATCACAATAATCATCGTTTAATAAATGATTTGTTGAAAAAACAAGATGGATGGATATGTAGTCCATCACCAAAAAAAAAAATTTCAGAAATTAATTATCCAAATATAAAATTTTTAAATTTTATTTCTACACCCTCTACAGGCACTACACATATTTCAGATGAATTAAAATATCGTCCAAATCTAAAAATTTTATCTTTATCCATGACAAAAAAAATTAATTCTATAAAAGCCTCTTCTGAATACACCTTTTCCATAGGTCTCGCTCTGATTAAAAAAATTGTACCAGCAATAAAGCATGTTCATAATGGACATTGGCGAGATGTTGAAGAAAAATTGAGATCAGAAGAAATAGATAAGAAAGTAATTGGCATAATTGGTTTTGGAAGAATTGGAAAAAATCTAAGTAAATACTCAAAAATTTTTGGGATGGAAAATATTATATACGACCCAAATATTCAACTTAACGGTTATAATAGAATTGAAAATTTAAATAAGATTAAATTAAAAAGTGATATTATTTTTGTTTGTGCAAATTTTACTAAAAAAAATATTAATTTCATAGATAAAAACTTTTTTTCAAAATTAAAAAAAAAACCATACTTTATTAATACATCTAGAGGTGAATTGGTTGAAGAAAATGCATTGTTGTATGCACTCAAAAAAAAGAAGATCAAAGGTGCCGCTATAGATGTAATTAAGGGAGAACAAAATTTGAATTTAAAAAAAAATAAACTAGTATTATACTCAAAAAAAAATGAAAATTTATTAATCACACCGCATATCGCTGGATTGACTCCTCAATCTGAAGCTAAGGCAATGAATATCTCAATAGAACTAATAAAAAAATATTTCAAAAAATGATTAACTATGAAATTTCGGTTATAATTTGCAATTATAATCATGACAAATGGATTGAGCGCTCAGTAAGAAGTTTATTAAATCAGGAAATGATTGGCACTGATGAGTTTGAAATCATTATTGTAGATGACTTTTCAACTGATAATTCTAAATTAATCTTGCAAAAGTTTGAAAAAACTAAAAATATTCAAACCATTTATAATAAAAAAAACTTAGGCTTACCAAATTCAATCAACAAAGCAATTAAAGCATCTTTTGGTAGATATATTGTAAGAGTTGACTCAGATGATTATGTCTCAAGAAAGTTTCTGTTTTTTTTAAAGTATTTTTTAGAACAAAATAGAGAATATCAAGGAGTTGCTTGTGATTATTTAATTGTAGATCAAAACGAGGAAATTGTAAAAAAAATAAAATCTTCAAAAGAAGAAATAGCATGTGGTATAATGTTTAGAAGAGAATGCCTATTTGATCTCGGTTTGTATAATAGTAAATTTAAAATGCGCGAAGGTCATGAATTAATGAAAAGATTTAGAAAAAAATTTAAGTTAGCTTATTTAGAATTTCCACTTTACAAATATAGGAAGCATAATACTAATAGGACAAATAATAAGAAAAAGTTAGATTATTATAATAAAATTTTATAGATGATATTTATATCTGAAATTGGAATGAACTATAATGGTAACATTGATTTGTGTTATGAATTAATAAAACAATCTAAATATTCTGGCGCTAATATTGTAAAATTTCAAATTGGCTGGAGAGATAAAGAGGGTGAGATTAATAGGCTTACCGAAGAAAAAATTCAAAAATTAATTGATTGGGCAAATTATTTTGATATAGAAATTATGTTTTCCATAATTTCAAACGATGGCTTTGAAAAATTGTCAAAATTTAATTTTTTAAATTATAAAATTGCATCAAGAACAGTTAAATATGATATAGAATTATGTAAAAAAATATTAAATTTAAAAAAAAATACCTTTGTTTCACTTGGTATGTCAGATAAAGAAAAAAAACCAGCTGAACTCTCTGATTTTGATAATATCAAATTTTTATGGTGCAAATCTGAATATCCAACACACCCTTCTAATCTCATAGACTTTCCAAAAAATTTTAAAGATAGTTTTTTTACAGGATATAGTGACCATTCAATTGGAATAGAAATGCCATTAATTGCAATAACGAGAGGAGCAACAGTAATAGAAAAGCATTTCACTCTAGATAAATCTGATCAAACTATTAGAGACCATGCATTATCGGCTACACCACAAGAGTTTGAGCAAATGACCAAGATTGGAAGAGATATCTTTAAAAAAATCAATCTTGGAATTTAAAAATTTAATTATAAGCGTTCATCAGAATTTTTTTTGTCAATAAAACTCTCAATATCATAAATTACTGATTTTTTTTTTAAAAATTTGTCTAATTTTTTTTTATTTATTTTTTTAAAAACATCATGAGCTACAGCAAAAATCACACCATCATATTTTTTTTTATCATCAATTTTTTTAATAAAATTAAAATTTTTTATAGTTAAAAAATCAATATTTGCCCAAGGATCGTAAACATCAATTTTTAATTTATAAGATTTTAGATAATTAATTAGATCTATTACTTTAGTATTTCTTATATCAGTACAATTTTTTTTAAATGTAATTCCTAATATTAAAATTTTGCTTCTACTTAATATAATTTTTTTAGTTTGCATTAAATTTACAAACCTCTTAGCAACATAACGACTCATTTCATTATTTAATTTTCTTGAGGCAAGTATAATTTTTGGATTATAGCCAATTTTTTTTGCTTTATAGGTGAGATAATAAGGATCTACACCAATACAATGGCCGCCAACTAAACCGGGTTTATAAGGTACAAAATTCCATTTGGTAGCTGCTGCCTCTAGCACTTCCTTAGTATCAATTTTCATTAAATTAAATATTATTGAGAGCTCATTAATTAATCCAATATTTAAATCTCTCTGTGTATTCTCAATTATTTTTGCTGCTTCAGCTACCTTAATACTCGGAGCAAGATGAGTTCCTACATTAATAATTTTTTTATAGAGGTTATCTATTTTTTTTGCTGACTCAGGTGTTGAACCACTAGTTACTTTTTTAATTTTAATTAAACTATGTTTTTTATCCCCAACATTAATTCTTTCAGGAGAATAACCACAATAAAAACTTTTGTTAAATTTTAGACCAGAATATTTTTCTATTATTGGAACACAAATCTCCTCTGTACAGCCTGGAAAAACAGTTGATTCATAAACAACAATTGAATTTTTTTTTAGATTTTTTGCAACTAACTTAGTTGCTTCTATTAGATATTTAAGGTCAGGATTATTGTAATTATTTACTGGTGTTGGGACCGTTATGATATAAAAGTCATTATTCTTCAAATCATTTTTATCATTAGAAAACTTTATTAAATTTGTTTTTTTAATATTTATTTTTTCAACTTCTAAATTTATATCAATATTATCAATGAGATTTTTTATTCGATCTTTATTAGTATCAAAGCCTATAACTTTTGCAACTTTGGCAAACTCTATTGCCAGAGGTAGACCGACATACCCGAGTCCAATAATACAAATTTTTTTTTTCATTTTGAATATTTATAAAATTTTTTATACCAGTTAATAAAATTTTTAACTCCTTCTTCTACAGGTGTTTTTGGATTGTAATTTAAATCTTTTTTTATTTTTGAAATATCAGATAATGTTTTGGGAACATCTCCTCTTTGAAGTTTTAAATATTTTTTTTTAGCTTTCTTTCCAAGATATTTTTCAATAAGTTTAATATATTTCATTAAGCTAACAGCATTGCTATTTCCAATATTATATATCTTAAATGGAGATTTGCTGGTGCTTGGATTATTTGTTTTAAAGTTAATCTTTTTATTTTTTTTTAAATTTTCATCATTAGCTTTAATTATTCCATCAACAATATCATCAATGTATGTAAAATCTCTGATGTGTTTACCATTATTAAATATTTTTATTACTTTATTATTTAAAATATTTTTTGTAAAAATAAATAATGCCATATCAGGTCTTCCCCATGGACCATATACTGTAAAAAAACGTAATCCAGTTGTAGGCAAATTAAATAGATTACTATAGCTATGTGCCATTAATTCATTAGCCCTCTTAGTTGCTGCATATAATTGTAAAGGATGGTCAACACCGTCTTTTTCTGAAAAAGGCTGTTTTGTATTTGCCCCATAAACACTACTAGTACTAGCATACGTAAGATGATTAATTTTAAAATTTCGGCACAACTCTAAAATATTAGCAAAACCTACAAGGTTACTTTTAATATATGATTTAGGATTAATTAGGGAATGTCTAACACCTGCTTGTGCAGCTAAATTTATAATTTTTTTAATTTTATATTTCTTAAATAATTTTACGAGTCCATTATAATTAACTAAATCTAATTTTACAAAAATAAATTTTTTTTTAAATTTATGATTATTTAATATTTAAATTTTTTTTTTTTTTAATTTAACGTCATAATATTTATCATAATTATCAATACCAATTATGTTTTTCCCATTTTCTAGAAGTTTTTTTGCAGTATGAAAACCAATAAAACCAGCAACACCAGTAATCAAAATTGTCATTTTTTTTTATATCAATTATTTTAGATTAATATTTTAAATATTCTATACTATCGTTTATATCAAAATTAAATTTTTAAAATGATTAATTTAAGAGATAAAATATTACATGATATAAGATTGATAGATTTTAATAAAGTCTTTAACGTTGATATTGCTGATTTTAAAGGTTTAAAATATGAAGCTAAAGATAATTACAAATTTTCTATATTAGGTAATTATTACAAGATATCGAGATTTTTTTTTAGCACAGTATATAAATCAATTTTTACATATCCTTTTATTTCAAATCCTAATAAAAAAAAAATATTTTATATAAAAAATTTTACCAATAATTATATTGACTTTAATTCTGAAATTTATGAAAAGATTAGTGGAACAGCAGTTTGTAAAACTTACAAAAGATTAAAAAAAACTGAAATTTCAAACTTTTTTTACTGTATTTATATAATTTTTAAAATTAGAAAATTATGGATTAAAATTTTAAAAATTAATGGAATTGGTTTATTTGAAAGCAATGGAATTATGATATTTTTAAAATTTTTTGGTGCTTTATCTGATGTGTTAAAAATTTTACCTACTTTGTCAAAGTATAAAAAGCTTGTTTCATTTATGGAGATGACACAATTTGAAAATTTAGTTTGTCAGATTGCAAATATTAATAAAATTAAGACTTTTGCTTTGGAGCATGGAATGGGCGCATATAAGCCTAGGGGGTCTTATTGGGAAAAATATAAAATAACAGGAATTAGAAGCTCAGTATGCAAAAACATTCTCTGTTGGGGCAAATATTCTAAAAGATTATTTAAAAATCATACAAATGCAAAAATTCATATTATAGGAAAGGCTAGATTGCCAATAATTAAAAACTATTCTGATGGTGTTACATTTATTTTTCAGCATAAAAGATGGTCAACATTTAATAAAAAATTATTTAAAATTGCAAGTAGTTTAAAAAAATACAAAATACCAATCAGCTATTGGTATAAAGGAGAAAACTTAATTAATAAAAATAAATCATCACGAGACGGGCCATTAAGAAAAATAATTGTTGGCAACTCATCGAATTTGTTAGCAGAATTAGGAGTTTTAAACTTCCATGTTTATTTACTTAAAAATTCATTTTATTTTGATTTCATTAAAAATGATTTTATTGTTGCAACTGTAGAAAAAATAAAAATGAAATATGATGAGTCTAATGATAATTATCCCACACAATATTGGAAAAATTTTATTGAATGTTCAGGTAATGAAAGTATTTTAAGATATAAAAAAATTATTTTTAATAATAATTAAAAAAACTTTTATTTATGAATCAAATCTAAAAAAATGTAATTTATGAAAGTAGTAATTTTAGCAGGTGGACTCGGTAGTAGGTTATCAGAAGAAACTTATATGAAGCCAAAACCCATGATTAAGATTGGTAGTAAACCAATGATTCACCATATAATGCAAATATATAGCAACCACAATATTAAAGAGTTTATAATTTGTTGTGGTTATAAGGGCTATGTAATTAAAAAATATTTTGATCGATTTTTTTTAAAAAATATTAAAAAAAAATTAAAAAACAACATTCTTAGATATCAATTTAGAGATGAGGATAATCATAATTTAAAAGTTACATTAGTTGATACTGGCAAGAATACTATGACAGGTGGCAGATTAAAGCGTGTATCAAAACTTCTAAAGAATGAAAAACAGTTTTGTTTTACATATGGAGATGGAGTTGGGAATATAGATATAACTAAATTGATAAATTTTCATAAAAAACATAAAAAATTAGCATCACTAACTGCTTGTAGGCCTCAGGCAAGATATGGGGCACTGACTTTTGGTCAAGGTGATTTAGTTACTAGATTTGTGGAAAAACCAGAGGGGGATGGAAGTTGGATTAATGGAGGTTTTTTTGTTCTAAATACAAGTGTGATTAAATACATTAAAAATGATCAAACAAGCTGGGAGGGAGAACCATTAAAAGAATTATCAAAAAAAAAACAACTTTACGCCTATAAACATTATGGTTTTTGGATGCCTATGGATACTTTAAGGGATAAAAATCAACTAAATTTATTGTGGAAAAATGGTAAAGCACCTTGGAAAAATATTAAATGAACTTTGGTTTTTGGAAAAATAGAAGAGTTTTTCTTACTGGTCATACAGGCTTTAAAGGAGGCTGGACAGCTCTTTGGCTAACAAAGTTAGGAGCGAAAGTTTATGGGTACTCTCTTGCTCCCCCAACAACTCCTAATTTTTTTTTAATTACCAAACTAAGAAAGATATTAACTAAATCAACGATTGGAGATATCAATGATATAGAAAATTTAAAAAAAGAGATAAATATTGCCAAACCATCAATCATTATTCATATGGCTGCACAATCTATAGTTAGTGAGTCTTACTTAAAGCCGGTTGAAACTTTTTTGACAAATATAATTGGTACTATGAATGTTCTAGAAATTGCTCGAAATAATGATTTTATAGAGGCAGTGATCAATGTTACATCTGATAAGTGTTATGAAGTTAGTAAAAAAAAAAGAGCATATAAAGAGACAGATCGTTTAGGAGGACGTGACCCTTATTCAAGTAGTAAAGCTTGCTCAGAATTAATTACTACAGCTTATAAAAAATCTTTTTTCTCAAATATAGGTTTAGCATCAGTACGAGCAGGCAATGTAATAGGAGGGGGAGATTGGGCAAAAAATAGACTTATCCCAGATTTTTTTAATTCACTCTACAAAAAAAAAATAATGTATATACGTTCACCTAATTTTATTCGTCCTTGGCAACATGTGTTAGAGCCAATATCAGGTTATTTATTATTAGCTGAAAAATTAGCAAAAAATAAAAACAAATATAGTGACTGTTGGAATTTTGGACCAAGTCCAAAAAATGTTAAATCGGTGAGTCAAATTTTAAATTTTTTAAAAAAAAGACACAAGAGTCTTAAATTTCAAACTAATGATAATTTGAACATATATGAAACAAAATTACTTCAAATTGACAGCACGAAATCAAAGTCTTTATTAGGCTGGAAGAATCATTGGGATTTAACAACAGCTTTGATAAAAACTAGCGAATGGTATGAAGCGTTTCAAGAAAAAAAAAACATGATGAACTTTTCTTTATCACAGATTTCCTCGTATGAAAATAAAATAAAAAAAATCAAAAAATGAAATTTAAAAAAACTCCACTAAAAGACAACTTTATTGTTGAGCTTGAAAAAAAAAAAGATAACCGAGGTTTTTTTTCACGTTATTTTTGTGTCAAAGAATTTCTAAAAAAAAATTTAAACATAAAATGGGTTCAAATTAATAATTCTATGACTATTAAAGCTGGTACTCTTAGAGGTTTGCATTTCCAAAAAAAACCTAATGAAGAGATAAAGTTAGTAAGATGTATAAACGGATCTATATGGGATGTTGTTGTAGATTTAAGAAAAAATTCAAAAACTTTTGGCAGATGGTTTGGTACTGAATTGAATGAATTCAATAGAAAAATGATGTATGTGCCAAAAGGATGTGCTCATGGATTTATTTCATTAAAAGACAATTCTGAAGTTCTTTACTTAGTATCAACCTACTATAGTAAAAAATCAGAAATAACAATAAATTGGAGTGACCCAGATTTATCAATAAACTGGCCAATAAAACCTAATTTAATATCTAATAAAGATCTAAATGGTATAAGTTTTAAAGATATTATTAAATTTTAATAAATAAATTGATAAATTTTTTTTATATTGTAATTCATGTTTTTATTTATCATGAACAATTTAAATAAAACATTTAATAAAGAAGTAATCCAAAGAATAAATCTAAATTCAAAAAATAAAAGTTTACTTAAAATTAGTAAGGATTTTATCATTAATTCATCTAAAGCAAAATATTCATATAATTTTTCTGCATTAGGCCGACCTATAATTCAATATCCTGAAGATATAGTGGCAATACAAGAAATTATATGGAAAGTAAAACCAGATTTGATTATTGAAACAGGGATTGCGCATGGCGGATCATTAATTTGGAATGCATCTATGTTGGCATTATTAGATTTATGTGAAACTATTGAGTTTAAAAAAAAGAAAGCATCCAAAAATTTATCACGCAAAGTTTTAGGTATAGATGTAGATATTCGAAAACATAATTTTGATGCAATAAAAAAACATCCTATGTCATCAAGAATTCAAATGATTCAAGGTTCTAGTGTTGATCCCAAGATTATTGATAAAGTAAAAAAAATATCAAAAAAATATAAAAAAATTCTTTTATTATTAGACTCCAACCATACTCATGATCATGTGCTTAAAGAGCTAAATGCTTATGCACAACTTGTCAGCAAAGGCAGTTATTGTATTGTTTATGATACTATTGTCGAAGATATGCCAAAAAATTCATTTCCAAAGCGGCCTTGGGATGTAGGTAATAATCCAAAAACTGCAGTTAAAACATTTTTAAAAACCAATAAAAATTTTAAAATTGATAAAAATATTCAGAATAAACTTTTAATTACAGTTGCACCTGACGGTTATTTACAAAAAATTAGATAAGGTATTTAAAATTGACAAGTCAACTTTAGGTTTAAATTTTTTTAAAAATTTACCTGGAACTCCAACAATTACTGAATTATTTTTAATATCTTTGGTAACCACTGATCCTGCACCGATATAAACATTTTGCCCAATTTTAATATCAGGTAAAATTGTTGCATTTGTTCCAATCGAGGAGAAATGCCCAATATGTACTCGACCGGCAACAGTAGCACCACCCATTATATGTACTCCATCTCCTATTACACACTCATGATCTACCGATGAATTTGTATTAAAAATAGAATTATCTCCTACATGAGTAAATTTATTAATTATTGCTCCAGGCATTATTTGAATACCAGATCCTTTGAATTTCAAATCTTCAATAACAGAGTGTTTACTAATTAATGATATAGGTTTTAGACCTAAAGATTCTAATTTTTCTGCAATTTTAACCCTCGCATATCCATGTTCTCCACCGATACATAAAAGAAAGTGAGTACTTTTTTCTATTAAATCTCCAAGATTTTTTTTTTTATTGAAAAACTTAATATTTGTTTTAAACGAAAGCTCTTTTATATAAGGGTCAAATATTCCTGAAAATTGAGCTTTACCTGGATGTATATCGCTCAGCATTTTTAGCAATACATTAGTATTTGATTTTCCTCCCCAAATTAAAATCTTCATAAATGTCAAAAATTTTATGATTTTAGCACATCAATTATATAATGAATATCTTTTTTAGTAATTCCTACGTGAAGGGGAAGTGTAATGCAATGATCAATTTCTTTTTCAATATAGGGACAATTTTTTCCCCATTTTAAAAAAAGAGGCTGAAGAGATAGGGGCGTATAGTGGCAACCTGTTGCAACACCTTTTTTTTTTAATTTTATTATTGTTTCATTTTTATTTTTTACTCTTATGCCAAACATCTGATAATCATATTTTTTTGGTTCAAACGGAACAATTAGATCAACCCCATTTATATTTCTTAAACCTTGCATATATTCTGAAATTAGTTTTGCTCTTATAGTATTCATCTTATCTAATTTTTTTAACTGAACTAATCCAATTGATGCTGCCAAATCATTCATATTATATTTGTAACCTAAAGTTCTTAGTTCATAGAACCAATGCATAGCATTATGATCTGAATTTGTATATTTTTTTGCACTTTTCCAATTGTCTTTATCTATACCAACCCATCTCATAGCCTTAACGTCTTTTAGGAGATCTTTATCATTAGAACAAATCATTCCACCATCCCCTGTGGTCATGAGTTTTTTTTCTTCAAAACTGTAGCAGCCTATATCACCCCATAGTCCAAGTCGTTTACCTTTATAAATGCTTCCGGGAGTATGTGCACAATCCTCAATAATTTTAAGTTTTTTTTGTTTAGCCCAACTAACAAGCAATTCCATTGGAACAGGGTGTCCAGCGTAATGCACTGGCATAATGGCAACACATTCTTTGTCATATTTTTTCTCTAAATCATCAAGACTTAATCCTAATGTTTGAGGGTCACTATCAACAAATACTGGTTCTAGTCTGTTATATAAAATAGCAGATGCTGTTGAAGAAAATGTCATTGAAGGTACTAGAACCTTTTTACCCTCTGGAAATTTAAAAGAAGCTAGGGCTAAATGTAATGCTGCAGTAGCAGAGTTAAGTGCTATTGCTTCATTGCAATTAATATATTTTTTCCATTTATTTTCAAATTCAGCAACCTTAGGACCAAGACCAATCCATGAATTAGAGAATACTTTTTTTACTGCATTTAATTCTTCTTTACCGAGGTCTGGTTTAAATAATCTTATTTTCATATTTTTTTAGTAGTTAAGAGTATATAGTGTAGTGAATGAAAATATAAAGTATAATTTAAAAATTATGAATCCTAAAATAACTATTGGATTACCCGTTTACAATGGAGAAAAATTTATAAAGAAGTGTATCGAGTCAATACTAAACCAAACTTTTTTAGATTTTGAACTGTTGATTTCTGATAATGCCTCTACAGACTCCACATCTGAAATTTGCAACGAGTATGCTTCAAAAGATAAAAGAATCCGCTACTCCTATAATCTAAAAAATATTGGAGGAATTGAGAATTTTAAGTATTTATTGGATATAGCCAAAGGAAAATATTTTATGTGGATAGCTGCAGATGACCTGCTAGGCGATAAGGATTATTTGAAAAAAATGAATAATGAAATTTCAGACAAATATGATTTTTATTTTACGGAAGTGTCAATTATTGATGAAAACTGTAAATTTAAGAGTCAAAAAATAATGAAAGTATTTTTAAACTGTAAAACAAACTTTGATTTTCTAAAAGCCTCATTAAACCAAAGTTCACATTTTGTTTATTCTTTGTTTAAAAAGGAAATATTAATTGAAGATTGGCAATATATAGAAAATTGCCGTAATCTATTGTCTTTTAACGAAGGTTTATTTGTCCATGCTATTAGTGCCAAGCGGAAAGCAAAATTTGTTAAAAATACTCTCAAATTTTTTAGATTTCATAATAAAAGCTGGTCTCAGAGCATCAAAGCAAGAAAATTAATTTTTAGCCACACAATATATTCATTTAAAACTATTAATTTCATTTTGAGATTAAACAAACTCACTTTTTTGAAAAAAATTCATTTATCAAATTTAGCCTTATATGTTTTGATCAAAAATTTAATACTCTTTATTCTAGCTACAATTTGGCAATTATTATCTTTAAATAAGTTTGCCTATTTTGAGAAATTAAAAAAAAAATATTATCAAAAAAAGAATAACTATTAATTAGAGTAATTTTTGTTACTGCAGGAGCTATTTAAATAAAATCTCATTGCTTCATTACGTTGATTAAACACTGGTATATTTTAATAATTTTTGATAATTTTTTAAGAGGTCACAAAGATATATTTAAAAATTTAAAAACAATAATAAAAAAAATATAATGAAAAAAGCAATTATAACTGGAATAACTGGTCAAGATGGCTCCTATCTAGCTGAATTATTACTCAATAAAGGTTATGTGGTTCACGGCATAAAAAGAAGATCTTCATTAATAAACACACAAAGAATAGATCATTTGTATGAGGATCCACATAAAAAAAATCGAAAATTCATATTACATCATGGAGATATGACGGACTCTTCTTCGATTTTAAGAATTATTCAAGAAGTAAAACCGGAAGAGATATATAATTTAGCTGCTCAAAGTCATGTAGCAGTTTCTTTTGAACAGCCGGAGTATACGGCGAACTCTGATGCGTTAGGTGTACTTAGAATTTTAGAAGCAATTAGAATTTTAAAATTAGAAAAAAAAACAAAATTTTATCAAGCCTCAACTTCTGAGCTATATGGAGCTTCAAAAGAAAGTCCTCAAAATGAAAAAACACCTTTTTATCCAAGAAGTCCATATGCAGTTGCAAAACTTTATGCTTATTGGATTACAAAAAATTATAGAGAAGCTTATGGAATTTATGCATGTAATGGAATTTTATTTAATCACGAGTCTCCGATTAGGGGAGAAACATTTGTTACAAGAAAAATAACTAGGGGCTTGACTCGAATAAAGCTGGGATTACAAAAAAAATTATTTATTGGAAACCTTGATGCCACTAGAGATTGGGGGCATGCGAAAGATTATGCGATGGCAATGTGGTTAATGATGCAACAAAACAAACCTGAAGATTTCGTCATTTCAACTGGAAAACAGTATTCAGTTAGAGACTTCATAAACATTGTGGCAAAATTTTTAGATATGGAAATAAAATGGAAGGGAAAAAATCTTAAAGAGGCAGGAATATTTAATGGTAAAAAAATTATAGAAATTGACCCTAGATATTTTAGGCCTACTGAAGTTGATGCTTTATTAGGAGATTCAAGTAAAGCAAAAAAAAAATTAAACTGGAAACCAAAAATTTCTTTTCAGCAATTAGTTAAAGAAATGGTCAAAGAAGATTTAAAAATTGCAAAAAAAATGGTTAATAATTATTAATATTTTTAATAATAAATAATAAACGTTCAAAATGTATAAGAAAAAAATATATATTGCTGGCCATAAAGGTATGGTAGGGTCTGCATTATTGCGCATTTTAGATAATGAAGAATTTGAAATAATTACTAAAAGTAAAGATGAGCTTAATTTATTAAATCAGACTGAAGTTAAAGATTTTTTTAACAGTCAAAAAATTGATCAAATATACCTAGCAGCTGCAAAGGTAGGTGGTATTCATGCCAATAATACTTATCCAGCAGAGTTTATTTATGAAAATTTAATGATTCAAAGCAATATTATACATAATGCCTTTTTAACTGGAGTAAAAAGATTATTATTTTTGGGATCTAGTTGTATTTATCCAAAAAATGCAAATCAGCCCATGAAAGAAGAGGAACTGCTTAATGGAAAGCTTGAACCAACTAATGAACCTTATGCAATAGCAAAAATTGCAGGAATTAAACTTTGTGAGAGTTATAATCGTCAATATGAAGCGAGTCATGGGATAGATTATCGCTGTATAATGCCAACGAATCTCTATGGTCCAGGTGACAATTATCACTCTGAAAATAGTCATGTAGTGCCAGCACTAATAAAACGTATTCATGTAGCAAAGATGAATAATTCACCAAATGTAATTGTATGGGGTTCTGGGCTTCAGAAGAGAGAATTTATGTTTGTCGATGATTTAGCTTCAGCAGCAGTACATATAATGAATTTAGAAAAAAAAATTTATGATGAATGTAGAAAAATGTGTAGTCATATTAACGTGGGTACTGGTACAGAGATTAGCATAAAAGATCTTGCATACACAATTAGTGAAATAGTTGGTTATAATGGACAGATAAAATTTGACACTAACAAACCAGATGGAACCATGAAAAAGTTATTAAACTGTCAGCGCTTGATAGATCTTGGTTGGAAATTTCGAGTAAATTTAAAAGATGGATTAAAAGTAGCATATGAGAATTTTTTAAAAAAATGATACAGACCATAAAAAAAATTTTTTTTTTATTATCAGAGAATGAAAAAAAAAAAGCAATTTTATTAATTGGAATGGTTTTAATAATGGCAATTCTAGACATGATTGGAGTTGCTTCAATTATGCCTTTTATTGCTGTTTTATCAAATCCTGAATTAATAGAAACCAATAAATTAATTAATGAAGGTTTTCAATTTGTTAAAAGCTTTGGTGTTTCAACAACTCAAGAATATATTTTTATATTGGGAGTAATGGTATTTATTTTTTTACTATTATCACTTTTAATTAAAGCTCTAACAATTTATCTTCAATTAAGATTTAACCTGATGTGTGAATATACAATCAGCAAACGATTATTAAATAACTATCTTCACCAACCTTATTCTTGGCATTTAAATCGAAATAGTGCTGATCTAGCAAAGAATATACTTTCTGAAGTTACACTTGTTATTAGTGGAGGGCTCTCATCTTTGTCTTCTTTAATAACTCAAGGTGCTGTTGTTATAGCTATGATTTTTTTATTAATTTTAATAAATCCTGAAATTGCTCTTTTTTTAGGATTTTTTTTAGGAGGAACTTATGGAATTATTTATAAATTTTCACATTTCTTTCTTTACCGCATTGGTAAAGAAAGACTTAAATTAAATGAGATAAAATTCAAAACGATCAATGACGCATTTGGCGCACTAAAAGAATTGAAATTGGGAGAGTTAGAAAATGTTTATATTGAACGTTTCAGAAATGTAGCTAGAGTTTATGCAAGACATCAAGCTTCCTCACAAACAATCGCTCTAATGCCTCGGTTTGCTCTTGAAGCTTTGGCATTTGGGGGAATACTATTGGTTACATTATATTTAATGAAATCTAGTGGAAATTTTTCAAGTGTAGCTCCAATAATTGCACTTTATGCCTTTGCAGGATATCGTTTAATGCCTGGTTTACAAACTATATACAAGTCATTGACCCAAATTCGTTTTGCTAGTCCTTCAATTGAAAGGTTGTACAATGATTTAAAAAATATCAAGCAACCAATAAATCCTAGCACTCAAAATAAAATCTCATTTAATGAGAGTTTAGCTCTTAAAAAAATTAATTTTCATTATCATAATTCTAAAAGATCAACTTTAAAAAATATTAACTTATCAATTCCTATAAATACAACTGTTGGAATAGCTGGTCAAACTGGAAGTGGAAAAACCACAATTATAAATATTATTCTTGGTTTACTTGAGCCAAACCAAGGTACCTTGGAGATTGATGGAATAAGTTTAAATAAAAATAATCTAAGGTCCTGGCAGCGGTTAATTGGCTATGTTCCTCAACAAATTTATTTAATCGATGATACAATTGCTGCAAATATTGCATTTGGTATTGATAAAAAAGAAATTAAAAAAGATGATTTAGTGCAAGCATCTAAAATAGCAAAACTACATGACTTTATTCTAGACAAATTACCATTAAAATATGAAACTATTGTTGGCGAAAAAGGTATCCGACTATCTGGAGGGCAGATTCAGCGAATAGGTATTGCAAGAGCACTTTATCACAAACCCAAAATACTAATTTTTGATGAAGCAACGAGTTCACTAGATAATATCACAGAAAAAGAGGTAATGAATTCTATAGATGAATTAAAAAATAAAATTACAATTATAATCATTGCACATAGATTGAGTACCATCAAAAAGTGTAGTAAAATATTTTTATTTAATGAAGGTGAAATAATAGAGCAAGGTAGTTATGATCAGATTGTTAAAAAAAATCAATATTTTAGGGAAATGTCCAATTTATCATAGAAATGTAACTCTATAAATTTATGAACATCAAGAAAAAACTTTTAGTTATATTGAGAGCAATTAAACAGTTTGGCTTAGACCCAATAATTTTTTTTAATAGTCTTTATAATATTCCATTTTATTTGAAATGTTATTATAAGTTTCGTTCTAAATATAAAGGTAAAATTTCGCTTTACCCTTGTCTTAATGATAGGAAAAAAGAGGCAGGTGCTATTAATAATGAGTATTTTTGGCAAGATCTATTAGTTTCACGTTGGATTTTTTCTGATAACCCTAAAAAACATGTTGATATAGGTTCCCGTTTAGATGGATTTATTGCACATCTCGCAACATTTAGAGAAGTTGAGATTTTTGACATAAGACCAATAACTCAAAAAATACCAAATGTAATATTTAAAAAAGCAGATTTAGCTTCAAAAGTAATTATTAATGATCATGAAAAAAATAATTATTGTGACTCACTTTCCTGTCTTCATGCGCTTGAACATTTTGGCCTTGGCAGATATGGGGACAAGATAGATCCAAAAAGTTATATTCTTGGTATTGAGAACATGGCTAAATTTTTGAAACCCAATGGTAAATTTTATTTATCTACCCCTATAGGCGAAGAAAGAGTAGAGTTTAATGCAAATTGGATTTTTAATCCAAAAAAAATAATACAAATTGCTTTAAATAATAATTTGATATTATCAAAGTTGTCAATTTTTAGTTATGAGCATGGAATGCTTGATATAAATGTAAATGAGGTAATACTTAATAAGCTTGAGAAACAAAAATACAACTTAGGTATTTTTACATTCATAAAAAAAAGTATATAATGGGCTTTTTTAGAGACAATAATGAGATTAATCGTCAAAATTGGTTAAAAAAAACAATTTCTGAATTACCTAAGAATTCACGTATTTTAGATGCCGGCGCTGGAGAGTTAAAAAATCGCAAATATTGTATTCATCTTGATTATGTGTCTCAGGATTTTGGTCAGTATAAAGGCAGTAATAAAGATGGACTTCACAATAAAAAATGGGATACATCAAAAATTGATATAGTTAGTGATATATGCAAAATTCCTGAAGCAGATGCTAGTTTTGATGTAATTCTTTGCAGTGAAGTATTTGAGCATATCCCAGAACCCATTAAGGCACTTGATGAATTTCAAAGACTATTAAAATCAGGTGGAAAACTTATTATTACAGCGCCATTTAGCTCGAATGTGCATATGGCCCCATATTATTATTATTCTGGATTTTCAAGATATTGGTATGAGTATCATCTTCAATTACGTGGGTTTAAGATAGAAACTTTAGAAGCAAACGGGGATTGGTATTCACTTTTGAGGCAAGAAATTACAAGATTAGGTTCAATTGAAAGAAAAAATTCAAGTTGGATGTGGCCAATATCTTATGGGTTAAGTTTTTTAGGGTTAGCTTACTTTTTTTTAAGACCAAAAAAAAAAGAAAATAATTTAGCTTGTTTTGGTTGGCAATGTGTTGCTGTCAAAAATAATCCAAAAAATAAATATTAATAAAAGAGATATTTTTAAAATGAGAGTGACTATTACATCTATTTTTTTTTTAATTGTTGGGTTAACTTCAATATTTTCATTTTATTTTAATTTGTATTTTCCAATAATGTTGTCGTTAATTATTACTTTTATAACTTTATTTTTTTTTACTATTCGATTTAATAAAAATAAAGCTGGATTGCTCATTTGCTTAATTTTTGGGATTTATCTTTTACCTTTTATTCATATTGTTCCATTTATTTTTTTTGATTTTAATATTTATCCTAAACCTGATCAGTTATGGTGGTGGGATGGCTATCCTGTTGAATATACTCTGGGCTATATGATTGATGAGTCAACCATAAAACTTACAGCAATGCTGGGAGCAACTGGAGCTTTGGGTTTTGCATTTGGAAATAGTTTAATCAATAAAAAAATTGTTTTAGATATAGGATACAATCCAAATGGTACAAAAAGATTAATTCCTACAATGAGTTTTCCATTCTGGTTATTATGGGCATTAATTGGATTGTCACTAGGTTTTTTAGCTGCTGCAAAAACTTCTATATTTGAGGAAAATTACACTCTCTCCAAATCTGTAGTCGACTCACTAAACTTTAGTTCAGCTGGGATGATTTATATGAGCATATTAACTTTTTTATTTGCAGATGCTTTGCTTGATTGTAAAAAAAATAAAACTAAAATTAAATTATCAATAATTATACTTTTATATGTAATTATTTGGCTCGAACTTCTAAGAGGAGAAAGAGAGGCTATTCCGTGGATATTAGGTTTATTTATTGCCTATAGGTATTGGTCATATTCGTATCTAAAAGGCGAAATGCAAAATATTAAGATACCTTGGATAAAATCTATTTTACTTATTTTGTTATTATTATGTATTTCAATGATTTTAGCTTATTCACGAAGTCAATTCTCAGTGTTAGAAACAAAAAATTTATCAAATATTTTTGGAGTTATTAGTCAAGGCAGTTCAGAAGGAACAATTACTTTTTATAAATTATTTCGTGGTACTTGGACAGGTGTAATGTTAACTCCACTAAGTGTAGCAGGTGATTATGTTAAAGGTGTATTAGATTTTAAATGGGGTAAGGATTATTTAAATTTGCTTTTATCAATTCCTCCAGGTTTCGTGGCTGAATTTTTTGGTTATGTTAGGCCTCTTAGCAATCTTCAAGGACCTGCTTATGAAGTGACCTTTGGACCTGGTGGAGTACATCTAATTGTTGTAAAATTTAAAAATTTTAGTATCACAGGTGTTTTTTTAATTTCGGCAATTTTATCATACATTTTTTCAAATTTTGAATATAAAGCATTAAAAAAACTATCAGTTATAAATTTAAGTTTTTTAATAATTTTTGTTTTTGTAACACCAGAGTGGCTATGGTACGGTGATAAATATTTAATGAATTCTTTCATTATCTGGATTATTTTATCTTTTTTTTACAAAATTTCATTAGGATTTAGTTATAAGAAAATAAAAAAAAAATTTAAAAAGTCTATTCAAGAAATATAATTAATTATTTTTATTTGATTAGATAATAATAAACTTATGAAATTCATCTTTTTTACAAAATGATTATAACCGAGATAAAAGGTGGGCTTGGCAATCAAATGTTTCAATATGCAGCCGGCCGAGTACTTGCAGAAATAAACAAGACAAATTTACTGCTTGATACCAAAATTTACGATAATCAAATTATGCATAATGGCTTTGAGCTTAGTAGAATTTTTAACATAGACTCTGGTATAGCAAAACATAAAGATATTAGTAAGCTTAACAGATTTTATAATTATAAAATTGAAAAATATATCAGAGCTTATGTCTCAAAATTTTTAAATAATTATAATTATTATAATGAGAAAAATGTAACTTTTGACAGTGAATTTTTTAAACTAAAAGATAAATGCTATTTGTCAGGATATTGGCAGTCTGAAAAATACTTTGCTAATCATGTAGATTTAATTCGCAACCAATTTAAATTTAAAATCTTTTTATCATCACAAAATTCTATTATTGCAGACACAATTAAAAAAACTTCAAATACAATAAGTTTACATATACGTCGTGGAGACTATTTAAGTACAGTGGAGGCTAGATCGGTACATTATGTATGTAACCTCGATTATTATAAAAGAGCAATGAGAGAAATTGAAACTAAAATAATAAATCCTACTTATTTTATATTTTCAGATGATATTGAATGGACTAAAAAAAATATAAAGATAAAAAAAAATCATCATTATATTGATCATAATAATAGTATTGAGTCTTATAATGATATGAGGTTGATGAGTTTATGCGACCATCATATTATCGCTAATAGCTCTTTCAGTTGGTGGGGCGCTTGGTTAAATCCAAAAATAGACAAAATTGTAATTGCACCAAAAAAATGGTTTGCCAATGGTCTTGATTGTACTACACATGTTCCAGAAAACTGGTTGAGAATTTAATTTATCTATAGTTAACGTAATATATAAGCTAAAATAATAAATTGATATTTTTTAAAAATTAATGTGTGGGATAATTGGCATCTGTGGAAAAATTAATAAACAGGATTTGACTTGGTTAGAAAGCGCATGCAATAAATTGAGACATCGTGGTCCTGATGCCAAAGGCAAATGGATAGGACCTAAACACAATATAGCACTTGGACATCAAAGACTCTCTATAATTGATACTAGTAATTTTAGTGATCAACCTTTTGTATCTGATGATGGTAAATTGATTTTAGTATTTAATGGAGAGATTTATAATTATATTGAAATCAGAGAGAAATTAAAAGATTTAGGTGTAAAGTTTAAAACCAATGGCGATACAGAAGTCTTACTAGCTGCTTATAAATATTGGGGCTCAGACTGTTTAAAATATTTAAATGGCATGTGGGCATTCGCAATTTATGATGAAAGAAGAGGGTCAGGTAATGAGAAGTTATTTGTTGCTCGAGATCGATCGGGGGAAAAACCTTTTTATTATCGAGCCAAACGAGGATTTTTTGAGTTCGCTTCTGAACTTAAGGGTTTGCGTTCAAGAGGAGAGATTAATTTAAATGCATTAAATCATTATCTCGCACTTGGATATGTTCCTAGAGATCTTTGTATAGCTAATGGTATTAAAAAGTTGCCACCAGCTCATGCTGGTATATTTGATTTCAAAAAGGGGGAGTTCAAAAAATGGAGATATTGGCAATTACCAGTTTCAAATGATCAAAATGTAAAAGATTTTACAATCGAAGAGTTAGCCGAACAGTCTTGGAATTTATTAACTCAATCTGTAAATTTACGTCTCCGAAGTGATGTTCCGATAGGAGTTTTTTTATCAGGTGGTCTTGATTCAAGTTTGGTCACAGCAGCAACCGCTAAAGTATCCAATTCTCCTGTGAAAACTTTTACAGTAAGTATTCCTGGTAGTGAACTTGATGAGTCTAAATATGCTCAACTAATTGCTGATACTTTTAATACTGAACATCATATTTTACCCATGGATATGCCTTCATTAGATCAGCTAGATGAATTGAAATCTTTTATAGATGAACCAATTGCAGATAGCTCAATTTTACCAACTTTTATGATAAGTCGTATGATACGTAAACATGTGACTGTAGCCCTTGGTGGTGATGGGGGTGATGAATTATATGGAGGATATCATCATTACCAGAAAGCTTTGCGTAGTCAAAGTTATTTAGGACTAATCCCAATATCTTTACTTAAAAGTTGTGGACGACTTGCTTCAATTTTGCCAGCTGGCACTAAAGGAAGAAATCTAATTAGCAGTCTTGTTGGCGGTCCATTGCAACGTAACATTTGGGGCACACCTTATTTTGATCTTACATTACGTAAGCGACTTTTAAAAAAGGAAGTATTAGAAGAGCTTGGTGATGAGATCGAAACTCCAGAGCAAAAAAGTTTAGAGTTATTTCAAAAAGGATTAGACCCAATTGATAAATTAACACGGATGGACTTTGAGCAAATGCTACCTGATGATTTTCTAGTCAAAGTTGATCGAGCAAGTATGGCTAATAGCCTTGAAGTAAGATTACCATTTTTGGATCACAATATTATTGAACACGCTTTTAAATCAATACCCAGTAAGCAGAAAGTGACTATTAAAGAAAGAAGAAGAGTTCAAAATATAATGGCAAAAAAATATTTACCAAAAAAATTTGAATTAAACCGTAAACAAGGATTTTCAATACCAATTAATGAATGGATGCAAAATATTTCTTTAAATGAAATTATTCTGAAAAAAGAAAACAAATATTTCAATAATGATTTTATTAATGAATTAATTATTGGACAGTCCCAAAATAAAACAAATGGCTCTAGACTTTTTTCTTTAATAATGCTTAATAATATAGAAAACTAAGGTTATTATAAAATATGAGGTTTTTAATAACAGGTGGAGCAGGATTTATTGGCTCTGCAGTAATTCGTTTTTTGATAAAGAAAACTAAACATCAAGTACTTAATTTAGATAAACTAAGCTATGCTGGAAATTTAGAATCTTTATCTAGTATTAAATTAAATTCACGCTATAAATTTGTAAAGGGTGATATTTGCGATCAAAATTTAATTTCTAGAATTTTTTCAAATTTTAAACCCAATGTAGTTATGCACCTAGCTGCAGAATCTCATGTAGATCGCTCAATTGATGATCCAACTAATTTTATTCAAACTAATATTGTTGGTACATCAGTGTTGTTAAAATATGCCCTTAAATATTGGAAAAATCTTTCAATTGGAAAAAAGTTTAGATTTCATCACATATCTACAGACGAAGTTTATGGCAGTTTAGGCAAAACAGGTAATTTTAATGAGAAATCATCTTATGATCCAAGTTCACCATATTCTGCATCGAAAGCAAGCTCTGATCACTTAGTAAGAGCTTGGCACAGAACTTACGGACTTCCTGTATTAATTACCAACTGTTCAAATAATTATGGGCCATATCAATTTCCAGAAAAACTTATTCCATTAATTATTTTAAAAGCCTTGAGTGGAAATCCGTTACCAGTTTATGGAAATGGCCTTCAAATTCGTGATTGGCTGCATGTTGAAGATCATGCCCAAGCGTTATATGAAGTTGTAATGAAAGGTAAAATAGGTGAGACTTATAATATAGGTGCGCATAATGAAAAAACTAATCTAGAGGTTGTTTATGATATTTGTGATTATTTGGATAAAATTAGACCCAAAAAATTTAATACTTTTAAAAGCTATAGAAAATTAATTACTTTTACAGAGGATCGCCCAGGTCATGACCAACGTTATGCAATTAACTCAAAAAAAATTAAAAAAGACATAGGCTGGAAAAGTAAAGTGCCTTTTAAAACTGGTCTTCACAAAACTATAAAATGGTATTTAGAAAATTCTAAATGGTGGATGAATATTCAAAATAATAATTATTATCGTCAAGGTTTAGGTATAATTAAAAAAAATAAAAAAAAAGAGGTTCAATGAAAGGTATAATTTTAGCAGGTGGTTCAGGTACACGTTTATATCCAACTACCAATGTAATTTCTAAACAATTATTACCAATATATGATAAGCCCATGATCTATTATCCATTAAGTACTTTAATGTTGGCAGGGATAAGAGATATACTTATAATTTCAACTCCTCAGGATATTTCAAGATTTGAACAATTGTTAGGTAACGGTAATCATTTAGGAATATCAATTCAATATGCTTTGCAGAAAAGTCCTGACGGACTTGCTCAAGCCTTTATCATTGCAGAAAAATTTATTTCTCGACAGCCATCATGTTTAATTCTTGGAGATAATTTATTTTTTGGAAATGATATTCAAAAAGTTTTGCAACGTGTAATAAAAAAAATTGATATAGCAACAATATTTGCTTACCCTGTAAGTAAACCAGAAAATTATGGTGTTGTAGAATTTGATCAAAAAGGTAAAGCAATTACAATTGAAGAAAAACCAGCTCAACCAAAATCTAACTTTGCTGTAACAGGGCTCTATTTCTATGATGAACAAGTAGTTGAAATTGCTAAATCAATTAAACCTTCTAAACGAGGTGAATTAGAGATTACTTCAGTTAATCAACAATATTTGAATGAAGGTAAGCTTGATGTTGAATTGCTCGGAAGAGGAATGGCATGGTTGGATACAGGAACTCATGAGTCAATTATTGAAGCTAGTCAGTTTGTTTATACCATTGAAAAACGTCAAGGATTAAAGATTGCTTCTCTGGAGGAAATAGCTTGGCGGTTTAAATGGATAAATGACAGCGATTTACAGAAAATAGCTGAAAAATTAAAAAACAATGGATATGGCCAGTATCTTTTAAAATTACTTAATGAAAAACTATTTTGATATATTATGCAAATTTTTCCAACAAAAATAATTGATGTATTTGAAATAATTCCAAAAGTTTTCACTGATAGCAGAGGTTTTTTTCAAGAAAGCTGGAACAAAAAAGATTTTCAGAGATTATGCAATCTAGATTTGAATTTTGTTCAAGACAATCATTCTTATTCAAAAAAAGGTGTTTTGCGTGGACTTCATTATCAATTAAAAAAACCACAGGGTAAACTTATAAGAGTTATCACAGGCAAAGTATTAGATGTCGTTGTGGATCTTCGCAAAAATTCAAACACTTTTGGTCAATATTTAACTTTTGATCTAAACCATCGTAACAATAAACAATTATGGGTACCTCCTGGATGTGCTCATGGATTCCTAGTTCTATCAGAATTTGCAGATCTTGTTTATAAAACAACTGAATATTATGATCCTGAGGATGAACAATGTATAGTTTGGAATGATCCGGATTTAAATATTAATTGGCATCTAAGAGATATTAAACCACAAGTATCTGATAAAGATATGCAAGGTAATTTTTTCAGCAATTCTCCAATTTATGAATAATGATAAATCTTTTTTAGATAAAAAAAAAAAAATTAAAATTCTTCTTACAGGTGGAACAGGACAAGTTGGACGTGAATTAAAACTAAATCTAAGTTATTTAGGTAGAGTATGGGCTCCAAAAAGATCTGAATTTGATTTATTAAATCTCAAGACATTAAGAAAAAAAATTCAAATTTATAAACCTGATTTAATATTAAATACTGCAGCGTTCACTGATGTTGAGCGAGCAGAGACTGAACCTGATCTTGCAAGGATAATCAATGCATATGCGCCAAAAGTTATGGCTGAAGAGGCTAATAAGCTTAATATAATTTTTATTCATTTATCAACTGACTATGTATTTGATGGTAAAAATAAAATTCCATACTGTGAATCAGATAAGCCTAATCCATTGAATATTTATGGTAAAACAAAACTTGAGGGTGAGGAGTATATTAAAATTATTCATGATAAATATTTAATATTAAGAACTGGTTGGATATATAGTGTAACAGGAGGAAAGAATTTTTATCAAACAATTTCAAAATTTCTTAAAAAAAAAAATAAAATAAACGTAGTAAACGATCAAATCGGTTCTCCAACATCAGTAAAATTTCTATCACAAAAGATAATTCAGATAATTAATCAAATAAATTTAAAACAAAAGAATGAAAAAAGATGGGGCCTTTATCATCTTACAGAGTCCGAAGCAATGAGTTGGTATCAATTTGCTTTAAAGATTTATAAAAAACAAGCATACGACATTAATATGATTGAAAAAAGAATTGTACCAGTTGATAGCAAATCATACCCCTCTTTAGTCAAAAGACCAAAGTTTAGTGTTTTAAATACCTCTCGAATTGAATATAATTTTTGTTTAAATTTAAAAAGTCCCAATATATAGATTATTAATGAAAATTCTTGTAGTTGGAGAAGGCCACTCCCCAATACATGAGGTTGCTGTTGTTGATGCTTTTAAAAAGTTGAATCAAAAAGTAGAACCCTTTTACTGGCACTCTTATTTTAACTCAAATAGTCTAATAAAAAAATTTATAAAAAAAATTGAGAACAAATTTTTATTTGGACCAAGTGTTAACAAGGTAAACAAGAATTTATTGAAAAAAGTATTCAAATTTAAACCTGATCTAGTTTTTATCTATCGTGGTACACATATTTTTCCAGAAACTATAATAAAGATTAAAGATAATCTCAAATTTTGTAAGATTTATGCATACAATAATGATAACCCATTTTCTAAAGATCACCCTTTTTATTTATGGCGTCATTTTTTTAAATGTGTACAGATTTATGATTTAATATACGCATATCGTCATAAAAACTTACAACAATTTAAAAAATGTGGGGCAAAACAAGTAGATTTATTAAGATCATGGTTTATACCAGAAAAAAATTTTTCTATAACTCTTTCTCAAAAAGATAAAAAAAAATATGGATGTGATGTTGTTTTCGCAGGCCATTTTGAAAATGATGGACGACTAGAGTACTTAGAAGAAATTGTTAAAGCTGGATATGATTTAAAAATTTTTGGACCTGCAAAAGATTGGAATAATATAATTTTAAAATCTCCAACTTTAAAAAATTTATATCCAATACATCAAGTTTGGAACTATGAATACAGTAAAGCAATATCTGGAGCTAAAATAGCCTTATGTTTTTTTTCAAAGTTAAATAAAGACACATATACAAGACGTTGTTTTGAAATACCAGCAATAGGAACTATGCTTTTATGTGAATATTCAAAAGATATGACCTTACTTTTTAAAAGAGGAAAAGAGGCTGATTTTTTTACTACAAAAAAAGATATGAATAAAAAAATAAAGTTTTATATCAATGAAAATAAAATAAGAAAAAAAATTGCTTTAAATGGCTATAGAAGAGTTGTTCGTGATGGTCATGATATTCACTCAAGAATGTTAAAAGTTTTAAAAAAAATTAAATCACAAAATGTTAAATAATAAAAATTTATATTCTGTATCAATAATACTTCCAATTTTAAATGAAATAAAATCCTTAAAAAAAACAATAAAAATTTTAGATAAAATAAAAATAAAAAAGGAATATTTAATTATTTATTCTAAGAAACTAACTAGCAATGAAGTTCAGGAAAATTTAAAATTTTTACAAAGAAGATCAAAAAATTTTAGGTGCTTCCCTCAAAAAAAACCTTTTGTTGGCGGTGCAGTTGATTATGGTATTAAAAAGTCATTAAACAGTCATATTGCGATAATGGCTTCAGATTTAGAAACTAATCCATATGAGTTTGAAAAAATAATTGCCACAAGTATAAAAAATCCATTTCATATAATTTCTGCTGACAGATGGATTTCCCAAAAAGGTTTTTCTGATTATGGGATAATTAAATTCTTAGCAAATTTTATTTTTCAAAAACTCATTAAATTTTTTTTTAAATATGAAATTCTTGATTTTACTTTTGCTTATCGATTGTATCCAAAAAAAGCTTTAAAAAATTATGATATAAAAGAATTGAGACATGGTTTTGCGCTAGAAATTTTATTACATCCATTAAAAAAAGGCTTTAAGGTAATAACTTTACCAGCAAAATGGAAAAAAAGAGTTGAAGGTAAGTCATCTATTACTATAAGAAGTTATTTTTCTTATTTAAAAGTTTTGTTTAAAAATTTATGATTTATGTTGCAACAACCACTATTAATAAGCCAACGAAAGCATTAAAGCTATTTAGTAAAAACAAAAATTGTAAATTAATTGTTGCTCTTGATAAAAAATCGAGAGAATTTAAACTTAAAAATTCAATTGTATTGAGCACCAATTACCAAGAAAAAAAATGGCCAAAATTATCAAAACTTATAGGATGGAATTGTATCCAAAGAAGAAATTTTGCAATTTTAGAAGCTTTTGAGCGTGGAGCAGAAATTGTTGCTTTAATTGATGATGATAATATTCCAAAAGAAAATTGGTTTAAAAATATTTATGTAAATAAATTTTTTAAATGCAAAGAAGTATTAATAAATAAAAAAGTTTTTGATCCTATTGGATATACAAATCATAAAAACTTATGGCATAGAGGTATGCCACTAGAATTAGTTCATAATAGAATATATAAAAATAAAAATAAGATACTAATCAAGCCTGATGTACAAGCTAATTTCTGGAATGGAGATCCAGATATTGATGCAATTTGCAGAATGATATTAAAACCAAAATGTATATTTAAAAAAAGCTACTTTCCATTTTTCTCTAAAAAAATTTCCATATTCAATTCTCAAAACACAATCCTGTCAAGAAAAGTTATTAAAGATTATTTTTTATTTCCCCACATTGGCAGAATGGATGATATTTGGGCAAGTTTTTACGTTTCTGCAAAAAAATATAGGATTATTTATGGAGAGCCTACTGTCTATCAACAAAGAAATGCTCATAATCTTATTAAAGATTTTTCAGATGAATATATAGGCTACACAAATTCACTAGAACTTGTCGATAAACTATATTCTAATCCTGAAAATATATATAAATTTTTACCTAAAAAAAGTTCACTAGCTTTTGATGAATGGAGAAAACTTATTAAATAGTTTATATGAATATTTTAATCTTTGGAGGTGCTGGTTTTGTTGGAAGACATTATGTTAATTTTTTTCTAGATAAGAAATATAAAATTGAAGTAGTTGATAATATTGTACCACTTTCAGGTGGAAAACATCCTAAAAAGTGGAAATTATTTAATCCTTATAAGTCTAAGAAAAATTTCAAATTTATTAAACAAGACTGTAGAGATTATTTTCAAAAAAACCTTAAAAATACGTATGATTTAGTTATAAATTTAGCTGCAATTGTAGGGGGAAGAGAGGTAATTGAATATAATCCTTTAGCAGTTGCAGAGGATTTAGAAATTGATACTGCTTTCTGGAGATGGTCAGTTAGGAATAAAAAAAAAATAAAGCATATAATAACTTATTCATCTAGCGCAGCTTATCCAATAGATTTACAAAGAAAAAATAATTTTAGGCTTTTAAAAGAGTCTGACATAAATTTTAAGAAAAAATATTTCGGAAAACCTGACTTGTCATATGGATGGGCAAAACTCAATAATGAATATTTAGGTTCTTTGGCATTTGAAAAATATGGAATTAAAAATACAATCTTTAGACCTTTTTCTGGATATGGATCAGATCAAGATCTAAGTTATCCATTTACAAGTATTATTAAAAGAGCAATTAACCATAACACAAACAACAAATTTATTGTTTGGGGAACTGGATTTCAATCACGTGATTTTATTCATATAGATGATATTGTTAGAGGCTCGATAATTATTTCAAAAAAAATCAAGAACGGAAATGCAATAAATTTATCAAGTGGTAAGTTTATAAGCTTTATAAGTCTCTCAAAATTAATCCTTAAAAATTTAGGTAAAGATCATGTAAGAATTTGTGGAAACTCAAAAAAACCTGAAGGCGTATTTGCAAGAGGAGGATCAACAAACTTACAAAAAAAATTAAAATTTTTTCCTAAAATCAAGATAAATGAAGGAATCCGACTTGCAATAAACTATTTTAAAAATAATCAAGATTTATAAAAAATAATCATTTTCTTCTCTGTTTTATTAAGTTTCTTTTCTAGTTTATTAAGTCGTGCAGCTATATAAAAAAATATATAATGATATTTAATTAATATTTAAAAATCTAAAATTATGAAAATCGTAAATTTTTTTATTAATCATTATAAGATATTGATACTTATATGTATTTTATCTTTAATTTTTGGTAATTACTTAAGAGTTCTAAATTTTGGTTTTATTAATGATGATTTTGATTTAGTTGGAAAAAGTTTAGATGAAGTTATCAAAAGCTCTATCTATGGAATGCATTTTAGACCTATATGGTATTTTAGTTTCTTTTTAATAGATTATATTTTTAGCCCTGGAGCTTTCGCTCATCATTTCACAAATATTACTTTGCATTTAATTAACTTAATTTTTGCATATCATATTTTTAAAAAATTATTTGACAAACAAAAAGCATTATTAATTGTATTTTTTTGGACATTTCTTCCACAACTCGTTTTTCAAATTGTTTGGATTTCTGGTAAAAATGACTTGTTAATGAACTTTTTCATTTTGTTGAGTTTTCATTTAGCATTAAATAATAAAATTAAAACTTCTTTAGCGATTTATTTTTTAGCTTTTCTTGCTAAGGTTACTTGTATTTTTTATCCTTTGATTTATCTTGTTAAATTTGGATTTGGATTTTCAAAAAAAATTAAAATAATTTCATTTATTTTATTAATTGTTACTCTTTTAATAACTATTTTTTCAACACTACAAGGGCAATTGCAACCACATATAGCAGAACTTTCTTTTCCAATAAGAATTTTAAATCATATTAAAAATTTTATAGTAGGATGGATCACTTTATTTTTTCCAATTCCTTTTTTTCCAAATTTTTTTATCGCATTATTATATTTGATATTCATTTCTACAGTTTTTTTCATAATCTACAGATCATTTAAAATTCATAGATTTAGTTTATTATTAATGATGATATGTTTTGTAATATCAATTACTTTATCAATAAATTATCAACTTAGAATTACTTATACATTGAGTTTATTTTTAGTTGCAACATTAATTTCATTTATTGATTTCAATAAATTAAATTTATTATCATATAATAAATTTTTAAAAATTATTATTTTTTTATTTTTTTTAATTTATGGAGCTTCTTCATCAGTTCTTACAACTAATAAATTCAAAAGTAATCAATTTGACATATCGGGGGAGATGTACATAATGAATGATTTCTACTTAAATGATTTCTATGGTAAATTTCGATCCTTTCAAATTAAAATATTAAAGGACAATAATATAAAGTGAACATTAATTTAATTAAATTATATCTGATAAATTTTTTACAATCCAATAGAAATTATGGACATAACTTATTGTATAAAAAGTGATGAATAATACTTTTATTTCTATTTGTATCCCAAGCTATAATAGAACTGATGAGCTAAAAAGATTATTACTTTCGATAGATTGCGATCCTTCAATTATAGAAATTATAATTTGTGAAGACTATTCTCCTAAAAGAGAGGAAATCCGTTCCATAGTAAATAAATTTGCTACAGCATCACCTTATTTAATAAAATACAATGAAAATTCTGTTAATTTAGGTTTTGATGGTAACTTGAGAAGATTGTTAGAATGCGCCTCAGGAGAATATGTGATTTTTATGGGTGATGATGATTATTTTTTACCAAAAAAATTAGACAAGTACATTTTATTTCTTCAAAAGAATACTGATTTAGGGTATGTCCTGCGATCACACTTAACTAAACATTCTAATGGCTCAATAGAATATTTTAAATATTTACCAAAGAGCCAACCTTTCTCAGCCGGTGAGTCAACAGTAGCTTGGTTGATAAAAAGAAGCGTATCGATTTGTGGTTTTACAATTTCAAGAGAGAAGGCATTAAAATTTCAAACAAAAGATTTAGATGGAACACTGTTATATCAAGTATATTTGATGGCACAGGTTTGTTTAAAATATAAATCATTTTATTATAGTGAGCCATTTGTTCATAATGTGCATGGATGCAGGGACGATAACCCAATGTTTGGTAGTTCAGAGTCTGAAAGACAACGATATACACCTGGAGTAGTATCAGAAGATAATTCAATTAATTTTACAAAATCTTATTTTGAATTAACAAATTATCTTGATAATTTATATGATACTAATTTAACAAAATTAGTTCTCCTGGATTTATCAAAGTATTCATATCCCTTTCTTTCTATTCAGCGAAAACGTGGGATAATTAAATTTTTAAGATATTCAAAACGTCTTGAAACCGAGGTAGGTTTTGGAAGTACTATCTATTATCACCTATATAAATGGGGATTAATATTTTTAGGAGAAAAAATTTGTGATAGAATTATTATCATAATTAAAAGAGTAGTTGGTCATACGCCTAATTTTTAAATTATAACTTAATGAATAGCTCTAAATTAATCATAGGTATTGACGCTACAAATCTTAGTCATGGAGGAGGCAAGACCTATTTAATTGAGTTATTGAAATTGGCTAACCCTATAAAGCATCAGTTTTCCAAAATAATAGTTTGGTCAACTGAAGAGATATTGAAGTCAATTGATGACAAAGATTGGATTATAAAGCGATGTCCTTTTAAATTCAGCACAGGTTTAATTTACAGATTAACTTGGCAACTCCTATTTTTATCAAAAAAAGCTCAAGAGGAGGGATGCGACGTTCTCTTCGCACCTGGTGGAATATCATCTGGTAATTTTCAACCATTGGTGACAATGAGTCAAAATTTACTTCCTTTTGAGAGTAGGGAATATTTGAGATATGGCATATCGCTAAAAAGGTTTAAATTATTTTTAATAAAGTATTTTCAAAGTTATAGTTTTAAAAACTCAAAGGGAGTTATTTTTTTGACTGAACATGCAAAAGAAACTATTCAGAACGTTATAGGAAATCTAAATAATAAAACAATAATAATACCACATGGTCTGAGCAAAAGATTTATAAGTGCAAAAAAAATTTTTCATAAAAAAAACTATAAGAAAAAAATAATTAGAATTTTATATGTATCCCATATAGAACATTATAAGCATCAATGGAATGTGATTGAGGCTTTAGCAAGTTTAAGGAATGAGAAATTTCCCATAACACTAGATCTAGTTGGATCTCCAGGCACAGCTATGAACAAACTTCAACTTGCAATAAAAAAATATGATGCAAATAGTAAGTGGGTTTTTTTTCATAACAAGATTCAGTACAATAAAATGCATCAAATATATCAAAAGTTCGATTATGGTATTTTTGCCTCATCGTGTGAAAATTTACCAATTACCCTTCTAGAAATGATGGGTAGTGGAATGCAAATTGCATGCTCAAATTTTAGTCCAATGCCTGAAATTTTAGGTAATGGAGGTATCTATTTCAATCCAGTTAAACCATCTTCTATTGCTGAGGCAGTAAGAAACCTAATTGTGTCAAAAAAAAATGAAAATAAAAATAGCAATTACATTAAAAATATTGCTGAAAAATATAAGTGGGAAAATACAGCTTATCTTACTTTTGATTTTTTGAATAGTTTTAGAAAAATTTAAAACATTAATTTTAAAACTCAATATTTTAATTGTTAGATACGCTGATTTATTTAGTTATTTATATTAATTTTATTTTATAAAAATTGCATTATAAGTAAAACAAGATGAAACAAATTTTACAATCTTTAAAAACTGGAAAAATAAAAGTTACAGATTTACCAGTTCCGGAAGTTTCATCAAAATCATTACTTATTAAAACTTCTAAAACTTTAGTTTCTACTGGAACTGAAAGAATGCTAGTAGAATTTGGCAACGCAGGATGGATTAAAAAAGCTCTTCAACAACCAGATAAAGTTAAGATGGTATTAAATAAAATTCGTAGTGATGGTTTACAACCAACACTTGAGACTGTTTTTAGTAAATTGGATCAACCATTACCATTAGGCTATTCTAATGTTGGAATTGTAAATGAAGTAGGTTCAGGTGTAATAAATTTTAAAAAAGGTGATAGGGTAGTTTCAAATGGTAAACATGCTGAAGTAGTAAAAGTACCAGTAAATCTTTGTGCTAAGATTCCAGATGTAGTTTCAGATGAGCAGGCATCTTTTACTGTTGTGGGTGCAGTAGCATTACAAGGAATTCGTCTAGTCAATCCAACTTTAGGTGAAACAGTTGTAGTTACAGGTCTTGGTTTGGTTGGATTAATGACAGTTCAATTTTTAATTGCAAATGGGTGTCGTGTTTTAGGCTTGGATTTTAATAAAGAAAAACTTGCAATAGCAAAAAGATTTGGAGCTGAGGTAGCAGATATTAGTAATGAAAATCCACAGGATGTAGCTAGAAATTTTTCGCGTGGTCGTGGAATTGATGCGGTAATTATTACCGCTGATACTGCAAGTGACGAACCAATTCATCAAGCTGCCCAAATGTGTAGAAAACGTGCACGAATAGTTTTAGTTGGAAAAACAGGACTTAATCTTTCTAGAGATGATTTTTTTAAAAAAGAATTGACATTTCAAGTTTCTGCTTCTTATGGTCCTGGACGTTATGACCAGAATTATGAGGAGAAAGGTAAAGATTATCCCATTGGATTCGTAAGATGGACAGAACAACGTAACTTTGAGGCAGTTTTGGACATGATGGCCACTGGTAATCTTGATGTAGCGCCATTAATTTCTCATCAGTTTGAAATTAAAGACGCTGAAAAAGCTTATGAAGTAGTTGCTGGCTCTGAGCCATCATTAGGAATTTTATTTAAATACCCTGGAATTGAAATTAATAAAGAATCAAGAAAAGTTTCGTTATTAAGTGATGAAAAAATTATAGACCTAAATAATGAAAAGAAATTAAAAAAAACCAATGTTTCTTTTTTGGGATCTGGTAGTTATGCGACATCAGTTTTAATAAAAGCATTTAAATCCTCAGGTGCTGATTTGAAAAATATAGCTTCTAATACTGGTGTAAGTGGAGTTTATGCAGGTCAAAAATTTGGTTTTTCTGAAACCACTACTAATGATGATTATTTGTTTAATGACAATCAAACTGATGCAATAGTTATAGCTACACGTCACAACAGTCATGCAAATTTTATTTTAAAGGGGCTAAATGCTAAAAAACATTTATTCGTAGAAAAACCATTATGTCTAACACTCAAGGAATTAGCTAAGATTGAAACTGCTTATTCGCAATCAAATATTTTAATGGTTGGTTTTAATCGGCGTTTTGCACCACAAATCCAAAAAATTAAAAGTTTATTAAATAATACCACATATCCAAAAGCAATGGTGATGACAGTAAATGCAGGAGATATTCCCCCTGATCATTGGACACATGATTTAGAGATTGGCGGAGGTCGTATTGTAGGAGAGGCTTGTCATTTCATAGATTTATTGCGTTATTTGGCAGGAGAAACCATTGTGAATTATCAAATTCAGTTTATGAATACCTCGACCAAAGATACAGCAACAATTCAACTAAGTTTTGCTGATGGTTCTATTGGTACCATCCATTATTTTTCTAATGGAACAAAATCATTTAATAAAGAAAAATTAGAAATTTTTGTAGATGGAAGAATATTGCAACTTGATAATTATAGGAAATTATCAGGTTTCAATTGGCCTGGATTTAAAAGCATGAATCTTTGGAAACAAGACAAAGGTCAAAAAGCTTGTGCAAAAGCTTTTATCGAGTCAGTTTCTAAAAAGACATTAGTTCCTCCCATACCTATGGAGGAGATTTTTGAAGTTAGTAAAATTTCTATAAAATTGGCAAACCAATAGGCTTTTGATCTCTCTTTACATTCATACACTTCGTTATTTAAAGTTTAAACAGATTTATAGAAGAATTTGGTTTAATTTATACAAACCTAGTTTGGTAAAAAGACAAATCCCCAATTTAAGATTTTCAAAAAATGAATTTTTTAAACCTGCTCAAAGACAAGCAAGTTTAATAAATAAAGACACTTTCTTCTTTTTAAATAAATCTGGAGACTTATCTAAAATTGGATGGAATGGTAAGTTAAATAATATTTCAAAGTTATGGCGTTATAATCAGCATTACTTTGATGATTTAAATGCATTTCAAGCATCAGAACGTAAAGAATGGCACGATAAATTATTAGAAGGTTGGGTAAAAGAAAACCCGATAGGCTATGGAGTTGGCTGGGAACCATATCCTACATCTTTAAGAATTGTTAATTGGATAAAGTGGCATTTTTCTAAAAATATTTTAACCGATATCTGTAAAAAAAGTTTGGCAACTCAAGTGCGTTGGTTAAACAAACGTATAGAGTGGCATATTCTTGGTAATCACTTATTTTCTAATGCTAAAGCATTAATATTTGCGGGTTTATTTTTTTCAGGTAAAGAGGCTGACGCTTGGCTAAAAGAAGGTTTAAAAATTATTGATGAGGAAGTCACCGAACAAGTTTTAAGTGATGGAGGTAACTTTGAACTTAGTCCAATGTATCATTCAATTTTTTTAGAGGATTTATTAGACCTTATAAATATTTCATCTGTATTTCCTAATCTTATTCCAGAGTCTCTTATCAATAAATGGAAAAAAAAATCTTATAATATGCTTGAATGGTTAGATACAATGGTACATCCAGATGGTAATATTTCTTTTTTTAATGACGCTGCTATTGGAATTTCACCAAAGTTATATGATTTAATTAAATATGCTAAACGGTTAGGTTTAACTTATAGTTTAAAAAAGCATGAAAAGATTAATCATTTAGCTGATAGTGGATATATAAGATTAAATCTTAAAAATGTTGTTGTTATATTAGATGTTGCAAGAATTGGCCCCGACTATTTACCAGGTCATGCACATGCTGATACCTTATCATTTGAGCTTTCTTTATTTGGAAACAGATTATTAGTAAATGGAGGCACATCTCAATATGGAGTCAATTCAGTTAGACAAATTGAAAGAAGTACTATGTCTCATAATACAGTTACGATTGATAATGAAAATTCTTCTGAGGTTTGGGGTGGGTTTAGAGTTGCTAGGCGTGCTTACCCTTTTAATTTGATTATTGAGGAATTAGATAACTCTCTGAATGTAAGCTGCTCCCATACTGGTTACAAACGGCTATCTGGTAAACCTATTCATAGACGTCAGTGGAAATTATTTGAATCATCTTTAATGATTAAAGATAATATTGAAGGGCCTTTTAAAAAGGCATTTGCTTATTTTCATTTCCATCCATCTATAAAATTAAATAAAACTAAAACAGGGGAATGGAATTTAAGAATACCCAATGGTCATCAAGCTAGAATTCATGTTGAAAAAGGAGTGTCAAAAATTGAAAAAAGTTTTTACTCTCCTGAGTTTAATAAGAGATTTGAAATCCAGTGCTTAAAAATTAAATTAGTTGATAGAGAGTCATGTGTAAATATTTCGTGGGATAATTAAAATATTTAATAAAAATGTAATTAATTAATTATGTAATTTGATTTTTAAAAAGTAGTATAAATATAAATAATTATAAAATATAATAATTTAAATTATTTAATCTGGTTAAAATGAATATAGACGAGGCTAAAAGCTCTAAATCGAATTATATTAAATATAAATTAAAATATTCGACTGTTTACAGCGGGACACATGGCTATACTTTTTCTAATTATTTCGACCCTGATATCATAAATAAAAATGACATTAAACTAGATGCAAATAAATTACTAGAAACAAAAGAATATTTAAATAATCAACTCCAAAGTAACCTTCAACGATATAGTTCACAAGTTGATAAGATAAAAAAATATTTAGAATCAGAAAGTAAGGTTTTGGATATTGGTTGTGGTGGTGGCCTTTTTTTAAAACTACTTCAAAGGATAGGATTTAAAGTTTTCGGTGTTGAACTTGAACCGTATAGAAAAGAATATTGTATACAGAATGGTATAAGTATTTTTAATGAGGATATTACAAAGAATGATTTCATAAAAAAACACCATCAAAGTTTTGATGCAGTAACACTTTGGGATGTTATAGAGCACGTTAACTACCCCTCCTCACAGTTAAAAGCAGCTTTTAATATTCTAAAAAAAGGTGGTTATATATTTATCGATACGCCAGCTAAAGATGGTTTTTATCACAGATTTGGATCCTTTTTATACAGTAATACAAAAGGACGATTTAATTTTTTTTTAGACATAATGTACAGTGATCATATGTTTGGACATAAACAAATATTTTCAACAATAGAAATGGAAAAAGAATTAAAATCAGTAGGATTTGAAATAAAAGAAATTTCGAAATTTCATGAACTATCTTTTCCATATGAATTTTATTTAAAAAAATTATTAAAAAGCAACTTTTTAGTAAAACTTGCTAAGCCTATAGTTTCACTTTTATTAATTATTTTTCCGATTAAAAATAAAATGCTTGTAGTTGCAAAAAAACCAATCTAGTAATTCTATTAAATTTTTTAATATGAATTTAAAACAGACATTAAATAAAACGATTTAATTTTTAGTGTCATAATTATTATTGGAATATCAAGGGTTATTTAATGGAAAAAAAAAAAATTATGGTAGTTTTTGGCACTCGTCCTGAAGCCATTAAGATGGCACCCCTTGTGCATTTGTTAAAAGCTGAACCAGATCAGTTTGATTTAAAAGTGTGTGTAACATCTCAACACCGTAAAATGCTTGATCAAGTTTTAAAAATATTTCAAATCGAGCCTGATATAGATTTGAATCTAATGAAGCAAAATCAAAATTTATCAAATTTAACATCCTTAATTTTAGATAAAATGCAAGATGTGTTGTCGCAAAATGAACCAGATATTGTATTAGTGCACGGCGATACTACAACTACATTAGCTACTGCAATTGCTTCATTTTATTCATCTATATCAGTTGGACATGTAGAGGCTGGACTTAGAACATGTAATTTAAATTCTCCATTTCCAGAAGAATTTAATCGCCTGGTAACTAGCAGGATTGCAAAATGGCACTTTGCACCTACTGAGACGGGTAAAAAAAATTTAATATTAGAGGGTGTAGATCAATCTTTAGTATCAGTTACGGGAAATACAGTAATTGACTCTTTGTATTGGATTTTAAATAGAATAGATAAAGATCAACAACATAAAGAAAATTTAGAAAAAATTTTAAATTTTAATCTTTCTTTTAATTGGAAAAATGAAAAATTTATTTTAGTCACTGCACATCGTAGAGAAAATTTCGGCAATGGATTTATTCAAATTTGTTCTGCAATAAAAGAACTGGCTTTAAAATATTCTGATTTACATTTTGTTTATCCTGTACATCTAAACCCCAATGTAAGTAAGCATGTTTATGACAATCTAAATAATTTTAAAAATATTCATTTAATTAATCCGCTAGAATATGAGCTCTTTGTGTATTTGTTAAAGTACTCATATCTAGTTTTAACTGATAGTGGTGGAATTCAAGAAGAGGCACCAAGTTTGGGTAAACCGGTATTGGTAATGCGTGATTTTACTGAAAGGCCTGAAGCTATAAAAGCAGGCACAGTTGAACTAGTTGGTTTAAATAAACAAAGAATCTTTCAAAGTGTATCACGACTACTAGATGATAAAAATCATTATAAAAACATGTCTCGTGCGCATAATCCTTACGGAGATGGTTTGGCATGTAAGCGAATAGTGGATGTTTTGCACAAGGCTTGATAATATTTAAACAATGATAAAAAAAACCGTATGTGTTATTGGCCTAGGTTATATTGGACTTCCAACAGCAGCACTTCTTGCAAGCAAAGGATATTCTGTATCTGGTGTTGATACGAATAATTCAATTGTAAAGAATGTTAATAAAGGTAAAATTCACATTATTGAGGCTGATCTTGATAAATTTGTTAAAAGTGCAATTTCAAAAAAAAAATTAAAAGCATTTAAGGAGATACAGCCTAGTGATATTTACATGATCTGTGTACCAACGCCTTTTAAAAAAATTGGCAAAATACCAGAGCCGAATATTGATTATGTAATATCAGCAACTAAAAACATTGCTCCATTTATTAAATCTGGAAATTTAATCATTTTAGAGTCAACGTCACCAGTTGGGACAACAGATAAAATTAAGCAAACATTAATAGAATGTGGTGTTGAGTTAGAAGGAGTACACATAGCTTATTGTCCAGAGCGAGTTTTACCTGGTAAAATCATGTCTGAGCTAGTTGAAAATGACAGAATCATTGGAGGTATCACACCAATATCAACTAAAGAGGTTTCAAAATTTTATAAAATTTTTGTAAATGGAAATATATTTGAAACTGACGCAAAAACAGCTGAGATGTGTAAATTAGTAGAAAATAGTTTTAGAGATTTAAACATCGCATTTGCAAATGAAATTTCCATGATATGTGATAAGCTATCAATTAATGTATGGGATTTGATTAAGCTAGCAAATAGACATCCACGTGTAAATATTTTAAAACCTAGCACAGGTGTAGGAGGACACTGTATTTCAGTAGATCCTTGGTTTATAATTTATAAAGATATTAAAAATACAAAATTAATTCGTAAAGCACGTGAAGTAAATAACCTTAAAACTAAATGGGTAATAAATAAGATTAAAAAAATTGCAGATAATCATTTTAGAAAAACAGGATCGAAACCAAAAATTGCATGTTTGGGTTTAGCTTTTAAACAAGATATTGATGATTTGAGAGAGTCAAAAGCTGCTTTGGTTGCTGAAACATTATTAGACGAAGGATTCAAAATCTTTGCTGTTGAGCCAAACATCAACTCACATATGAAATTACCATTATTAAATTTTTCAAATGCAATTGAGCAATCAGATATAGTATGTATTCTAGTTCCCCATCGTGAATTTTTACACCTACAAGCTATAGATCAATTAAATAAATGTGGAGCAATAGATTTTTGTGGAATTCTATCTTAGATTATAATGCGTATATTGGTTTTAAGTTTTAGTTATCCACCAGATATTGGCCCTGGTTCTTTAAGAGCCAAATCTATAATTGATGCTTTAATTGAGGAGGGGCCTTCCAATCTTAAAATTGAAGTTATAACAACGATGCCGAATCGATATCATTTATTAAATATTTCAGCTTTAGAAAATGAGAATAATAAAAAAATTTCTATCAATCGGATTAATTTACCAAAGCATAAAAATGGCATAATTGATCAATCCATCAGTTTTATTTTTTATGCTTTTGGAGTTAGAAAATTAATAGCAAAAAAAAAATGGGATATTGTAATCGCTACTTCTTCACGTTTAGCGACCGCTAGTCTTGGTGCGTGGATTGCTAAAAAAACTGGCTCAAAGCTTTTTCTTGATATTCGAGATTTATTTACAGATACAATGGATTCTATTCTAAAAAAAAAACCATTGAAAATTATAATGCCTTTATTTTATATGCTAGAAAAATGGACTTTTCGATCTGCTAATATGATTAATTTAGTATCTCCTGGTTTCATAGGTCATATTAAGAAAGTTTCACCAAAAATTTCTCCTTTAATTTATCCAAATGGTGTAGATGAATTATTTTTAAATAGAGATTTTAAAATCTATAAAAGTAAAAAAAAAATCTTAGTTTTATATTCAGGTAATATTGGAGAAGGACAAGGTTTACATAAGATAGTCCCACAAGTTGCTCATGAATTGCAAGATGTACAATTTAGAATAATTGGCGATGGTTCGGCAAGAAAATCATTAATAAACAACAATTTATTTAAATTACAAAAAAATATTGAAATTTTAAAACCAATTTTAAGAGATGAATTGATCGGTGAATATCATAAAGCTGATATATTATTTCTTCATTTAAATGACCATGAAGCTTTTAACAAAGTTTTGCCCTCAAAAATTTTTGAATATGCTGCTACTGGTAAGCCAATATTAGCAGGTGTATCAGGATATGCGTCTAAATTTTTACGTAAACATGTAAGTGGCGTGCAGGTATTTGATCCATGTGATATTATAGGTATGAAAGTTGGATTAAAAAAATTATTGAATGGACCAAAATTTTTTAAAAGAGAAAAGTTCTGTAAAATTTATAATCGTCGAAATATTATGAAAAAATTAGCTTTAAATATTTTTTCAATCTGAAATTAAATTATTGCTTATTAATTTTAATCTTACATTTAAATAAAAAATAAATAAAAAAATAAATAAAATTAAAGATAATATTGGGTTTATTAACATAAAGCTTAAATAACCAAAAATAAAAAAAATAACATTATAAGTGGAGATTAAAAAATTTGTTAAAAAAATTGATTTAGTTTTTTTAAGCAAAATATTGTGCAGATGATCATGCCCTGGTTTAAAAATGTTTTTTCTTTTATTTAATCTAATTATATTTATTGAAATAAACTCATAAACAAAAATTGAAACTGACCATGCAAGCAAAATTGGATGGATAATTTCTTTCTTTGCTAAATATATTAATATAAATCCAATTGTAAAACCCAATAATAAACTTCCGCTATCTCCTAAAAATAACTTAGGTAATCTTAGTATTGAAAAATTAAATAATAGAAAAAAAAGAATAGGAATAGCAATTGTAATTAAATATAACCAAAAATCTTTATCATTATATAAAAAAAATAAAATTCCTATTACAGATAGAGTTGTAAAACTTAATGTTCCATCTAATCCATCAAAATAATTAAATGCGTTTATTAAAAATAATAAACTAATTAATGTAAAGGGCACTGAAAAAGAACCTAGTTCTAATTTGAAATAATAATAATCACCTAGGTGGTTAAGATTAAGATTTTCTAAAACAATCAAGTAAATAATTGGAAAAATTTGAAGACTTAATTTACCACCAATATTTAATTGATATTTATCATCTATAAAGCCTATAATAGCAATTAATGTAGCTAATGATAAAATTTGGTTTAGATTATTATCAGCTAAACTGAATGAAAAAATTGAGACTATATAGACAAGACTTAGAGAAATCCCTCCTGTATAAGCTGTTGGTGTTGAATGATTTTTTCTCTCGCTGGGTATATCTAATAAATTTAATTTATATGAAATTTTTGAAATTAAAAAAATTATTATAAAGGCTATTACAGAATATATTAATATTTTAAAATTTATCATTTTTTTTTGAAATAATTTTTCAATATCAACCTTAACTTAAAATTAATAAAATAAAAATTTCTAATTTTAGTTTTTTATTGTCTTTAAATAAAATTGAATATAAATCTTCATAAACTTTATAAAAATTATCATACAATGAATATTTTAAAAAATTTCAATTTATCTTTTGTAAACTTAATAATTGCTTCTATTGTCCCCTTTTTAATTTGGGGCCCATTTTTTCCAGATTTAATTATTAGTATCTCAGCATTATTTTTTTTATTTTATGCATTGAAAAATAGAAATTTTTATTTTTTTTTTAATAAGTCTATAATAATTTTTTTTATTTTTTGTATTTATTGTATTTTTATAAGCCTATTTGTTGCAGAAGATAGAATGATGAGTTTTGAGAGCTCTTTATTTTATTTCAGAATTGGATTATTTAGTTGTTTTATTTGGTATTTAATTGAACAGAATAAAAACATTTTAACTTTTTTTTATTATTCATTAATTTTAAGTTTTTCAGCTTTAGTGATTGATGGCTATGTTCAATATTTTACAGGCTTTAATTTATCAGGATTTAAATTATCATCAAATATTCGTGTTTCATCATTTTTTGGTGATGAATTAATAATGGGCTCTTATTTGTCAAGATTATTTCCTTTACTATTTGCGTTATTTTTAGTTAAAAAAAAACAAAAATTTGAAATTTATTTTATAGGTTTGTTATTTATTTTAGTTGATATATTAATTTTTATGTCAGCTGAGCGCACGGCATTTTATTTTTTAAATTTATCAACGGTATTTATTATCATTTTAATAAAAGAGTACCAAAAATTTAGATTGATAACATTTCTTATCGCTATTCTTGCTATATTTATTTTAAGTTTTAATTCTCAAAATTTAACCGAGAGAATGTTCGTTAATCCTGCTAAAAGCTTAGGTATCATTGAAAGCTCAAAAGAGCCAATATTTTTTTCTGGATTTCATGATAGTCATTACAGAACAGCATATAATATGTTTAAAGATAAACCACTATTTGGTCATGGTCCCAAGATGTTTAGAATAAAATGTAAAAATGAAAAATTTGCTGTTGGTATTATGCCTTGTAGCACTCATCCCCATAATTTTTATTTACAATTATTGGCTGAAACTGGAATTATTGGATTTTTATTTTTATTTAGTAGTTTAAGTTATATTTTAATTGTTTCCTTAAAACAATTTAAAAGTATAATTTTAAAAAAAAAAAGACACTTAACAGATTACCAGGTATGTTTATTGGCAGGATTATTTATTACTGTTTGGCCCTTATCTCCAAATGGTAATTTTTTTAATAACTGGTTAATGGTGGTTTATAGCTTGCCTGTTGGCTTTTACCTTCAATCTATTTATTCAAAAAAACTCCTAAAGTAGGATCTTAATAAATTAAATGTCGCTGTATTAAAAGTTTATATATTGATTTATTACTCAAGTATATTTTATTTAAATATTTAATGCTTTACTTCATTAAAATATTTTATATTTATCGAATATATATAAATATGATATTACAATAGTTAAGTATATCTATAAATATAGCAGTAAAGTAGCAATAAAGTTATGAAAAAAAGAAAATTAATTAATAACGACGAGATAGATTTGGTGGATTTAATAAAAACTATTTGGGATCATAAATTAAAAGTTATTTTGTTTTTATTGATCTCAATAATTATTGGCATTTATTATATTAATAAACAACCTAATTTATATAAAATTTCATTAAACATTAAACCTGCTAAATATTCAGATTTTTTAAAATATATACCATTACAAACAACGGTATATGAAAATAAATTTTTATTCAAAGGCAGCGCTATAAAAGAATACATAATAAACAATGAAACAATTTTTGAACAATTTTTAGATGAGTTAATGGATTATGAAGAGATAATATTTGTATTAAAGAATGAAGTTTATATTAAAAATATAAATGAACTAGCTAAATCAGAACAAAAAAAGGAATTAGTTAATTACGCTAAAAGACTTGATGTCATCAAATCAGGAAAAAAAGAAATTAATTATGCTTTACAATTTATGTGGCACGATGCGAATCAAGGAGCAAAAATTTTAGATGAAACTTTAAATTTTGTTTTAAAAAATTTAAAAAAAAATATAATCCATGATATTAAAAATCTAGCAGAAGCTATTGATATTAACAATTCAGAGCGTATTGAAACATTATCAGCAAAATTGGATCTTATTTCTATTTTAAGTAAAAAAAAAATTTCACAGCGAATTGAATATTTGAAAAATCAAAGTGAGATTGCGAAAACTTTAGGAATCGAAGATGATATTACAAAAAATAATACTAGATCAAGTCTACCTGACTCTTACTATCTTCGAGGCTATAAAGCTATTGATATAGAAATTAATTTACTTCAAAGCCATAAAAAGGAAAAAAATATTGATTTAACTGATGTTGATTTAAATATTTATAATCATGGACCAGTTCAATCAAATAATATGTATGTAGAATTATTGCAACAATTAGATAATCATAAAAATGATTTATCTGCTAAAAGATTAATTGATCGGATTGAACTTTTAGAAAATGATAATGAGGCTAATTGGATAAATTATGACATGGCTTTTGCAGAAATTAGTTCAATGAAAACTAGTTCTTTTAAAATACTTGTTTTATCAATTATAGTTGGGATAGCATTAGGTGTATCCTATGTATTAATTTATCGTGTATTTAAAAACCAATAAACCTCCTAAAAAAAATAAATTAATTAAAAATCATTTTTTACTTAATTTATTAGTTTAATATTAAGCTTTTTTGAGCACTAAATATTTTATTAGTTTTAAATTAATCTTTACATTATTAACTAATTTTAGTATTAAGCTTTGCCTGGTAATTATTGCGAAAGTGTAATACCCGATCCCATTCCGAACTCGGCAGTCAAGCCTTTCAGCGCCAATGGTACTTTGTCTTAAGACACGGAAGAGTAGGACATTGCCAGGCATATCTAAAATGAAAAATCTCATTATTGTTACTGGTGGAGCAGGATTTGTTGGCTCTAATTTAATTAAATCTCTTTTAAAAAAAACTAATAAAAAAATTATTAGTTTAGATAATTATTCATCAGGTAATAAAAAAAATCACATTAAAGATACTAGAGTTAAATACATAAAAACAGAAACTATTAATATTTCAAAACATTTAAAAATTGTGAAAAAACAAATTCATTCAATTTTTCATTTTGGAGAATTTGCAAGAATTTATCAAAGTTTTAAAAAATTTGATGAATGTTTTAAATCCAATTCCATTGGATCAAATGCAGTTTTTAAGTTTTGTTTAGATAATAATATAAAACTAATTTATTCAGCAACTTCAGCTTCACTTGGAAATAAAGGGAATGATAAAAACTTATCTCCTTATGCTTTTACAAAATCTAAAAATTTAGAATTATTAGAAAACTTAAGAAAATGGTTTAATTTTAAATTTGAAGTTATTTATTTTTATAATGTGTATGGACCTGGCCAAATTAAAGTAGGCGATATGGCAACGGTAGTTGGAATTTTTGAAGATCAATATAGAAAAAATAAACCACTAACTGTTGTAAAACCTGGAACTCAGACAAGACGATTTACTCATATTGATGATACTATTAATACTTGCATTGGGGCATGGAGAGAAAATAAATGCTTAAATTATAGTATAAGTCACAAAAAATCTTATTCTATACAAGATCTTGCTAAAATGTTTAAAACTAAAATTACTTATTTAAAACCTAGATCAGGTGAACGATATGCGTCTGCATTAACAAAAATATCAAATAATCGTAAAATAATTAATAAATATGGAAAAATAGATTTGAAAGATTATGTAAGTTCGTTTATTAAAGGTGAAAAATTATGAAAATAAAAAGCTCATTAAAGTCCATTAAAAAAAGAGATCTTAATTCTAAGTTGGTTAGAAGAAGAGGTCGTGTGTACGTAATCAATAAAACTAATCCAAAGTTTAAAGCAAGACAGAAGTAATTTTTATGGATAATGAAAACCATAAAAATACCTGGAACAATTTTACAAAATTTGTGTTGTGGGGAACAGTCGCAGTGATTGGTGTTTTAGTTTTAATGGCAATATTCTTACTATAATATCAATGTATGAAAATTGCTTCTATTTTAGAAAATCAAAAAATTGAAAAAAGAATAGCAATTACTCCTGAGATTGCAAAAAAATATATTTCTCTTGGTCTTGAAGTTTTGTTACCTGAAAATT
>Ga0255773_10000308_pt1 | contig 52612 bp, 53 predicted proteins | sample 011ome_17_FD_179971 | JGI IMG/M metagenome (GOLD analysis project Ga0255773, IMG submission 179971) | Coastal salt marsh microbial communities from the Groves Creek Marsh, Skidaway Island, Georgia - 011502XT metaG (version 2) | ecosystem: Environmental > Aquatic > Marine > Intertidal zone >... | reverse complement strand
GTCCACTTCTAGCATAATATTTATCCCAAAACCAAATACATTCTCTTTTCTCTTGGGGTAATCTAACCAAAGCTTCACCAACTGCATCATTATCTCTAGGTAATTCAGGATTAATATGTAAATAATCAATCATTTTTGTTTCACGACGTAATTCTGCAAAATACATATGTAAAAATAAAACAAATACAATGATATTAAAAGAAAATGCACTGTCTTTTAAGCTTTCGCCAGTACTAATATTGTCACTCATAGCACAAATATGATCACCACATTTTTGTGGAACAAATAATACTAAAAAAGAACCCATTAAGGCACGATACAATTCAGTTATAAATGAAATATACATACCAATTTTCTGTTTAAAATCTTGGTCACTTACAGTTTCTTTAAGAGAATCCAAACATCCTTTTTTATCAAGCTTAACCATGTCAGTAGTTTTTTCAATTACAGGTTCTTGTTCTTCTTTACCACTCATTATACTATTGTATATATTATTCTTACATTTTAATAGTATGCATAATTATTTTTTAGTATATACGGTTTTAGGTGTAAATCATCTAAATATAAGAATTGTAATATAATTTTTTATAATATTAATATATAGAGATGCCATCATTAACCAAAAAAAATAGAGGTAGAGGTAAGAATTGTCATAATAGTAGTATAAAGATACTAAGCCGTCCGCGTTCATCACCTACAAATACCATGTGGTCTTTGGTGCCAACGAATCAAGGTTATCAAAGCATGCGTCAAGAAAAAGAACAAGAAAACCGGTTAAACCCAAAATTAACAAATATATTAAGAGTACAAAATAAGATTATAAATGCTGAAAAAAATAAAAAAAATATTGCTTCAAAATATGATGAACATTATGAAAATTATGATGATGAAGTTCCAAGTATTAATGAAACATGGAAAACATGTGAAGGTGATTATACATATCCATTAAGAAAAAGTCAAACTATAAAGAATCTAAACGATTTAGTAGGAGGTAAAAAATATAAAAAGAAAACCCACAAACATCATAAAAAGAAAAAACCTATTCCTTATAAAAAAAAAAACATAAAATACAAGTAAAAAATATATACAAATTTATTATATATTTTTACATCATTGATGATTTAAAACATTTTATAAATACGTGAGAATACATCGGCTGCAAGAACACATGCTTCTCGTAAATATTGGGCAACCATTACTTTATCTGTAACATCTTCAAATGCAACACGAATAACACTATCTGTATCGTGTGGATGAAATTTTTTAAAACCACAATATGACATTTTTTTATTTTCAATAAAATATTTTTCATATAATATATATTCCAATACCTTACCCATTGTATAATCTTCATTTTCCAATACAATATCAAAACAATAATCCATTGTAGTTTCACTTAATTTAACTAATACAAGTCCAGAATCAATAGAATTAACTAAATCTAAGAATTTTTTATGTAAAATTTCATTTGCCATTTGTACAATTTTGTTATTCTCATATACACCTACAGATTGTATTACAAAATCAAAACTATTTTCTTGAAAATGACGATGAGCATCTAATAAATAAAAGTTTCGTTTTTGTATTTCCAATTCGTCGGCAGTTGAACCATCGGCTTTTATTTTGTTTTCGTGTTCTTCCCAAATCTCTTTAGACTTAATGACATCTATAGTATTACCATATGAACACTTGGATACTACATTAAACATACTGTTGTCCTTCGCAGTGCGAAGAGAGAATTCTGCCGTTAATTTAAGTTTCTCTCCAGGAATAGTATTTCCAATTCTAGGTCTTAATCTTGCAAAATCAATATACATATTTGTACGAATATTAGATGGAAATATTTTATTTTGTTCACTTTCAGTTAGATAGTTATTAGTTGTTTTATTACGTATTTTAAAATCATTTGTCGTAATAATACGCATTGAATCTGTATTATTCTCTACATCTAAATCTAATATATAATTATTAGGTAAAATATCTAATTCTTTCATATGAATAGGTATACAACTTAAACGGTGTTTTAATATTTCATTATGTAGTCTAGTAGTATTCACTTGAATATTACATTGATTATCATTATATGTTTCAGTATAGAATGCTAAGGTTGGTATATCACTTAGTATTGTACGTCGTATAGCATTAGCTAAACTTACATTTAAACCACTTACTGTAAATTTAAATTCATCTTCATTATTTGATATATTTGAAATTAAAGGGTCCATTTTGTTATATAATTAACTATATTTATATATATTTATATACATATAATCTCAATCAATTTTTTGAATTATTATCGGTAATATTTAACTAACAAATAATAAGGATAATAATACAAAAAATAATAGAATAGGTGCCAACACTAGTAACCAGGCTAATGGTGTGACGCCTTCTCTACATAATATGTTTAAAATCCATGTCCAAAACAATATATACAAAACTTTAATTACAAATAACATATTTATATTGGGAACTTCACATTCTTGTGCCCCTAAACAATATATATGGGTATTACTCATATTTTGAAAATACATAACCATTAATAATATAATTGATATTATCAAATAAACATAAGAAGGTGTACATAAATTTTTTAATCCAATCATTTACTTATTATAAAAAATACATAGATTATTTTTATACAACAAAATTATTACTACCACCAAAATTATATAAATCTGTTCTTGAATCCAGATTTCCACCCATTATATTTGCATCTGCAATTGCACCTGATGTTGTTACATTTCCACCAATTGGATTATTAAATAAGGAATTACCGCCTTTCATTAGTCTTTTTTTACGCGTTTGTCTTTTACGTTGACGAGACTTTTTACCACCAAAAAAGGAATTACATCCACATTTTCCTCCTTTTATTTTTTTTCCATTTTTTATTTTTTTTCCACTTTTTGTTTGACTCGTTTTATGAGTTCTTGCCATTATATATTAATACTATATTATCTTATCTTATTCAATATCAACATGTGTCAACATATGACGACGACAACATACACTATGTAATCCTAAATCGTCTAATACTACACCTTCTGTTGTTTTTTCAGCATTTACCTTTGTTAAATATACTACCTTATCAGGTGAATTACCTTGAAGTAATTTAATTCTTCTTACTTCATTTTGATAATATCTATACTTATCTGCTAGTACCATACCACATGTAAAACATTTTACTGGAATAATCATTTTATTTCAAATCTATAATATAACATTATAAACTAATTTATAAATCAATTTTTTAAAAATAATATAAAATTGATAATATTATTCTTATTTAAAAGTATACTAAAAATATGAAAACTCAAAACATAATTAAAGGTTACTATGGTATTATGGATTTAGATGTTACTAATATTGACCCAAAATTTAGAGCAGATGCGATAAGACAACATTATGAAGATATTAAAAACTATAAATATGAACAGAGTAATTTAAAACCAGCTTTACGATACGAAAATACAATTGGGCGTGTAAAAAATATCCATGAACTTGATGCAAAATTTGCAAAAAAAAGAAAAGAAAAACATGATATAGAAAAAATTATACATAGTAAAATCTATAATGAAGCTAAAACGAAATAGTTTAGAATAATATATACAAAATATATATATATGAGTAGTTCTAATAAAAAAAGAAAGGAAGATGCAACACTCAAAAGTGTTTTTAATGGGCCAAGTCATTCAAATGATTTAACTGTGTTACAAATTGTAGAATTACAACGAAAAGCTCATGCTGATGGAACTCTTAAAAGATTGAAAAAAGAACGCGAAAATGAAACAATGGAAGATTTTGAAAAAAGAATATTTAAACAAGCTGAAAAAGATAAACAAGATAGAAATGATGCCGAAATTGCTCGTTATAAAGCTGATACGCATAAATATATGAGCAGAGACGGTAATTCACGCGCGTTGCTACAAGATAGTCGTCTATGGGATACGCCGTTAGATAATCCACCTATAAATAAAAAACCTGATTTAAAACCAGTTGCCATTTATTCAAAACCCAACGATGGTAATCCAATTGATGAAGTAAAATATAATTGGCAACAAAAATGGTTTAGACAAAATGAATCCGTTAATCATGTTATTCGTGAGACAACCCGAGATTATGGATGGAGAAAACGTTTTCTTGAGAGGTATTACGACGAATTTAAACAATTCCGTGAAAGTGATGAGTATATAAATGCTACGGAAAAATTATATCCCATATGGCGTACAAAACAACAAAAAATATGGGAAGCAAATAAAAAAGAGGAAGATGATAGACTGAACAGACTATTATCTTTTAAACCAAAAACACCATCTTGTAAACCAAAAACACCATCTTGTAAACCAAAAGAAAATTCTGGTTATGACTATGAAATAATTAAATCTAATCAACAAGCCAATACTTATTATTATCATGATAAAAAGAAGAATGATGTTAGATGGTTAATGCCTGACGATAAAATACCAGTGTTTGAATCTTCAAGATATCCCGGCAATTTTTATTACACAGATAAGACTACTAGTGAACAAAGATGGGTACTAAATAACGCAGAAAATACTGGTGGTAAAAGAAAATCACACAAGAAAAAGACTACAAATAATGGTAAAGTGAAGAGAAAATATAAAAACAAGGGAACTCGTAAGAAAAAAATGTAATAATACTATAAAATGAAATATATTATATTATTATTAATATTATTTAGTATTTTTATACTTTTTAACAGTAGTGTAAAAGAAGGTAATCAATCATTAACTGATATTGCGAAAGAAAAAGCTATAAATAGTGCAAAAGATGCAGGTTTTGATTCTGGATTTTATGAAACAGGTAATGTAATGGGTCCAGATGATATAAGTAATGAATTGAAAGATAAAATAGATTACAACAATAATATGGACAATCTAGATGTTGAATATCACGACCCACCGGAAGTTATTGCAAAAAATGAAGATATAGAATTTCGTTCTGTATGGGTGTATGACCCAATCCAAAAGAAAAAAATAGCGATTAAACGTCCAGCAATGCAAAGTAATTTTACCTATTATGAACCAGATACATATAAATATGGTGCAGTTACATATGTTCCTAGTTATACAGATAGTGTACTATTAAGTCGTAGTAATAATTATATTGGGGATTATATTTTTAACGATGAATATGAAAAAACAAAAGCAACACAAGAACAAAAATTAATATCTAAAGGGAACGCTGCTTTTGTAAAAGAGGAAGAAGAAAAGAAAAATAAATAATTATATTAATTTCATTCCCTTTGAAGTTTTCTTTTTTACCATTACCTTATTATTGTGTTCTGCATTATGTAATGTATCGTGACATTCTTCACATACAGTCAATAGATTCGCTTTATGATTTTTATGAAATGAATTAATAAATCCATCTTCATTTGCATGTTCTTGATGTTGCAAATGATGAACTTCTTCCCCCATATTTTTTTTACACATTTCACAAATTCCTCGTATTTTTTTAGCATTATATGTACTTTGCTTATTTGATAAAATTCCACGTGTTTCTGGATAATATTTATTACGTATTTCATATGCTTTTTCTAAAAATTCTTCATCCAAATGTAATGATTTACATACTTCTAATCCATAAATTCGCGGTCCTGAACCTTTTTTTAACTTTCTATCATAAACAAGAGAATCTAATTCTCTATCATATCTAACTTCCATATGCATTTGTGTTAATTTTTGTAATGATATAATTTCATCATAGGAAACAATTTCATGAAAATGTGTTGCAAAAATATAAGAAGATTCTCGTTTATTGAATTCAATTAATCCTGCAACAAATATACTTAAAGCAGATTCAGTTTCTGTACCAGAACATAATTCATCTCCTAGAATTAAACTATTTTCATCTGCCATTTTTAATATTACTCGTAATTCACTCATTTCAACCGCAAATGTAGATAATCCTTTAAAAATGTTATCATTACCTAATATTCTTGAATATATTGCAGTGTATGGTTTATATATAAACGAAGAACAAGGAACATACATACCAGTTTGGGCCATAATAATAGATACACCAATAGACCTAATTAATGATGTTTTACCTACCGCATTGGTTCCATATAATAAAACTCCATCTTGTGAATTTTCTTCTGTACCAATACTAATATTGTTAGGAACATATAACTCATCTTGTTGTATGTGTTCAATTAAACAGTGTCTAATATTTTCAGCAATAAATCCCGATTTTTGTAAATTTGTATTTATTACTGGCTTACAATAATTGTTCTTTTTGGCAGTGTAAGCTTTACTTTGTAATACATCTAATTTTGCAATATAAGATGATATGTCTTCTATATTTGTAAAATATGTGTCTTCTAATTTAGTTAATACATCTAAGTAGGTATCACCGATTAATTTATTTAAAATCATTTTATAGTTTAAGTTATCCTTGCATATTTTTGATAATAATGGAAATGTAATTTCCATATTAGTACCAGTTGCTTTTACATACTTAATGTCATCTATATTAAATGATATATTCAAGTATTCATTAACAGGTATATCTTGATTTTTAGCACTTTCTAATAATGTTTTCAATATAGTACATCTTTTATTTGTAATTTGAAGCGTAGACCCAGATTTTTCTGTTTCATGCACTTTAACAAAATCTGTATCCCCTGTATTTATATTATGAAATTTAAAAAAACCATTAAATATTTTATGAATTTCATTAAAATGTGACAAACTTAATTCATATTTATCAATAGCATCATCTAGTTTTTTAGAAACACCCTTTTGTATAATATTATTATTAAATGTAGTCATAGAATTAATAGATTTACACTCTTCTAATAATAAATTTTTTTCTAAAAATTCCATTACACTGGAAATTTTTGTATCCATTAGAGAACTACAATCAATATTATTATCATTTACAATATTAGAGCACAAATATTGAGTTATTTCTTGGTTTTCATATAAACAAACATTAATTTGTTGAATATAATCCAAACTAGAAAACAAATCAAATATTGTTCTTGGATAAATTTTTTTGAGAACAAGTTGCCGTAAAATTTTATCTATATCTTTTATTTTTGTAATTTGTTTACGAAAAGAATCAAATATTTCAATATTATCATCTTGTAATACAATATCTATCATATCATATTCTACTTGTAGCCATTCTTCATCAAATGTAGGGTTAGTTAAATTATGTTGAAATAACCGTCTACCCATTGGTGAACAAGACTTATTCAATAACGACATAACCGATGATAATTTACCCATTTTCTTACTATCTAATGATGCATCATTAATTATGTTTAATTGTAATAGTGTATGATTTGCCAAAATAACTCGGTTAGATGTATTATTAAATTCAGGAATATTAATTTTCTTATTTAACATTGGATTATGTTCTTGTATAAAATTTAATAAATAACAAAAAGATTTCGTTGCAACTGTATATTCTTGGAATTGGGTGCATACATCATATGTATCTTCTTTATAAAAAAATGTCAATAATTCTTTGATATATTTTTGATTAGTACATTTTACTATTTTTGTATTTGTTTCATCGCGTGAATCTAATAAGTGAACAGTGCTAATTTTAATATTTGAATACTGCATGATTGATTGTAATATAGGTTCATCAAATGGTGATATAATAATAATTTCACTTGGGTTATATATTGATATATATCGTTCTAATTCATCAAATGAAGTAACATTAATATTGTTCTCTGTATCATGTTGAAATATGGATGATTGACCAGTAAAAATATTTACAACAGAAACACCATAAATTAATGTTCCGGTAGAGTGTTTACTTATATTTCTACGTGGTTTAAATACATCAAACCATATTGCCATTATATTGTTAGAAATTTCCGTATTTGTATCTGTTTCACAAGATATATATGTTCCAGTTGAATATACTTTATCTAGTTCTCTGTACACGGTTTTACCGTCTTTCACTTGTATATAAACAGCCACAGTATAACCATTTTCTGTAATCATTGATATGTATTTATCAATAGTATAATCTCTAAAACCAGCCATGACTATATTACCAGAATCATACTGTTGTGTTTTAGTAGATATATTTAGCTTACATATATCAGTGACTTCTTCTATTTGGCTTCCTATTATTTTGTCTTTTTTTTGTATACCATAAATTTCAAAAAATGCACCAACTTGTAAAAAAACTATAGTTTTTGCACCATATTCAGTTGTATATTTATCAATATAACTAAAATATTCAGAATAAATAGATTGTTCATTTCCGGTCATATTATTATATAATAACAAAAATGTTTATGTTATTATAAAATTGAGTTTATATTATAATTTATATATATATATAAATAATTTACTACCAAAATGAATATAACTACTTATAAATCTCTTCAAAATATCCATACATATGATGATAACTATTATGATAACAATGATTATGGATATTTTTGTGATCCAAGTAAACCTGGTTCACCTTTTATTAAAGGTAAATATAAATTAAGGTCATATAGCCATCCTTCTTATATAGATCCAATTAGAGAATTAAACGAAATTGCCGAAGAAGCAGAAAGATACGAAAAATCAACAAGCAAAATTATAACAGAACATATAGATAAATATGTACGAATAATAATATATACTGTTGTTATTGTATCTTCTATGACGGTAACTTGGTTATTAAGTGAATATAAATTTATATAATTTACTTTTCCACGTCATGTAAGAAATTATATAATAAATTATCTGGATTATGATTTTGTATTTCTCCACATATTAACATTGCACTTTCATACATTTTACGCAATACATCATTTGGTGTATTTGACCCTATTCTAATAAACCCATGTTTTATTAAATACCTTCGTATTTCATGAATGGGTACCTGTTTTATTAATTGAGTTTTAGTTGATATATTATTTCTTATCGTTTTATTTGAAACTAATACAGATACTTTTGGCATTATTCGGGATCTACCAATCTTATACGTACGCCGTATAATTTTTTTTCTTTTCATTTTCTTTTTCTTATTTTTATTCATATTTATATTTTCTATTTTTTCTTTTATTTTAGAACTTTGTAATGATGATGTTAAATTATTACTCTTTACATATATTGGTGTATCGGGCGGTTTACCACCAATTATATCAGGTTGTGTTTTACGTGTTTGATTCATAAATGACCTATATGTAGGTAAGCTTCCATTCTTTAAACAACCATATTTGGGTATTGCTGTATTTGTATTGATTACAGTTGGTAATTCATTTATAGCAGGTTTTATGCTATTAGTAATATTATTTAATGTAGCTGGTAATGTTGTATTTATCATGCTAGGTTCTATATATGATTTATTAGGAAGAGGGTTTGTTATTGTTGGATATTGTTTTATTGTATGGTTATTTGTATTTGGTTTACTACTCGCTGTTTGACTAACGTTATCTTCTAAATTTTTAAAAAAGTCAGTAGCATTTTTAAAATCACTATTAAAATTTTCAACATCATTGGTAGTTTTTTTATTAGAATTATCAAATTTATTTTTATATTCAGTTTCTTGATGTTTTCTAATCATATTCAAAATTGACCTCTTCTTTAATGAATCATTCTTTTTTGGTTTAGATACTTTCATTTTTATTTTAGAATCTTCTGTTGGTTTATCTCTTTTTTTACGTGTTGTATTACTTGAAAATGAAAATATATTGGGGTCTATTGCAATTACTTTCTTATCACTCATTTATAATTGATACTTATAATATATGTACATCTTACGAAAAGAATATCATAAGTAAAACTTATTATTTTCCTAAATATGGCTTATTACTTGGTAAATAAAGTTTGTGCTACAAACCAAATAGCAACAAATTGTGTAATACTGGTTAATGGTTGTATTCCGGGTACTGCGTCTACCAAGTAGTTATTCCAACAATATTTCCCTAAAACAAATACTAAAAGTAAAATAACAAAAATTATCAATAATATGAACATTACATCTTGTGATATAAATTGCTGACTACCGATTTCTGTTTTCTTATCTTCCATACTTTCCTTTGGTTTCAAATTGACAAATGCATCTAGACCTTGTTTTATGAATTCAAACATTCTATATTATTTATACATAAAAATTTTGTAAATGTTTTGGTAATTCATTATTTTCTCTATTATTTTTAAATATTTTAAATGCATTTTTTACGTCTTCCATTATTATTTTTTTACGTAAACCTATATCTTTTCCATATATACGCTTTCCATGACTAATTTTTATATAAGTTAATAATTGTTCCATATCTCTACCATAATTTACAAAAACTTTATAATTTGTTTCAAACCATTTATTTAATATAGTTGTATCGCAATCTAATTTCCAGCCACTTTCTAACACTTTTTTTTTAAATATTTGTTGTAACTCTTTTGCATCGTACTTATCCATATTAAATTTCCAAATAAATCGTGATTCCAAACCTTTATTAACTTTAAAAAATGTGTTCTTTAATTCATCTTCATATCCTGCAATTATTACCATTAAATCGTTCTTATGGTCACTTAATTTTTCACACAGTGTATCTAAACATTCTTTTGAAAAACTATCACCATTATCATTAGAAGCCAATGAATATGCTTCGTCTATGAATAACACACCACCAATGCAGTCGTCTATAATTTTAGTTGTTTTCATTGCAGTTTGCCCCAAATAACCGGCAATTAAATCACTTCGGGTTACTTTTTTAAAGACATTCTTATTTAATATTCCTAATTTTGAATACATATTACCCATTAACTTTGCTATTTCTGTTTTTCCTGTTCCGGGTGGACCATAAATAACTGTATGTTTATAATCACTATTACCATTTAAATCTATATCTAATTTTTGTATAAAAAATAGCATTTGGTCCAATACAGACTTTTTTATGGTTTCCATACCAATCATATCATTTAATGCAATCAATTCATCTTTTACATTATGTAATGATTTCAAATCTATATTATATTCTGTATTAGTGTCATATTGGTGTGTATTTATTATATCTATCAAATCTGATAGATTATGAATAGAATTATCAATGATTACTTTATTCGTTTTTAAATCTTTTATTTCATTATGTTTTATTTCATTATGTTTTTTTATTTTCTTTTTTTGGTTTGGATTCAATATATCAATATTATTATAATATTGATGTTCTATATTATCCATTAAAACATCATATTCCAAATAATTCATATCATTTTTAGTTGCATGTTCATCCAAATAATTTATAAATTTTTTTGATTTATTCATCCAATAATTATCATAAATAAATCTTTTTATCTACATTCAATAAAACTATTTTTAAATAATTAAATAAAATACAGTTAAAAAATTGAAAATATATTTCATAGCAAATATGTATAAAGTTATTACAAAATAATGTCTTCTTATGAAATGAAATCTGCGTGTGCAAATCACGATAGTAGTAGTAGTAGTATGGCAAAACCGAATTCTAAACGTAAGTTAAAGATTAAGCCTCATGAAAATGAAGAAACCAACACAATTAAACATATAATTGATACTGAAAATAATATTGAAAAACATATAAAAAATATTAATAATACTATTCCGGATAATGAAAAAAAAGTATTAGAACATTTGGGTAATTATGTAGAAGAACCTTATCAAATTATTGAATCTTACTTTGAAGGGAAACATCTAGATAGATTAGTTAGACATCAAATTGAATCGTATAACAATTTTGTAAACTATCAAGTTCAACACACAATTGATATGTTCAATCCTGTTAAGATACACTCTGAAAATGATTTTATTCCAGAAACAAATCAATATATACTTGAATGTCTTATTACATTTGATAATTTTAAATTATATCCCCCTCAAATTCATGAAAATAATGGTGCAACAAAAATCATGCTTCCACAAGAAGCTAAACTGAGAAACTTTACATATGCGTCTACTATGACTGTTGACATTAATATTGATTATGTTATTAGAAATAATGAAAATATGGATAATATCAAGGTTATTAAGAAAACACTACCGAAAATTAATATTGGGAAAATGCCTATTATGTTAAAATCATCTATATGTGTTTTAAATCAAAACAATAATTTTACTAATTCGCAACTTACTGGTGAATGCAAAATGGATTGTGGCGGATACTTTATTATTAAGGGTTCAGAAAAAACTGTTCTTGGACAAGAACGTGCCGCTGAAAATAGAATATATTGTTTTGATGGAAAAAAGACTACCAAATGGAACTGGATTGCAGAAATTAAATCTGTTCCGGATTTTAAATGCATATCACCAAAACAAATTGAAATGATGATTGCATCCAAAAATAATGGGTTTGGACATGGTATTTATATTACTATACCTAGAATTAAACAACCGATTGAATTATTTGTATTGTTTAGAGCACTTGGTATTATTACTGATAAAGACATTTGTAAGCATATCGTGTTAAATATTGAAGCTGATGAAAATGCGGAAGTTCTACAATGTTTACAAGCATCCATTATTGATGCAAATTCATATATGACTCAAGAAGATGCAATTGAACATATTACTACATATGCTTCCTATACCCCAATTAATATGGATAAAGAAACTGGTATACAAAAAAAGCGGAATTTTACACTAGATGTTTTAGAAAATGACCTTTTCCCACATTGCAAAACAAAAATTCAAAAAATATTCTTACTTGGATATATGGCATCCAAACTTATTTGCACTAGTTTGGGATGGAGAAATACGGATGACCGTGATTCATACATTAATAAACGTATTGAACTTACCGGCTCTCTTCTTAATAATCTTTTTAGAAATTATTTCAATAAATTGGTTAAGGAAATGCAAAAACAAGTCATTAGAGAAATTAATACTGGCTCATGGCGTTCCAGTGAAGATTACAGCAATATTATTAATATGACTAATATTTATAAAATTATGAAATCTACCACCATTGAAAATGGTATTAATAGAGCATTATCTACAGGTGATTTCAGTATCAAACAATCTAATAGTAGTAAGGTTGGTGTTGCACAAGTGTTAAATCGTCTTACCTATGTTTCTAGTTTAAGTCATCTTCGCAGAATTAATACCCCACTTGAAAAAAGCGGTGAACTAATTGCGCCGCGTAAATTACACAATACTACTTGGGGATTCTTATGCCCAGCTGAAACACCAGAAGGACAGTCTATTGGTGTTGTCAAAAACATTAGTTATATGGCACATATTACAATACCTACTAATAGCTTTGCATTATATGAATATATTAAGCCTTTCCTTATTTCATTTGATGATATTCAAGATACTAGTGAAATTCACAATAAGATAAAGGTATTTGTTAATGGTGCATGGCAAGGTGTTACAAATAATCCGGAAGAAATGTATAATGACCTCAAATTTAAAAAAAATACTGGAATTATTAATATTTATACATCCATTATCTTTGATTATAAATTTTTAGAAATTAGGATTTGTAGTGATGGTGGTAGATTAACTAGACCAGTATTGCGAGTAAGAAATAATAAGGCTTTAATTACAAACGAAATCCTTCAGTCATTGGTTAATAAAACACTTACTTGGAATGACCTTCTTATCAATTGTAATATTGATGAATCGGTTATTGAATATATTGACCCAGAAGAACAAAACTTTACAATGATTGCTATGAAATCTAAAGATGGATACTTACAAAATAATAGCTCACAATTCAACTTTACACATTGTGAAATACATCCTAGTACTATTTTCGGTGTACTTGCTTCATGTGTTCCTTTCCCTGACCACAATCAAGCACCCAGAAACACTTACCAATGTGCGATGGGTAAGCAAGCGATGGGTGTTTATGCTACAAATTATGACCAACGAATGGATAAAACTGCATATGTACTCAATTACCCGACTAGACCTTTAGTTGACACACGAATCATGAATTACTTACATCTAAACCAAATCCCGTCTGGAACACAGATTCATGTCGCAATTATGACACATACCGGATATAATCAAGAGGATAGTGTCCTAATTAATAAGGCGTCTATTGATAGAGGGTTGTTTTTAGCTACTATTTACCATACCGAAAAAGATGAAGACAAAAACATTATACGCGATGAAATCATTCGGTGTAAACCAGAACCATCTAAAACAAAAGGTATTAAGTTTGGCAATTATGATAAATTAAATGCGGATGGGTTTATTCCTGTAAATGAACTTGCAGAAAATAGAGATGTTATTATTGCAAAAATTGTTCCTATCAAAGAAAATAGAAATGACCCCACAAAAACAATTAAATATGAAGACCAAAGTAAAACATTTAGAACCACCGAAGAAGCTTATGTTGATAAAAATTTCACAGGTAGAAATGGTGATGGATATAATTTTGCAAAGGTACGACTACGTGTACTCCGTAAACCCACATTCGGTGATAAATTCTCTAGTCGTCATGGACAAAAAGGTACTGCTGGAAATATTATACCCGAATGTGATATGCCTTTCACCAAGTCTGGTCTTCGCCCAGATATTATTATTAATCCACATGCTATTCCATCTAGAATGACTATTGGACAACTCAAAGAAACCCTACTTGGTAAGGTTTTATTAGAACTTGGAATGTTTGGTGATGGTACAAGCTTTGGTAATCTTGATGTTAAAACAATTTCACAAGAACTATTAAAACTTGGTTATGAAAGCTATGGCAATGAGCTCATGTATAACGGTCTTACTGGTGAACAACTTGAAACCAACATATTCATTGGACCTGTATTCTATCAGCGTCTCAAGCACATGGTTGCGGATAAACAACACAGTCGTTCCATTGGACCTATGGTTAATCTTACTAGACAACCTGCTGAAGGTAGAAGTCGTGATGGTGGTTTCCGTATTGGTGAAATGGAAAGAGATGTTATGATTGCACACGGTATGACCAAATTTTGTAAAGAACGAATGTATGATGTATCCGACAAATATAATGTTCATGTATGCAAAAAATGCGGTATGATTGCATCTTTCAATGACGGTAAGAAAAACAGACTGTATGCAAGCAATGACTATTCCATTCACTTATGTAATACTTGTGATAATCGTACTGATTTTGCAAAGGTTGATATCCCCTATGCATACAAACTTATGGCACAAGAACTACAAACTATCAATATCGTTCCACGCATCATTACCGAATAAATACTTATAAATATATTTAACAACTTTTTTTTTATTATGTATTTTATCAAAAATATATAATTATTTTTTGTTAATAATTCGGCCTATTTATGTAACAATATATGCAGTAATTACTAATATGTTATCAAAAATTATAAAAAATTGATTTAAAGTTATATAAATATTATCCGTCATATATACTATAAATCAAAATGATGACGGACAAACGAATTAAGAATGAACAATGGACAGTGCGTGAACTGATTCAGCAAGTGCAGAATCAACATATAAGCAAACCTAAATTTAATAGAAAAAAAAAGTGGGATATTATTCGTATCAAAGAAATAAAACCGAATATACAAGACTACATAATATTTTTATATGGTACATATAATAGCGTTCATGCTATTACATTTGGTGAGTATACAACTGATGGTAACTTATCTTTTTCAAATATCGATGGAAATAATAGAATAAATGCAATTATGCACTTTATGAACAAACCGTTTACTATATTTCCAGAATATTTAAAAGATTTATTTAAAGAATTAGATGAAATTGACAATGTGGATAAAATAATTATACAAGAAATAAAGGATGTATTTAATAATATATCATACAATGATATGATATCTATTAAAACACCTGGTAAATATTTTAGAACAATAGGAAAAACTGAGTTATATTCTAATATACAACATAAAAATGATGATTTTGATGATAGAATTGAAGAAATACAAAAACTATTAAAAATTAATGGCAATAGCTTTGACAGTTATATTAAAATTAATGTTAATCTATTTGAAAGATATACAAATGATGAATTATGTAAAACGTTTGAGGATATTAACAAATTTGATAATAAATTAACAGAAATTGAATTACTAGCATGTCGGTTATATCATATAACTAATTTTACAATTAATGACTCTATTATAAAAACACAATTACAACAAACTATATGTGAATATTATAAAGAAAAATCAGAAGGTGAAGTATTAAAATGTTATAATTACACTGACGCTGAAATTATTAATGCATATGATTTTATTGTTGGTTTTCAAAATCTATGTCATAATACTTATAACTTCATTGAAAAGACTGATTATAATGGATTATCTTTGTTCTTTAAATTATATAAAACATTATATGGTCTTAATGAAACATCATATACAACAGAAAATGTTAATGATTTTATAAAGTATATTAATTATTCTTGTAATATTTTAAACGAAGTTATCCAATCTATGTTCACAACCCAATTAAATGATATTTTATTTAATAAATCATGTTTAATAAAGCTAAATCTATTGAAAAAAAATACTTTATATATGATTTTAATTAGTATAATTGGATTTTATAAACAAAATACAGATGAAACTATAATCAAAAATTCTATTGCGAAATGTATTTTGTATCATTTTATGATTAGTGATGTAAGCGATAAAGATAAAAAAGGCTACTTTAAAAATTTTGATACAATTCTATATGAAGCAGGTGGTTCTTATATTAACAATAAAACTAAACAGTACTTAGAAAGCCCCCTAACAATTGTACACGATAATATAGAAAACCTATTTGTAGAATTAATTGACTATCTATGTTTGGAAAATAATATGCCAGCCGAAAGATATATGGATGATGAAAACACAAAACTCAAAAAGGAAAAACGCAGAAAAATACAGTTTTGGGAAAAAACATTAATGTTTTATTATTATAAAGAACATATACCAATTAATATGTTAGAAAATGATTTTAGTCTAGAACATATTATTCCCAATAGTAGTATTTGGGAAGGAGAACTTGATAAAGATAGACTCGGTAATTTAACACCTATTATTGCTTCAATTAATTCTTCAAGGGGAAATAGACATATTAATTTTTATAAAGATAGCGATCAAACTGGATTATGTGGATTTATGAAAAATATTATACCTACCAATGAAGTTTACGATAGTATTATGAACCATGCTACCAGAAAAGCAATTATTATAAATAATGATGCTTATAATGAGTTATGTTTAAAAAATCAAGAAACATATAAAAATAATTTTATTCAATGTATATTTTAGACATTTCAAGATTTAAAACGCCGTTTTTGAAACAATTATAATAAAAAAACACTTTTTTATTAGCATTAACTTGTGTAAGTTTATGTTTACATTGAATTATACTGCAGTTTTTGAGTTCTTTGAACGTCTATTCTTATTCGTCTCTTTATTCATTTTTCTTGATTTTCTTCCACCTTTTCTCTTATTACGACGAGTCTTTCTTCTTCCTCCAGTTACTTGTGGGCAGTTAAGCTCAATCTCACCACCGCCGGTTTGAAGGTCCATTGACGAGAGTGATGAACCATCTGCTCTATCTACGTCACGTAATATTGGTGATAATGATAGAGTTCCTATTGGTGGTGAACCATCTGGTGAAATAGGTTCTCCCATTGATGATGGTGAACCATCTGTTGAATTCGGGTCATATGTTGGTGATGGTGGTGGCCAATCTGGTGAATTCGGTTCATATGGTGGTCCTCCAATATCCATTGGACCAGCAACAATAATATCTTGTTCAGGTTCATTCAGGTTTTCTTCATAATCTGTGGTTGCAGGTTGTGCATTAAGTAAAACCGATGTTTTTGAGGCATAACCTTCTTGACAATGCAATGCACTTGATTGAGCTACACCTGCATTAACAGACGCGAGAGATACATAAGACTTAAAACCTTTGTTTAGATTATATAACACATACAATTGATTTTTATAGTTATTATCATTCTCATCCTGATTATATGTTGTCTCTAACATTTTATCCATAATACAGTAATTATTATTAACATGCAGCCCAAATGAGCGTAAACTCAGGTATTTAGTTTGGGTATCAAGATTTGTATTATCTATAAAAATTCGGTCACTAACATTGTTACAACCATAGAAAGAGTTTTCGTCCTCCATCCAAGCCATCATCATTGGACCAACTTCATCAGTCCCAAAACCATCACTTTGGTTGGTAAAGAAATACCGGTTTACACCAGAGCTATCAGAATCGTATAAAATAACAATATTATTTTTATCTTTATGGATATATTCTTCAACTGTTTCACTTATATCGTCTAAAGTAATTGGGTCTGTAAACTTTATTTTTTTAGTTATATTTACTTTAAATGTTGGATAATTTTTCATTATTAATATATATATTCATATTAATAATTAAAAATATTACTTTTTATAGTTTTTTTGGGTTCCTTTTTTCGTTTTATTTTTTTTATGTCTGTTTTTCTTACTTCCACCAGATGATGTTTTTTTAGAAATCTTTATTGCTTTTTCTGCTAATTTTGATGCAGTTATCGCTGTTTTTGCTGCTTGTTTTGCATCCTTTGCTGCTTGTTTTTCTTATTTTTGGTGCGAACTTAAATATTCAAATGTGTATAATTATTCAAATAATTCTTCTACATTATGCTTTAAAGATACTTTTTTCTCAATATCCTCAATATCTATATTTTTCTTATATTTATCTGGATTACTAATAATATCAGTTATTATTTGTATATCATCTGCAATATTACCAGTTAAATGTATAACATTATTAGGAAAGTACTTATCAATATTTTTACAACCTAGATATACAGGTACAACATTCGTTAATAATGGATTTATTATTTTTTCACTGAAGTAATGATTACTACCTACATTTTCAATACATATATGAAATGAGTATCCATCATATGGTTCATAACGTTCAAATGTACCCTTTAATCGGGTATCACTTTGGTCATACATATCAAAGCCACACCCTCGTCCATAAATATCTATAGGTAAATCCGTTTTTAATATTGCATTTGCTAATACGTGACGATATTTATGTCCTTCTTGATGTAACTTTTGACTAATCATTATAGACATACGATTATTTTTTGGTTTTAGTTCTTTCAGTCTCATATTATATAACAAATACCCATTCTTTTCAACAAATGGCGCAGGTAAATTAAATACATCTCCAATATAATACTTATGAATATATTTTGTAGCATAATCAATAAACTGTTGGGTAAGTCTTAAATACACTAACGGTTCATGTGCAAACCCTATTACATTTTCTTTTGAAATACCTTTACGAATATTTGGCATAGCTGTATTCCAAATAATTACATGTGTATATTCATCATTCTCTGTAATTTCTATTTTATCACTATTATAATAAGCAATTTTATCAATATATTTTTTACATTGTTTACTATCACAAAAATCTGCAAAAATACGTATCCGGATTGATGACATTGTAATATATATGAGTTTATATATTTATATTTTTTTACATATATAAACTACTTATTTATGGAAGAAAACGATATACCAAAAGTAATAGAGAATAGTGAAATTAATGATATACGTGCACCTACACAATTTAAAGGTGTTACTTTTTCAAAATTTAAAAAAACAGAAGTAAAAAAACAATTAATAGAAAATATGTTAAAAAAAAGAATAGAACCAGCATGTTATTGGTGCGCTGAACTTGTATGTGCAGGACAATACACCGATATATGGGAAATTATATTACATTATATCGGTAAATATATTCATTTAGGCAACCCAAAAATTCTACACTATATTGATAATCGTTATACAATCTTTAAAAATATAATGAGTCAAGGTAAATTTTTAAATGAATTACAGCTACGAAATCATCCTACTATTCGTTCATTGTTCGCAGAAATAACTGCAATATTAGCAATATCTAATAAAAAAAACAGTTTTGAACATATTAAAATTGACCGGGAAGAAGAATTTGATATTACACAAATGGCTGAAAATTTAATTGCACCAAGCATTACATATGTTCAAGATATTTTTAAAAAAGATGACCCGAAAGAATTATTCATTGCTGTAAATGAATTTGCTTACAATATTTCTAATGACAAAGCAAACATGATGAATGCTTGTTACTGGGTTGAATGGATTATTGAATTTCAAAACATTTGTAAAAAACGCAAAAATCCATGTACTTGTGAATCCAGAAATTACCCAGTTGAACCCAAATTTAAAAATGATATTATATGGATATTATGGGATACTATGTTTCATTATGCCGAAAAAAAAGGGGATTTATGTTTCAAACTATTAGGTTCTCTATTTAGAATATTTTGTATCAAATATACTACTGCATCTAGTAAAAAAAGACGCTATTTATTATATTTCGCTATTTCATTAATTACTGAAACAATACCTACTAACATTGAAATGGTATCAAATAAACCAATTATTGAATCTATTACCACGAAAATAAACACTATTTATAAACAAATTAAGAAAAACGAAGAAAGCCCTAATACTGAATATTTATTTGGAAATCTTGAACACCAGAACACATTTGAAGTATCTATGCGAAAAATGGAAATGGTAAATAATATGGACTTCCTTTCTAGAAGATAATATAATAATAATATATAATGTCAACACCGACTGTTATAGGCGAAGGTACATATGGATGTGTACATAAACCTTCATTAAAATGTAAAAATAAACCTAAAATAAATGATAATAATATTGTATCCAAATTAATGACTAATAAAGATGCTTCTGAAGAATTAAATGAATTTAAATTAATAAAAAATGCAGACAAAAGAGAACATTTTCATTTAGGAAAACCAAAATCATGCAAAGTTGAAAATAATATAGATAATCATCTTGCTATTCGTAATTGCTCTGGATTTAAACCGGATTTAATTGATAATTATTCACTATTATTATTAAAATATGGTGGAGATGATTTACGCAAATTTGGTAAGCAGATAAAAGAATTATCATCAAATGATGCTAACACCAGAATGGTTGAACATTTTTGGTTAGAAGTTAGCCGCATATTATTTGGTATTAAAACATTATATGATAATGGTAGTATTCATCATGACTTAAAACATCAAAACATTGTTTATAATAAAGATAAAAAACGAATTAATTTTATTGATTTTGGATTAATGACAACCAAATCCAAAATTATAAGAGATGCAAAAAATTCTAATTATGATTTTGCAATAAACCATTGGTCATTCCCAATTGAAATGAAATTATATAATAAAAACACGTTTGATGAAGTTATTCAATTTAACAGTAAAAAATTAAAAAATTACATTACAGATAATCTATATGATATTACCGAATACCACAGTCATTTATTTGAATGCATTTTAGAAAATAACGATACACAAACTAGTAAATATAAAAATAAAGTAAATATGTTTTTTTATAATTACCATCAAATGATTTCTAATTTATCATCAAATCAATATCATTTATTTCTAGAGAAATCTATTGAAACAATTGATACATATGGTACTGCTACTGGATTATTATATGTTCTCAAAAATTGCAAAAAACACATATCAACTGAATTATATAAAGATTTAAAAAGCTTGTTTTTGAATATGGTTAATTTTAACGTATTTATTAGAGATTCACCTGAAATTGTTGTAAACAAATATGAAAACATATTATTGAAACATGATTTATTGAAAAAATACAACATGACTTTTGTTCACCATATTTTAACACCTGGTCCTCAACATAGTCATATTAATAAGCCTATCACATTTAAAGAACAATCTAACTTTCTTAATAGTATTATTATTCTATGTCCAGACGGTAAAGAAATAAATCCTAAAACTAAGAGATGTATTAATGAATGCAAAAACGGATATGAAAGAAATGATAAATTTTTATGTAGAAAAAAGAAAATTCAAAAACATAAAAGTCAAAAAAAATGCCCAACTGGAAAAGAATTAAATCCTACAACAAACAGATGTAATAAAACGTGTAAAGTTGGTTATAAACGTAATAGTCAGTTCAAATGTGTAAAAGATAAATAATTACACACTTTTATTCTAGTTATCTTACATGTTTTGTAAATGGGGTTGCATATTTATGTTGATATTGATAGTCTGCTATATTTGCACCTTTAAAATAAATAATATTTAAAATGGTAGGTTCATCTTCTTTATAATATGATAAATAACATTCTTCAATATTTTCTGGTTTTAATAACTTTAAAACAAAATTTACTTCCTTATGTTTTCTTATAACTGCATTCACTTCTTTTACTACTTTTTCATCTATTGTAAAATGCACTTTACTTATTAGTTGTTTTATCCAATCCATCTCTACTTTCATATTCACATTATCACTATATTTATTCTGTAATTCATATAATAAACCTCTTATATAATAATCCTTATCTTTATCGTCATATTGTTTATGTGTTAATTCTATCCCCATACTTAACATGTATTGTTTGATAATATTTATCTCTTTGTTTGGTATCTTATCTATTAATAATGTTTTCTTACCATCTTTTACCAATATGTTCTCTTCATCTGTATTATAAAGAAGACCTTGCACAAATATCTGTTTTATTTCTTCAAACAATACACTACAATTTTCAAATGAACTTTCTTTTAAATTCAAATTATAAGTAAATGGATTTTTTATACTACCACCGAATAATGTTTCTAAATTTATTTCATCTTTAGATACCTCCATAATATTATAAAATTAGATATTATCTTTTTTTGTAAATAATATCATATTATTATATATTATTTACATGTGTCAAATATTGATTACTTTAGGTACTAATAATGCATATACATTATTAGAAAAATTTTTTAAATTAAGTAAATCTAAAGAATTAAAAGATGGTTATGGAATTATTACTAAAAATAAAAACAATTGGCACCTCAACAAAAGTATTAAACCACCATATATTGATGATAGTTATAAGAAAATACTGAATTCTAATTTTATTATTGCACATTTACGTCAAATTTATAAACAAAATATGACTATTAATGCTATTCAAAAAGAAACTATCATTCAAAATACACACCCGTTTGTTTATCGCAATATATATTTTATGCATCATGGCGATTTATTTCTAGAAAGTTCCAATATAATTAAACGATTTCAACAATACTATAGAGAACCTGTATTTCAAAATATCATTAATAATGTACATCACTCATTTAGTAAGAAGATTGTTAATAATATTTCGGGAAATACAGATAGCGAATTTATATTTCATATTTTTTTACAATTTTTACATAATAAAGAAAAAAACATGAATATGCGATATAATATGCTATCATCATTTAAACAAACTATAGAATATATTACAAATATTGGGTTTCAAAATGCATCCAATTTTGTTATTGCACAAGAAAATTTTATATTGTTCTCTAACATCTACAAAAATAATACAACAAAATATATTCATTCACCAAAATTATATATGAATGAAAATAAAGAACTTAATAATTATAATCTTACTGTATGTAGTTCAAAAATTGTACCGGGAACTATACAAATCAAACAAAACAGTGTTTACATTTATAATGTAATATCTAAAAAACTGGTTGAATATTAAACGCTGACAAATTTACACTTCATCTGCCCAATTATCTAATTCTTCGTGTTGTAATTTAATTGATGATGGTCTACGATTCACACTCTCTTTTGCTACACGCGTTTCTAATTCTGTTTCTTTTTTATCCCATGCATATAACATTTCTCTATTTTGGTAATTTAATTGACGATTCTTTATAAAATATTGATTTCTTGATTTTGTATCCATTATAATTTCAAATTCAGTTACTAATTTTTGTTTTGTTATTATTATATCTTTATAATCTTCCGCTAATTGTTTACATACATTTCGCCATTCTTTATATTTCTCTACAGGGTCCTGATGTATCCATAAACTTCTTGAACCCCAAGGACCGATTACATCCATACGATGGTCTAATTTATTATGCAATAAAGAATACTTTTCACGTAACGTTTGGATTTGCTCTTTCATTTCATCTAATTTATAATATTTGGATATTGATAAAAGTAGTGAAATATACGTTGAAACTGTTATTGAAAATATCGCAGTTACATCATCCGGGATTGCAAATTGTACACGAGTTGCTTGAATGAATCCTGATATTGTTGAAAAGAAGATTACTGAAGTTTGAATATTATTTACTAATGTATTTAAATCATCATATTTTAAATCTAACAAACGTTTATTATCCTTACATTCTTTTAAAATTATGCAATTATTACGTTGCAATGACTTCAACTCATTACTAAAAACTATATATTCTGTTTGTTCAAACCAATCCACCTCATTATAATTTAAATAACTACCTATTTTTGTTGTTATTAATTCCATTCTTGGTTGGCTTGATACTGAAGATATATCATCTGTTGCTGGTATATTATCTGTTGCTGGTATATCATCTGTTGCTGGTATATCATCTGTTGCTGGTATATCATCTGTTGCTGGTATATCATCCGTTGCTGGTATATCATCCGGAATAATAGATGTATCATTTTCTATGTGTAATGATACATTTTCATTTATGCCTGAATTATTATTTTCGGCTGGCACCATAATTACATTACACCGATATTATAAATTTGTAAATTATAACATATTTTGTAATTTACAAATATTCTTAAATATTATTAAAATATTATTAAAATATTATTAAAATGCAGAACCAAAAGAACCACCTAATACACCATTTGCAGCTGTAGGGCCCATATTCATCATAGGTTCATTCATTTCAGTACGAACTGGTCCTGATTGCATCATATTATCATATGAATCCATTACTGTATTTTGATGAGTTGTTGCTACTGGTCCTGGTGGAAATACACCATTTTGAACACCACTATTGTCTAAATAATCAGCTTGGCTTCTCATATGTTCTTTACCATTTGACTTTCTACGTACACCTTTATCTTTCATACCCTCTTTATATTCAGGACCATTCCATAACTCTACTAAACGATCCACTAGTATATTTACCTTTATACCTAATTTTGTTTGAATACTCAATACAATTATTAAAAATGCTAACACTACATTCGTTAAATTTAAGGATTCATACTTAAATCCACTGTATGTTGGCATATAATTTATCATACGATGAATTACAATTATACCACAAAACATTATTGTTAATTGAATAAATACCTCTATCAAAATTTCCAAAGATGATTTCTCAGGATCTGCCTCTGGAATAAAACGTTGGATTATTTTATTTAATACTACAATTGGTACTACACCCATTGTAGCATATTGAACCACATTTAATATCTCGGCGTTACTTTCTTCTGTCAAAGAAAATACATGAGATAAAAATGATTTCTTTGTTATATCTGCTGTTTCTTGCAATAAGTCCATTATATAGAAACTATATAGAAAATAAATAAATTTAATTCCTACTAAATCATTCTCAATCTAATTTGAAAATAAAGAACTCATTGTTTTACAACTTCCTCCCTCAAATTTTGCTACATATTTTACAGAGTTTGGCATTGTATGTTTATCATTATCATAATAAAATTCCCAAGATAAGTATCCTATATTTCCTCCATTTTTCATACAATCATATATATTTCCTTCAAATTGGGCATATGTTCCACGATTGATTGACGCATTTTGGGGAAATATATTCGTTGGTATATTACCATATCCACCCAAACGATTTGCTAATATATGTCCAGCATCACATTCTTGTTCACCATCATCTTCTAATAAACGGGAATAATGTTGCGTACAACTTGTTGTACCTGTTCCATTATCTAATGATTCAGGTGTTATTGTTCCCGAAGCAGATATTACTACTTCATAATTATTATGTATACTATAAATATAATTGAGGTCTGCACCTCCATTTCCCATAATAATACTATTATTACCTTCCAATGGACACGCTACTGTTGTACATACACAACTTGCATGTGTTAAATACATTTGCAAAAATACTAATAAAATTGAATACAACATTATATTAATAATGATATAATATCGTTTAGATGTTTCAACATACTCACTTTCTATGTTATCGGTTAAATAAATGATTTTGTATACATCTAAAAACGTCATTCACAAAGATTTGTTATGTACTGAATTTATTTACGAAACCCTTTTTTGAAGCCTTTAGGTACTATTTGCTGTTGGCTTTTTGTTCCCGTACGTCAGGGTTTTATTCTTTTTCTATGACCGTAATTATGTTGATTTTTTTCTATATAATCATCATTATGCCGTTGATTATGTTGTTTGGGGATATCATCTTGATTACTACCAGTAAAGTCTTCTATAGTTGCCTTGCGCAATGATGCTGTATATTCAGGAAGTTGTGATAGACTTGCATATACGTCAGTCATAATATAGAGTATATTATATAATCTTTATTATATAATCTTTATTATGTTTTCATGGTTATCTAATAAACTTGGATTATCTAACAAAAATAAAACACCATCACCACCTAAACCAGAGCCTAAACCCAAACTTCTTACTATTTTTAATTCTATTACGTATTTATCACCGGATGGCGAAAAGACTTCCCCTATTAATTTAGAACCGAAACCAAAAAAACGAAAGAAAAATCCAAAGTCTTGGAATAAAAATGCAAGAACTCATAATCAAAAATCTATTACACGAGCAGCAAACCTATTACGCAATGATGTACAAACAACTCTTGGTTTACATACACAAAAACCTTTAACAATGTTAGTATCTACTAAAACTAATTCTAAATCTACACATCAAACTAAATCTATATTAAAACGTAAACGCACCGATGGGGGAAATAAAACTAAAAAAAATAAAAAAACATGCAGCATTCAAAAAAACTTTATTTATTAATTTATGCCCTCATCTCCCCTTTTATCGCAGGATGATATTGATAATCATGAAGTTTGAAATCTTCTATTACATAATCATTAATATTATCTCTCTTATTTAATATTTCTAATGTAGGATATGGATAAGGTTCACGTGTTATTTGTTCTTTTGCTTGTTCAATATGATTATCATACAAATGGCAATCGCCTCCATAATGAATAAATTCATAAGGTTCAAGATCGCACATTTTAGCAATAATATTAGTTAGAACTGAGTACGATATAGTGTTAAAATTTTTCCCAAGAAATGTGTCACAACTGCGTTGATAGAGCAAACAACTTAATTTATTTACATCAGTTACAATAAATTGAAATAATATATGACATGGAGGCAATACACCCTTATCTAAAGTTTCTGGATTCCAAGCACTTATTACATGTCGTCTTGAGTTTCGTGTTTCTGGATTTTTAAGACCATCAATTACTTGTTGTAATTGATCTATACCTTTCCCTGTATAATCTTCATTACAAGAACTATATTGTGCTCCCCAGAATCGGTAATTAAACCCGTATAGCGGTCCAATTTGTCCAGGAATATAATGTTCTAATCCGCGTGATTTCAAAAATTCCGGTGTTGTATTTCCATCCCAAATATGAACATTTTGTTCATTCAATATTTTATTATCTGTTTGTCCCTTACAAAAGAATAATAATTCTTTAATACAAGTTTTCCAAGCAGATTTTTTAGTAGTTTGAACTGGTAATTTTCTATTTTCAAGAGAAAAATGCATTGCGGAACCTACACCACGAATCGTTTTCCCATTTCTACCTTCTTCTAACTTACCTTCCTCTAATAAATCCTTAAGTAAATTAAGGAATTGATATTCTTCATGTCTCCCCTTTGTAATATCTCTATCCTTGTATTTATTAATTTCAACCACGTTTTTCAACATTTTATATATTATATTCAAAAACACATTTAAATAGTTTATCTGTAAATATATATCATGAGTTCTTCAAACGCAGCCGCAATTAGACGCCGTGTGGGAACACAACAAACCGATACACCTGCAAAAAATACACAGCAATCCTCTAAAAATACATCACAAACATCTAGTCAAATGACTTTACAACAAGTAATATCTACTGTTGACAAACGTCTTAATCAATTAGAAAAATTAGCAGGTAATAGTGAATCTGAAAATAACGACAATAACACTAATAATGATATATCCGATATTGTCACTGAATTTAATAGTCGTTTTGAATTAATTGTCACAGAAATTAATTCATTAAAGGATATTGTTTTAAAATTACAAACATTCACTATGGATGTAAATAAACGATTATTGGATGAACGCATTGAAGTTTTATCAGAAGTTCAACCAAATTCTAGTTTACATATTAGTAGTATTAACCAAGAAGAAAACAACACTGTTAAATTTAAAGAACTTGTTGAAAATGAGTTAAAATAAAAATATTATTATATTTAATAAACTATATTATGGATAATTCATTTCAATCTAAATTAGAAGAATTACAAAAACAATATTACACAGATAATACTAAAAATATTATATTTAAATCTGTCCAAAAAATAGAATGCGCAAATACCATTAATACTACAATAAATAAGAACGAACTTTTTAAAAATACGATTTACGTTATTAATAACACTAATAAATTATATTTTGATTATCCTATATTTAAAACATATGCATCACCTAGTATTTTCGTAGAATTAACTGAATATATTTATTTACTAATTAAAAATCTTATTCAAAAATTTAATACATATGAATTACATATTAATTGGAATACATATAGCATATCTGCACATGAAAGATACAAAGATTTATATACGATATTTCTTAATAAATACGAGGTTGACAGTTTTAATTTTCATGATAATTTAAATAAATTATATGTTTATTTTACACCTAATATTATACAAGCCATTTCTGGATTAATGCGACCACTTGTACATCCGGTTGTTTTAAACAAAATCATACTTATTAATAAAATGAATAGTCAAAAAATGATAAATGAGTTATTTCATAATTAATTCATTATTCAAAAGGTATAAACATGCAATCATATAATGTATCCATATGGATATTATTATTACTAATCTAGCAAAAGCGGAACAATTTACTTTATTGTTCCAACATATTCGCCTATTTAGTGAACATGTGAATATTACATTTGACAAAGAACAAATGTATATGCAATCAATGGATTCTTCAAGAGTTTCAGTTTTTGAATTAACATTACCTTCCACATGGTTTGATGAATATAATCATACTAGTTCCACACCTATTACTATTGGTCTTTCTTCCTCATTATTATTCAAAATTTTAAATACAAGAGAAAAAATACAAGAAACTAATATTAAATTTAAAAACGAAGATTCTGACAAATTATTTATTCATTTCACATGCAATAATGGTTCCGTTTTTGACAAACGATTTGAATTACCATTAATAGAACTTGATTGTGAATTAATGCAGATACCTAACACTGATAGTAATGCTGAATTTTCTATTAATTCTATTACATATGCTAGTCTAATTAATCAGCTCAAAATTTTTGGAGATACTATTGAAATTCAATGCAGTGAAGAAAAAATTGTTTTACATTCTATTAGTGTTGAATCCGGTAAAATGTTGGTGGATATTAATATTGAAGACCTTACCGAATATTCTATCAATGAAGGAGAAATTATTAAATTATCATTTAGTTTAAATATGCTACATAACATTTGCATGTACAGTAAAATTTCTAAAGAAATTGAAATTTCTCTTACAAAAGATTATCCTATGAAAGTTGTATATCATCTTGGTGAAGATAACGCAAATTTTACATTTTATTTAGCACCCAAAATCGGCGATGATGATGATTAATAATATTATATTCTTCGTAATATACTTGAAAAGACAAAAATATAGTATATATATACTACATTTTTTATGAACGCATTCTTTCATTTATTTCTTTTCATATTTATCTTTTTTATCTATATCCATTTAATGAATCAACTTAAAAAAGGTACTGATTTTGAAATATATGAAATGGATTATTCTTCCAATAATCAATTACAAGAAGTATGTAATATTAAGCAACCTGTATTATTCGAATACAAAAATATTAATCCTAATTTCTTTCATGATATGAATGATGAACATTTAGATATATTGAACCCTCATGACGTGAAAGTTAAAGATATACGAGATTATTACCTAGATGACAATGATTCTGTTGATTACACTGTTATGACATACCAAAGTGCAGATACACTTATTACAAGTGATACCAATTCTTCTTATTTTACTGAAAATAATCATTCTTTAGCAGATGATACTGGAATACTTCAAACATTTCAAAGTAATGATGAATTTTTAAAACCACCATTAACTGTCATTAGCAACTATGATATACTAACTGGATCCAAAAAAACACATACACCATTACGATACCATACCAATGAACGGCATATGATATGTGTTATTTCTGGTAAACTTACTATTAAAATGACACCCTATAAAAATAGTAAATACTTATACCCTAACAAAGATTATGATATGTATGAATTTTGGTCTCCAATTAACGTATGGAAACCACAACGCAAATACTTTAATGAAATGGATAAAATGAAATTCATAGAATTTGATGTGATGCCCGGTTACATAATAAACATTCCACCCTATTGGTGGTACAGTATTCAATTTAATGACACTAATACTATGTGTACATCTTTTACATACAACACTGTTATGAACTGTATTGCTAACATACCCAATACTTGTTTATACTTCATGCAACAACAAAATATTAAAAAACGAGTTACTAAAATTATTACAGATACTACTGATTCACACTATAATGATGATGATACTCATGATACTGAAAATATAACGGTTGAAGATACACCCGATAATCCGCCACTATAATACCAATATATCAACTATTGATACTATACAAAGTTCCCCATATTATTAATCCCACAAAAGTAATATATCATTCTTTATATTAAATTGCATTTATTATTTATAAAGTAACTTGGATATTTAATATCCCCATATTGTTTTTGGATTTATATATTTATCTTTAAGTTGTTTTTATAATTTATTCTATTAATTATTATTTCTCAGAAAACTTATTGGCAAGGTTTCGAAAAATGGACATTCTGAAAATGTCCACTTTTCAGATCTTGAAGAATAAATTTTCCGAAAAAAACACGATTTCTGGTTTTACAGCATTATGCTCTAAAAACGGGAATTATTATTTTTGTATGACTGCACACATTTTTTTGCGTTAATTATTTAGGCGTTTTTTATGTTGATATATATATCAACAGAATCAACATAATGTCAACAATAAAAACGCCAAAAAACGCCGATAAATTCATATGTAAAAAATGCAACTTTAAGTGTAGCAAACAAAGTGATTTTAATAGACATGAATTGACTGCAAAACATAAAAATCAACAATTACAACAAAAAACGCCGCAAAAAACGCCGCAAAAAACGCCGCAGCATCATACATGCGGATGTGGAAAAATATACAAAGAACGGTCAGGGTTATGGCGTCATAAACATAAATGTACATATGTAGATGATGATAATGATGATAATGATGATAATGATGATAATGATGATGATAATGATAATATAATAGGTGATTCCAAAACAATTATTGAACCTACTAGTGATGCAAATACAGTTTTATTATTATTAAAACAAAATCAAGAATTTAAAACTCTAATGGTAGAACAATATGAAAAAAATCAGGAATTGCAACAGCAACTAGTAGATGCAGTTAAAAATAATAAAGGTAGTATAACAAATAATAATAATACTACAAACAATAACCAGCGATTCAACCTAAATTTTTTCCTTAATGACACATGTAAAGATGCAATGAACATAACAGATTTTTTAGGAAACATGAATGTGAATGTAGATGAATTAGAATACATAGGACATCATGGATATGTTAATGGTATGACAAAAATGATAATGGACCGTCTTAAAGACATGGATGTAACGAAACGCCCAATACATTGTACAGATGTGAAACGTGAAACAATGTATATCAAAGATAAAGATGAATGGTGTAAGGATACAGACGAATTAACAAAGTTACGTAGAATATTAAGTAGCATATCAATGACAAATTATCGTTCTGTCGCAAATTGGAGACAAGCACATCCAAATAGTGAAATCATGGATAGTCGTGAACATAATTTCTGTTATAAAATGATGAGATCAATATTGGGTGATGCGGAAGATGAACAAATCCGGCTAGACAACAAAATCATAAAGACATTTGCAAAAGATTTATTTGTGAATAAAAACATAAAGTAATATTTGGATTACTATTCTTTATATCAATATATTTATATATTTATTAAACAACTTGGATTTTATATATTTATCTTTAAGTTGTTTTTATAATTTATTATATTATTATATTATTTCTCAGAAAACTTATTGGAAAGGTTTCGAAAAATGGACATTCTGAAAATGTCCACTTTTCAGATCTTGAAGAATAAATTTTCCGAAAAAAACACGATTTCTGGTTTTAGAGCATAATGCTGTAAAACATAGAATTATTATTTTTGTATGACTGCACATTTTTTTTTGCGTTAGAAATTTTAGGCATTTTTATGTTCTATATATATAGAATATTTAGAACAAATAAAAATGCCAAAAAATGCCGATAAATTTACATGTACAAATTGCAACTTTAAATGCAGTAAACAAAGTAATTGGAATAAACACATAATGACTGCAAAACATAAAAATAGAACAATTAGAACAGAAAAACAGCCAAAAAATGCCGAAATATTTGAATGCGAATGTGGTAAGGTATATAAAGCCCGAAATAGTTTATGGTATCATAAACAGAAATGTACATATGTAGATGATGATGATAATGATAATGATAATGATGATAATAATATATATGGTAGAGAAATTGAACCGACTAGTGATGCAAATACAGTTTTATTATTATTAAAACAAAATCAAGAATTTAAAACTCTAATGGTGGAACAATATGAAAAAAATCAAGAATTGCAACAGCAACTAGTAGATGCAGTTAAAAATAATAAAGGTAGTATAACAAATAACAATACTACGAACAACAATAACCAGCGATTCAATCTCAACTTTTTCTTGAATGACACATGTAAAGATGCAATGAACATAACAGATTTTCTAGGAAACATAGATGTGAATGTAGATGAATTAGAATACATAGGTCATCATGGATATGTTAATGGTATGACAAAAATGATAATGGACCGGCTTAAAGGTATGGATGTAACAAAACGACCAATTCATTGCACAGATGTGAAACGTGAAACAATGTATATAAAAGATAAAGATGAATGGTGTAAGGATACAGACGAATTGGTAAAATTACGTAGAATATTAAGTAGCATATCAATGACAAATTATCGTTCAGTTGGAAATTGGAGACAAGCACATCCCAAAAGTGAAATCATGGATAGTCGTGAACATAATTTCTGTTATAAAATGATGAGAGCAATATTGGGAGATGCGGAAGATGAGCAGATACGATTAGATAATAAAATCATAAAGACATTTGCAAAAGATTTATTTGTGAATAAGAATATAATCTAACAATTACATGTAATAATATATTACATGTAATGCATAAACGCAGTTAATACACAATGATAGAAATAGTAAGTAGTGATTGTAACATAGTTAAACACTTACATATATTAGATACAGGATATATATCACCGTAACCCAATAAACAAGAGGTATTAATAGAAAAATAAATTCGGTTAAAATATCTTTGTAAAATAGAAATATTAATTTTATCAGCTTTTAAGTCTTTACCATCAACTTCTTCAGAAACATCTTTTGTTGCATCTTCCATAGCAACATCGCGTTTAATATTTTCAAATTGTTTATTATATACATTATTAGACATAGGTTCGTTGATATCTGTATTTTCAATTTGTTTATCTATTTCTTTTTTAATAACTTCTTTCTTAATAGTTTCTTTAATATAGTTAACCCCACTAAAGTTACTATCATCTAAAATTAAATAAAGTATAGAAAAAATAAAGGCAGAAATAAGTAATACTGATACCTTAGGATGTAGAAAATAATTAAAAAATAGTTTCATATACATTAATAAAATATTATATTACACTGTATATTCCATAGAATTGGTTAAATCGCTAGGTTTGCATTTAGTATTCGTATTTATTTTTTTAATAATAGGTCTGGCTTCATACCGTATACAAAATTCTATAATACTAATAGGTTTATCCGGAATAATTTTACCTAATGATTTTTCTTCAACGTGTCTATATTGTTCATCTGGATAATATCCCCAGTTGTCGTAAAAATGTTGTAAATTATCTTCATCGTCAAATTCAATTGTTTTTTTTTCATGATTTAGTTTTCCTTTATATTTAAAAATTCTATCTCGCCATACGGGCGTATCTAAACAGTAATATAACCAATGATAATAATAATTTTGTTTTAAAATATCTCGCGTAGGCACATCAATATCAAAAAGCTTGTTATATTCTTTATGTATGGAAAATCTGCATGCTGTTTCTAAAATTTTGTTAGCTGTACCAGTTATAGTTCTATATTTATCAATATCATTGTCACATAGAGTAATTATAAATTTACGTGTTTGGTGTCGGTTAGATTTGTTTTCATAACATTTAACACCAAAATAAATATTAATAAAATTATTGATATCATATTCTCTATTAATTAGAGTGGTAATAATAGAGCCAATAGTCCAATCTCTAGTTTTATCATCAGACCATGCAATTAACATTTTTTCAATGAATAAAACTAATTTTGGATTTAATAATGAATATATTTCCCGATAAACATTAATAATATATTCAAAAACTTCTGTAGTAAATCCCGAGAAATATAATTCATATGCCCAAAACATGGATTCATCCAATCTACGATTTAACAAAGCAATAAATAATGATTGCTTGACTTCAACTTTATTATACAAATATCTAGTAAATATAATAGGTTCAGTTGATATACATAGAGATGTTGACATGATTAATATTGTTAATAATTATATTTTATTATATTTTAATATTTATATCAATTTTTCAAATATACTTCTATTATATATGACACCAAAAGATAGAGAATTATATAATAAAACCAAAAAAGTAGTATATAAAAAATATCCCAAACATAGTGCATACAGAAGTGGTATTTTAGTACAAACATATAAAAATAATTTTACAAAAAAGTATGGTAAAAATGCGAAACCATATATAGGTAGAAGAAATAACAAAACAGGTTTAAAACGATGGTTTGATGAAAAATGGTTAAATCAACGTGGTGAAGTAGGTTATAAATTTAAAAATGATATTTATAGGCCTAAAATACGTATAACAGATGATACCCCAATTACTCATAATGAATTGACTGAACCAGAGATAAAAAACGCGCGTGTAAAGAAATATAGAAAAGGACGTATAGACCGTTTTAGAAAAGATAAAAAAGAAGGTGGAAATTGGAGTAAAAAATATAAGAAAAGCATAAATTGTAATAAACCCAAAGGTTTTTCTCAAAAACAATATTGTAAATATGGAAAAAATAAAACACAAAAAAGAAAAACAAAGTTTAAAGATTATCCCGAATTTCGTCCAAACTTAACACCGCGTGAAATATTTAAATTAGGTAGTTTTGGTGGTACATATTGGCGTCCAATAAGTTCGGCTATAACCGGAAAGAAATATAAGAACCAGCATTTAAAATATCCAAAAAGTTGGTGGGAAGGTATTCCCGAAGAACATTTAACAAAAGAATGGGAACATTATGATAGTACTATAAATAAGTATGGTGTAATAGTAGGAACAACATTAGAATTTTGGGAAGAAAAAGAGTGGATAAAACAAAATAATCCATATGGTTGGGTACAATGGTATTGTGATTTTTATAATGGAAAACGTGGTTCAGACGATGACCGTCAAATAAAGCGTTGGGTTCAAACCGCAGGTCCAAATAGTCGGTTTCGTAGAGTATTAGTAAATCTTATAAAGAAAAATAAAACAAAATATAATGATTTTAGTATAAGTCCAAAGATAAGACAGACACTACAGCATTGGGGATATGTATTGACAGAAAATGATTATAAATAGTTTTATTATCTACAATAATATTATAATGAATAAAACTGAAAAGAATATAAATCACAAAAAACGAAGAACAATGAAAGTGTATAAGAATAATTCCAAAAACAATCGTAACTCTTATATAGTACATAAATTTTTAGAATTATTGAATATGGTAAAATTATATCACTGGAAGACACACTCTTATGCTCAACATAAAGCCACAGATGAATTGTATGAAAGATTAAATAAAAATATAGACACATTTGTAGAAACCTTACTTGGTAAAGAGAATAACAGAATAAAAATGGTTGAAAAACAATTACGAATATTAGATAATAGTAATACACGCAAATTTAAGAATAATATATATGAGTTTCGTGATTTTTTAACTAATCTAGATAGTATGTTTAATAAAAAAGATAGTGGACTTTTAAGTATTAGAGATGATTTGTTGGTAGATATTAATCAATTTTTATATCTAATGAGTTTTGATAAATAGATAGCATACCAGATAAAGACGGTAAATTAGAAATATGTAATGGATAGTTACCATGAATAGATTTATATTGTTGATTATTCGGTTGAATTCTTTGTTTAATAATAGATGACCTTTTTTTATATATTTTTTTCCAATGACGCTGGATTAATCGTAACCAATATGTTTTAATAATAACATTATACGATTCCATTCCATTAAATGTGTGTATTTTTAATTGCATTATTTGAATATTAGGATTGGGTACACGAATTAAACCATAATAATATAAATAATTGTTCACATTTTTATATGGATGGTTAAAGAATGTTCTAGCTGATACGGATGTAGACAATAATAAATAATGTACGCAACTAGGTGTAAAATAACTATGGCATAATCCAATATAATAATTGTTGTGTTCTTTTTCTATATAAAAATGTTCTGCATCTTCACGATGAATAGAATCATATTCAATTCCTTCCTCTGTATCATAATCAAGTGAATATTCACTCATTTCAGTATCAGTACCAGTACCAGTATCAGTATCAGTATCAGCAGTATCAATATCAGTATCGTGAATGATTATACTGTCATCGCTATTTTCACTATTATTATCATCGCTATTTTCACTATTATTATCATAAACAGTAGTAATAACATTAAATGAAGAACACATGATATTGTGTAAAACCTAGTATTATTGTTTGAAAAGTAGTTATAAATAGAAGCTTGTTTATGCATAAAGCATGTATATAGTTATTATAAATAATTATAATAATTATAACTCAATTTTTTATAAAAATGTTTATACATACAAACTTTGTGAGGTTGTTATGTATTTCAATAATAAATTTTCAATTTGATTAAATTTATGTAGTGCTTCAATCTTGCCAATAATTTCAAATACGCTCATCCATTCTCTAATAATAGTAGCAATTTTCAAAATAGCCTTTGTAAAATCACCAACCGATATGGATTTTTCATATAAATCGTTTTGAATTAGCAACTTACATTCTTCAATTGTTTCACAATTGCACCATTTCATACTAATATCAATAATATCAAATTGTAATGCAGTATCATAATGAATACCAGTATTAATTTCATAATCATTTTCATATGATTCATATTCCTTATTTAAATTAGCAATATCTTTAATAGATGAAAGTAGTAAATAATCTTGAGTATTTGGTAGACTTAATCTAACATCATCACTAACTTTTACATCAGTAAAGCAGGAAAATAATCCAACAACCTGAAATGTTGTAAAATCCTGAAAATAATTCCATTTATCTAGAAATTTAGATACAACAAGTGGATGTATTTCAGCTATATTAGAAGCAATAATGCCTAATTCTGTTAATTGGTATTCATCAGTATTTTGGTCAAAATGAATAAAATCATAGGTTCGTAAGGCGTTGCATACTTTTTGGGTTTGATTCGTAATAAAATCGGTTGTATATTCTAATGATGATTTATTAATTTCAAGTTGTTCCTGCAGTGAATTAAAATCAATAACGCGTTTTACATCATCCTTAATATATCGGTGTTGGTCAGTTAGTTGAAATAATTCTTTATCGGCATTTTTGCGTTTTTTATTATTAGAAGTATTACGTAAATGAGTTAATTCTATGTATTTATTACATATATCGTGTGGCGTTCTTGCATTATTAACAAATTGTTCTTTTTCAGTAATTTGTTGTAGTGTAGTTTGTATAGAAAGTTCAAAATTACGTATAGATATATCAATTTCACTCTGTATCATGCTTTTTTGCGAAAATAAATGAAAATCTTTGGTTTGACCATTTTTCAATAAATTCAATATAAGCGAGTAAGATATACAAAACTTGGATACTAATTTTTGTGGAACACCTCCCATAATAGATTTATATTCACCCATAGAAGGTGGCGTAAATAAATTATTACAATGAACAACATTACCAATGGTATCAATTCCTCGTCTTCCAGCACGTCCAGCCATTTGTGTATATTCGTGCGACATTAAAAACCGCTCACATCTACCATCAAACTTGTTAACACTGGTGAAAATCGCAGTTTTGATAGGACAGTCAAGGCCAATAGCAAAAGATTCTGTAGCAAATAAAAGTTTAATATATTTTTTAGAAATCATTAATTCCACAATTTCTCTTAAGATGGGAATCATTCCAGAGTGATGTATTCCAACACCTTTTTCCAATAAAGAAACTAGGTTTTGATATTCTGGTAAATGTAGATATTCATTATAATTGGGCAATTTGCGAATAATTTGCTCACATTCATACCGAACAGTAGAACTAATTTTACTATCGGTATTTAATAAAGGAACAGTAATATCATTAGCACATGCTTCTACATTTTTACGTGAAAAAACAAAAGCAATAGCCGGAAGCATTTCACGGTCTCGTAAAAATAAAGATAATTGATTAAGTACTTGTTTACGTTTCATAAATACCGAATTATTGGTAAAATATTTATTCATTTTAATAATTTTTTTGTGACCATTTTCATGGAATTTCCCATGTTCATCTTGCAAAAGAATAAGTTTATTAGTAGTATCACGTATTTCTTGTTGAATTACCTTATCCCGAATGGTTTTATAAATGGTTTCGGTAGTAGTTAAATATCCATAATGTGTTAAAGGAACAACTCGGTGGTTAGTAGATGCTAGATAAACCGATTTACCACCATTATCAGCTTGACCTCGCTCACACCATTCAGCAAATCCAGCGGGATTATCAATAGTAGCGGATAACATAACCATTTGAATATGTCTAGGTAACATTAAAATCGTTTTTTCCCAAACTTGACCCCGTTCAGCATCATTAATATAATGAATCTCGTCAAATACAACACAAGCTAATTCATTTTGAATATCAATTTGAAACTGTAATAATGTGGATTCTTCTGTAGATGGTTGATTCTCGTTATTAATAGAGGTAAATAAGTAATTCATTAAAATTTCCGTAGTCATGATAAGAACATCGGCATTCGGGTTTGTTTTGATATCACCTGTAAATAGTCCAAAAGAAATATCAGGATATTTTTTTGTAAATTCATAATATTTTTGATTAGATAAAGCTTTAATAGGACTTGTATAAATGATTTTTTTTCCTGTTTTTATAAAATGTTGAATCGCAAATTCAGCCGGTAACGTTTTACCCGAACCAGTATGTGCAGTTACCAATACATGATTTCCTTCAACAATGGATTCAATTGCGTACTTTTGAAAATCACTGAGAGTATATGGATATAATTCAAAATAGGATTCATACTTTGAATTAGATGGATATGGCTTATCGCAAATAACAACCATGATGTATTACGGTATACATATAATATGTATTGAAGTATTTAAGTTGATTACAAAAATAAATTATACATAGGCTAGTAAGACATCATTATCAATAACACCGACCTGCGTGTTTTCAAATTTCGTCTTTCACCAGTTCCAATACCAAAGAAGAAGTGGAAAAAGTTAGACCATCGTAGGTGAGATTTCTACTATTGATTTTACATTCTTGATTATTTTTTATGTTGTGAAAACGGCATTATATTTAATTATAATAAATATATTTAAATAGTTTAATTTATAGTAACACATAATGTCTATATACGAACGATATATAAATTATGTTAAAACTATAGATTTAAATAGGTCAGAAACATGGACATTTAAATCAAGCCCCGAATACACATATATGTTAGAGCATGTAAATGTTAATTATGGAAATATGTATTTAGAATTGATACGAAATAAATATTCAGAACTTTATAAAATAAATAAAAATTATTTAATATCCTTGTGTTCTATAAATGATGCTTATGGTGTGCCATATCTTCATGATTTTAATGATTTCGCTCGGTGTTCTCCAACAAATTTAAGATATATTTTTCATAGTTTGTTGGTATTAGATTATATGAAAGAAAATAATTTAAATAATATAGATTGTATTGAAATTGGTGGTGGATATGGTGGTGAATGTTTTTTCTTAATGAAATTAGCAATGTTATATAACATGAATATAAATTCCTATACGATATTTGATTTATTGGAAGCATCAAAATTACAAAAGAGTTTTTTAAAGAATTTAGAATTAGATGTAAATTGTTATCAATTGGAAGATTTTAATAATTTACCAAAAAATAGTTTTTTAATAAGCAATTATGCATTTAGTGAAATTCCTTTAGAGATTCAATCAAAATATACAGAATTAGTTCTTAATCCATATGTTTCAATTGGACATTTATGTTGGAATAATATTCCTGTTTATAATTTTATTGAAAATAGTATAATAGAAAAAGAAGAAGAATATCCAAAGACAGGTTTAAATAATTATTATGTTAAATTCAAAGTAAAAAATAGTTAGTATATATATAGTTTAGTTGAAATATGAATTTACAAGATAATCAAAGTATACATGGTGTTCCATCGGGTGTATTATATGGCCAAAATGAACGTGTAGATGAATTAAATAATCGTATTAGTAGTCGTAATTTTGCTGATAGTCCATTAGAACCCCATTTTGCACCTAGAGCAGTACAAACAAAACAAACGATTTTCCCAATTGTAAAAAATGCACGTCATTCCACAGAATCATCATTACCATATCCACTTTATAATAATTCTACAAATTTTAGTCCAGGTAATGATGGTGCACCATCTTCCGGATTTTTACAAAATGTAGATGTGGAAACAGTATTACGTAATCAATCATTTGGATTACAACATGGTGCAAGTCAGGCAGTTTATGTCCCATCATCCAATAGTGATTTATACAAAACAACTGTTGTATCAGCACCATCAAATCAACCACATCCAGAATTATTTACAGAACAACGATTTAATACGGGGGTACACCCAAATTTAGTAAATACAGATGTTGGAGTTGACCGCTTCTTTAATCATACGAGAACTCAATTAAGAAATCAATAAGCGTATATTATTGTGTCAATTTATTATATATCATACTATATAATAAATGTTTCAATCACTATACAACATATTTACATCAAATAACCCGAATTTGTATTTTTTACGATTAGTTCTCATAATTGGTATCATATTATTACTGGTAATAATTTCAAAACAAATGCAACATCCGGTTATACGTGATGGTTTTACACAAAAGGAACAATTTGTTTGTAAACAAAATGAAAATGCAAATGACCAATTTTATGCAGATATTTATGATTCTTTACATAATACAAAAAAACGTTCTCAACGAGACCTAATTAATATTATAGAAATGACGGAACCTTCAAGTGAACATAGTACATTTTTAGATGTGGGTTGTGGTACTGGATATATAGTAAACGAATTGAATGAAGCAGGATATGATGCATATGGTATAGATAAATCAAAAGACATGTTGACATATGCACAATTATCTTACCCAGATTCTGAATATGTATATGGTGATGTATTGGATTCAATGCAATTTGAGAAGTCAACGTTTACACATATATTATGTAGTTATTTTACTATATATAGCATAGACAATAAGACCCAATTTTTCCGTAATTGTTATTTCTGGATGAAGCCGAATACATATTTAGTATTACATTTAGTTGATACCGATAAATTCACGAATATGATACCTTATAATGAAACTTATAACGAAGAAAAAAGTACAGGTTCTCAACGAAAAATAACTAGTACTGCAATGTTTAGTGATTATGAGTATAAATGTTCTTGTATTATTCCAAAAAATAATAATCAACAAAGTACTCAATTTAATGAAACGTTTGTTGATATGGAAACAAATCATATCCGACAAAATGAATTTAAGTTGTACATGGAATCAATTGACCATATTATTAAAACCGCTAGTAAAAATGGATTTATTGTAAAGGGAAAAGTAGATATGCAAAGTAGTAATGGTGATAAAAACCAATATTTGTATATTTTAGAAAGACCTTTATAACAAATCGTTATATAATCCAAACACTTTTCGCAAAATATATTAATTATGATATTTCAATATATTTTGGTATTTGTAATAGTTTTCTATATAATTATGTTGGCTATTATCAAAATAAAATATCCATTTTGGAATAACCAACCGGTATTTCATACTTATGACTATATTCGTTCTTGTTATAGAGAACCTTTTATAATACAACAAAATGGTCCTTATAAAACCAAGTATTTTAATGATATTTTAATAAAAACTCGTCATATTGATGAATGTTCTCAAACTATCAAAGAAATAACGGATTTAATACAGTGTCATTACTTGTCCAGTGAATATATTGATTATATTATTCAACCCAATGATATATATGCTATGTTAACAGGACAAAATCAACCGTCCTTTATTTCAACATACAAATTACCAAATTATGAACTGAAACCAAAGGAAAGCAATGAAGGTATTGAACTAATTAGTACAGAAAAATTAGTGGGTTGTATAACATCACGGTCAGTAACTATGTATGTTCGTTCAGTAAACAAAGACAATACGTATAATAAAGTTTTGATATATTTTATAGATAATTTATGTGTACATAGAGAACATGACCATATAAACGTGAGTAGAAATTTGTTACAAACACATGATTTTAACCAAAGAATGTATAATAAAAAAATATCATGTAGTTTGATAAAGAAGGATGGAGAACCTTTTTCTGGAATTCGTCCATTAATCACATATAACACCTATTTTTACACAATACCAAATAAAAAAGTTTCAAGAATGGATTCCAATTATAGTGTAAAAGAATTGAGAACCAATAATATGGAAATTTTTATGGATTTTTTCACCGTAAATAGCGTATTTGAAACAAAAACTATGTTGTTTGATATCATGGTTCTCCCTGACATTGGAAATATTCTCTCACAAATGAAAGAAAAGTTACTATACATTTATTGTTTACAACAAGGTGAAGATATCTTAGGATTTTATTTTGTAAAAGATATGAAACGTCATTATGATGAAAAAGAAGCGAAGACATTATCACTAATATGCAGTGTACAAAACAGTAATAATAATCATTTATTTTATATGGGGTTTTTACATGTATTACGTCAAATAATACATATAAACGCTGATTATAAGATGATAACAATAGAGAACATAGGTCATAACAAAATTCTACATGAATATTGGTGTCGAGGTAAACAGTCGTTATATTCAATAGAAACATCATATTATAGTTATAATTATGTGTATCCAAGTTCTCCAATTGATTCAACAAGATGCTTTTTATTATTATAATAAATCAAGAACTTCTTTATCGCCTTCAAATAACCGCATCTTATATATTTGATTTTTATTGTAAAATCCAATATATTGATGTACATTTATATGTAGGTTCTCCATATCTATGATTTTTCCAACAAAAAAATGACAATGTATATCGTTATAAGAAGTAGTTGTTATTTTTTTATCAATTTTGATTTTTAAATTTAATTCTTCTTTCCATTCGCGATGTAAACATTCTTCCAGTGTTTCATTATCTTCTTGTTGACCACCCGGAAATTCCCAATAGTTTGGATTTGGTCCTTGTTCACATCGTAGTCCCATTAAAATATTACCTGTATTGTCATACATTACACCACAAGCTACCTCCATTTTGTTATATTATTTAAAATAATATTTAACTATTTTTTATTCATTATAATAAATTTTTATTTAGATGCAATATATATACAATGAAATATCATAATACATCCGGTAGAAAACGACAAACAAAGAAAAGAGGTGGTACAACAAGTACAAATGGAAAACGCGAAAAAGTAGTTAAAACACTAAAACAACAATCTGCAAAACAAGCGGCAACGCGAACCCAAGATAACCAACATAGAATAACAGCGATAATAAATAGAATTAGACAATATAATGATGCTAATCCTGAAGAACGGATAGCTGAAAAATATGGAGTAAGAGCACTAACTTCAAAAAAGAACACACATTATACTAATGAACAATTAACTGACCCTTATGATAGTAATTATTTAAACGATACAGAATTGTATAAATTATATGTTGAATATAAAAAGGTTATTGCGGAACGAAGAAAACAGCTCCGTCATATTACTACAGAAGGCAAAAATCTCCGTAAAAAATCTGTAAATAACGAGGTAAATAAAGAAAGGATATCACCAGTAGCATCATTAATAAAACCTTTTACTGACCCAGATGGAAACCCTAGTGATTATCCATTTAGTGATAAAAAATATGTTGATAAGCGAGAATTGAATATATTATATGATAGACATAGAACAAGTCCACAATATTTGTTTGATTTGGATAATATTTTAAAAACGCCACCCAAAACGCCACCCAAAACGCCACCAATAAATTATGGTGACGATTATGATGTTATAGACGGTATGTTTGATACACCAAAAAAATCCCCCAAAAAATAATTTAGTGTAATATTATAATATCATAATATGATTATATTATATAGTTAAAATCATATTATGTCTAGTGATGAAGAATTTGGTGATTCCTCACACTCAAATAAAGCGGCACGATTAAATCAAGAGAGTACACCACAGTCACCTGGAGAATCAGTATCATCACTAGGTTCAACAACATTCTCACCAATGAAAATACCAGATAATAGTTCACCTAGTGTCTATAGTCGTGATGTTGTAAACCAAAACAAAATTACAAACCAAAACAAAATTACAAACCAAAACAAAATTACAAACCAAAACAAAATTACAAACCAAAACAAAATTACAAACCAAAACAAAATTACAAACCAAAACAAAAGTACAAAACAAAAAAATTTATTTACGGATCCGGGAATTGCAAGTGCAAGTCGTGGTGATAGCTTGTATGATAGTCTAACTATTGACCAACTGCTTCAAATGCAACAAGAAATAACCAAAAGCATAAAAAAAAAACAAAGTGTGGAAAAACAAGAAGAATCCAAACAAACATCAGCTACTTTAGCTGATGAATTCGAAGGTGAATCTAAATATAGTGAATCTCAAGGTAGTGATTATCTATATGACGGACCTGATTTTTTTAATAAAACAAATGAATTAAATGAATTAAATAATGAATTAGACAACGAGATAAATCTAGAAGAAGACAATCAAAAATTAGATACTGAAATAAACAACATTACAAAAGCTACAGAGAAAATTGATGATATGTCTGTTGACGACTTAGAAGGATTAGGTGAAGACGAATTAAAAAAGATGTTTAATGAACTATTACAAAAAAAAGAATACGAAGAACTACGTAATATTTATGAACTACAAACAAAAAAAGCTAAGAATGAAGCAATGAACGACAAAGATAACTTGAAAATTCAAGAAGGTAATTATAATAAAGAATGCAGTCAAAGTGATAATGAAAATAGCCAAATGACAACCACATCTTGTATTTCAACTGCAACTATGATGGAGGACACTATTAAAGAAATACATAAGAATAACGTTATTAGAAAAATAGAACATAAGAACAGACAAGACACAGTAAAAACAATATTAGACGTCAGATATAATAAAGAAATAAATTTTGATAACATTCGTGCCGCAGTAGAAGAAGGTAAGAGTACAAATGAACAAATGAGTAGAATTTGGGGTAATTACATAGAGGGTGAAACATTTAAAGATAGACATTGTTGCTATTTATGTGGTGGTGAATTAGTGAATAAAGATAAAGAATTTGTCGGTTTAACATTCAATAAGAGTCTAAAACCAGAAATAGAGCATAAATTACCAGCTATAGAATTTTACGGTAAAGTTCATAATATAATTAATAGAGAAGAATATAAGATTTTGTTCGGTAAATGGGAAGATTTTATAAATAATCCTGATTCAAATGACTTATTATTAAAAGTATATAATAGTATTAATTGTAACGAAACAGAAGTGGACAAAATGGATATTGCGTTAAATTCTTTATGTGATATTTTTCAAGAAAAAAATGAGAAAGACGACTATATAGACAAATTTATATGTTTAATAAAAATTAATTTAATAGAATTTGCATATTCACATCATACATGTAACCAAGTAAAGAGTAATAATAATTTAAGAAAATCTGCAAATATATATACTGAATCAATACAAGAATATTTAAGTAATTTAAAAAATGTAATTAATAAAAATAATATTAATATAGAAGATGGACAACAAATGATTGGTCTTATAAAAAGTTATAAATTGCAACACGAGAAAAATAATATATTAGGTAGCATTGAAAACCCAAAAAATGCAAAAAGAATAAAAGGTAATATGAGATTAATTAATAGTTTAATAGATGATTATACAACACTGTGTGGTAAAACACCTACTCGCATGATTGCAGAATCAATAAGAGATATGAAAAAAAAAATTACAAATAAAACTAAAGGAAAAGCAATAAGTGTTGAAAAAAAAAAAATTCAAGGCCAAATTAAATTGACCTCAACCCAAATAAATAAGATAATAACAAAGTTTGAACTTTATATAAACGAAATGAATGTAACCAAACAAACCGAAATAAACAGAAAATCACCGCGTAATGTTAATGATCCCAAACAAAAATTTATTAAATTATATAATGACCAAAATATAAAAGAAAAAAATGAACAAATAAAGAAAATGAATGAAATTGAACCTGGAATATATAATGATTTTGATAAATATGTTGATTATTATAACAATAATCTAAAATCAAAATTTTCAGGTGTATTTGGTGGACCGAAAAGTGCAACTGGTGGAAAAAAATCAAGAAGGTTACGATTAAAATCCAATAGAAAAACGAAAAAAAAGGGTAGAAACAGTAAAAAATAAATTAATATAATTAAAAATTTGTAATTATATTATCTAATATATTTGCCGGTGCGAGCGAAAGAATCCACAACATAAATAACAAAGACGCCCAAGAAAGTGTATAACAAGAATTCTTCGGTGATGTTGTTAGTTTTTTCGTGTTGTTGTTCTTCTAACAAATGAATCATGTAGTTAATTTTTTCCATCATTTTGTCGTCTAACCCATTACCGTTACCGATAGCCATATTAGAGTAATATGGTTGTGCACCTTTATTTTTAATACGGTCATAACTCTTGTTATAATTACCATAAATTTCAGCAGAATGGTCATTCGCTTTATATTGTTGCATTTGTTCAGGTGTGGATTTCAATGAATTAGAAGCAGCATGGTAAGAAGGTGCAGTGGGTACATATTGTCTAGAGGAAGGTTCTTTATCCATATCTTTTTTGACATTAAGGGTGGGTGGTGATAATGGTTTAAACTCCCCCATTTTGTTATTTTCAATAGATGTATTACTCATTTGGTTTAAAAGGTCATTGACTCTAGATGTTTTAGATTCATGTAAATTTTGCATATCTTCTAAAGAAGGCTGATTATCATTTGGTTTATTATTTTGTTGAGGACTTTCAATGTATTCCGTAAATGCTTCAGTTTGATTATCATTATCTTCTTTAATGGGTTGTCTTTTATAAGTTTTTCTCATAGTAGATGTTCTTTTTTTATTAGAAGAAGTTTCTTCATTGTTCCATGGACTAGCGTATGATATTAATGACATTTAATTATTTAATACTTAAAAAATAGTTAGATATTAATTCAAAATAGAATAACACAATTATTGAAAAAAATGATACATAAATATATATAATGAAATCAGTCGTATCGCAATTCATTCCAATAATTTTGATAGTATTATTATTGTCATGTTCAAAGACATTTGTAAATTTTAGTTATTCTATTTTAGGAAAAGTGGTTGCATTGTTAATAATCATGTTTTATACACATTTAGATAAATATGTAGGTTTGGTGATATGTTTATTAATAATAATTTACTATCAAAGTGACTATGTAGAAAATATGCTAAATACTGATGATATTATGAACAAGCTGTTTGAAAACTTTGAATCAGCTAAAATCAGTAATCCTAAAGCTCGTGAAACGGAACATACAGTAGAAGAGATACAATGCGGTGATAATAAAACATCTCAATTACAAGATAATATGTCAAATTTAGCTGATGTATATCCAACAAAAGAAAATGATAATAGCATTGATGCTGACGAAGATGAAGATGAAGAAGATAAAGATAAAGAAGGGTTTACAACCAAAGCCAAATTTAGAAAAGATAATTGTAGAGGTAAGGAGTTGGTACATAAAAATATGTTAGTAAAGCAAGAAATGGTAAGTCATGTATTTCCTAATGTAAAAATGGATAAAGGTGAGTGTAATATATGCGAAAAAGGGTGTGATTTTTCAATAGGTGATAAATTAGCACATGAAAAAGAATTATTTTCTAAATTTTCTCGTGATGAAAAGTAAATAGATTGATTTTTGAATCATATGCAATAATATCTTTGGTAGGAGGTGTGTATACAATTATTTTCTTATTATTATACATTAACTCTTTGGTGTATTTGATAGATGATTGTAGTAATTTGTATTGTTTTTGAAAAAGTATAAGCTGTTGTAAATTCCTGTATTTATTTGCCATTATAATAATTAGTTATAATAATTAGTTATAATAATTAGTTATAATAAATTGTTGTAAAAATATAGTAAAAGTATATATGGTAGAAAAAAAGACTAAATCAAATACATTTTTGGGTTATTTTCATGAGCAGATACAAGTGATAAATAATAGTAAAATATTTGCAGGTATAATGATTATAACCTTGAATATAGTATCAAAATTTGTTAACATCAAGTTAAGTAAGACGATGGAATCTTATTTAAAGTATACATTTAGTAAATATGTGCTAGTTTTTACTATTGCTTGGATGGGTACACGTGATATTTATATAGCATTCTTTATAATGTTATCTTTTATAATAATTAGTGATTTTTTGTTGGATGAAGAAAGTTTCTTTTGTATATTACCAGAGGAATTCAAAGATCATCATTTGACTATGTTAGAAGAAAATGAAAATATGGAAAATATCACAGAAGAAGAAATAACAAAAGCTAAAAAGGTTCTGGAAAAAGCCAAAGAACAGAAGAAAGAAGTTGAATTGGAAAGTTTCAAGATTTGAAATAAATAGTTTATATTATATGGAATAAATTATGCATATAATATAATTAGAGTAGTATATGGAAGACAGACTTGATTTTGCAATAGAAAGTTTAGTTATAAAAATTTATACAAATATTGCAAGTAAAACCCAAATTGTAGATTTTAAACGTAGTATGTTAGTGCAAGTTGATTCACCAGATGAAGAAACTGAAAAAATAGCATTAGATGATTATCCCAAATTTACTGTAGATATTGAATATCCACTAGATATTTTACGTAAATTACCCTATAATGAACGTATAAATTTCTTTTTTAATTCATCAAAATTTGTAGAAATATTAACACCATATCTTAACAAGACAGATGTGAATGATGATGATGATACGGATACTTACCATAAAGTTCTTGAAAAACGAACACGTAGAAATATAATGACCATGATGGAAGTATTATTTCCAACGAAATTTCCGGTTATTAATGATATTCAAACATCACATAATTATTTACAAGATACACAAACAACCAGGCCATTTTGGTTTAATCCATTCCAAAAACATTATTTTTCTTATTTGAATATTAATAGCAATAAGTATACGATAAAGAAAACTGTATGGTTAAATGATATATTAAATCATCCACACTATCGTAAGATAATTACAGAGTACATTAAATTTAAAAAATGGGCAGATGAGCAAATGTATAGTACGAATAAATATAAAAATCCAGATGACCAACAGAAAGAATATGAAAATAAAATTAAAAATGAATTTGATAAACTAAAGTACGAAGTGAACAGATTAGATAAAGAATACAATACAGAGAATAAAGATCGAACAAAGGAAGATACTGGATTTAATAAATTATATAAATTAGTAAATAATGATTATGATAAAGATAACTTACAACAATATATTAATATATCGGGAAATTGGATTGTTTCTAAAAGTGAGAAAAAAATATATATTAATCAAACTACAAAACCCAGTCGTGAAAAATTAAAAACAATACATGCCGGTATAAAAGAAATATTTAAAGAGCTAATAGAATTAAATGAGAAAATAGAGAAAGCAACAAAATATTTTAAACAAACAATAGAAAATAGTCTAAGAGATAACCAGGATATAGTTATTAGAAAATTTTCAACATTAATGAGTGGTTATAAAAGTCCATTACGTGAAACATCTAATATAGAGTTGCAAAATTTAATAAATGGCGTACAGAAAGATGATAATGTAGCTAAAAAATTTTATGAATTTATGGACGCATTGTATACGAAATACATAAAAAATGAGAATGTAAAATATGATAATTTGTTAGAATTATCAAACGTGGGAATTTCGTATATTAATATTGGCGAAACAAACAAGCCTACAAGAGAAGTATATTTTATGTTTGATTTGATAGATGGTGAAATAACAGATGATAATCTACATTCTATATATTGTCCTTTTATTGGTGAACATCTAGGTAATCAATTAGAATATTTAATACGAGAATCAAAAAATACAGGAAATAAATGGGCTGTAGATAAGAATCGTAAAATGTTTTCTTTAAAAGATGTTCAATCATCTATTGAAAATAATTTTGCTAAACAAGAATTAACAGAAATTGATACAAAAACATCAAATAAATTATTAAATAGTGGGAAGACTACAGAAATTTTTAAAAATAGAGAAGCATTATCGTCTAACTTTTCATCTTATATTTTAAAAAATGCAACAAAAATCCAAGAAAAAATAGATTCTTTGCAGAAAAAATATATAGATAATCAAATATCGGGTATGAATATAAATAAATTGTTAGATTTTATTAATAAAAATACATATAATAATTTTTCCAGTGAATTATATCGTGTAATTAATTTATGGAATCAAGATATGATATATAAAAACAATAAAGTATTAAACTCAATAATGACTTTAGACGGTGATTTAAAAACAAGAAATTTAATATTAGAAGAAAGCAAAACTACGAATGAAGTAAAAAATGATGCATCTAATAAATCATTAGCATTAATTAATCGCGAAATAGAAATAAATGACTTGTATTCATTGATAGTTACTAATTTGATTACTCATGAGAAATTAAAAACGGAAACCATCTCTGGCGGAACAAAGAAAGCAAGACGTAATCGTAATAAATATACCAAAAAAAAATATAAAGTATAATTATATAATATTATATGAATAATAAAACAATAGTAAAAGTTCTTTATAGAAATAAATTAAGGATATGCAACAGATTAGGTTATCAATATGGTAATTGGAATAATAATTATATAACAAATAATATTACCTATAAAAAGATAAATAAACATCACAAAAAAAAAATAGCTGGAAATTATTTAATGAATAATATTCGTGATGCATATAAATCATGTAGTGATGAAGTAGATGATGAAATTATACATAATTATATTGTGGATGGGTTTGAATCATTAAGAGAATTAAATGAGCTAGAATTTTGTTATAAAAAAAAATAAAAAATAATAATATAATAATTATTATTTTTGTTTGGTTATAATGGTTGAATTAATTTTTTCTGGTTATTATGTCTGGCCTGTTTCTGTTTTTCTTTAGTTTGTTCTTTATTATGTTTTTTATTTTTGATTTCATTTTGCACTTTACTATCAATACTTGCAATTAAACCTAATGTATGTAAATGTTTATGAGATTGTGAATCATATGTAGAATATAGTGTATCTAGTTTATCTAGAAATTCTAAAGCACGATTATATTGACCTACTCTTTTATGAATTGCAAATAATCTATGCAACAGTTTACACTTTGATTCATAACTAGTTGTACTGTTTTTTTCTATCATTAAAAAATAGGCGTGTAAAGCTTTTGCTTGATTCAAATAACTTTTATGTGAACGCATTATACAATAGATAATTATTAGTATTTATATTATTTATAAAATTAATTTTTATTGAATACGGATTTACCATTTACAAATTTACCTAGTTCATCCCCAACTTCTTCATCCTTATCTATTGCGTAAATAGTACCATTTGTTTCATCTGTAACATAATAAGATTTACCTTTAATTGTCATTTCAAATACCTCTGATTCCTCTTCTACTTCCTCTTCTTCTTCACCAGACTCTTCTACTTCCTCTTCTACTTCCTCTTCTTCTTCTTCACCAGACTCTTCTACTTCCTCTTCTACTTCCTCTTCCTCTTCCTCTTCCTCTTCCTCTTCCTCTTCCTCTTCTTCTTCTTCA
>Ga0255773_10000305_pt1 | contig 52876 bp, 52 predicted proteins | sample 011ome_17_FD_179971 | JGI IMG/M metagenome (GOLD analysis project Ga0255773, IMG submission 179971) | Coastal salt marsh microbial communities from the Groves Creek Marsh, Skidaway Island, Georgia - 011502XT metaG (version 2) | ecosystem: Environmental > Aquatic > Marine > Intertidal zone >... | reverse complement strand
GTTTCATACGAACAATGGTCACAATAATATTTCATTTTAATTTAGTTTACAACATATTTTTAAATACACTGCTCAATCCAATTGAGCAGCGTCTCGTTTTTTTATAATTTGGTTTGTTATTACCAAACGCTTATGGTAATAACGAGTCTCAATTTGTCTCAATAATCTCAAAATATATCGAGCTAATAAAAAAAAAAAATGTGGGCGGATTTTGGAAAAAAGTGTTTTGAAAAATATTTTTCCTGATACAAAGTTTTTAAAATGAAATTAAATATATAAACGGTTCGCCTTTTTGTTATCTGATTTTTATGAAACAATTAAAAATTTTTAAAATATGTTAAAATTAATAAATAACAATGTTAAACACATCCCATCTGAAGGAGAGTTCGATGGACCATATTGTCAATGACTTGGTAAACCAAATACTTGATTCCAATTTTAAGGATTCTTTTCTTACCATAAGTGAGTTCTTACCATTAGTCATCGCCGAAAAGATAGTGGATTCATTCAATGCGACAAAAATTCATGTTGAAAAGTCCGTATCAGAAACAATCAAGCGTGAACTTGACGGTTTACATGAGTTATATGAGCCTAAGAAAAAAAAACTAGACAAAGCCATATTGTTCATGGTTACATGGAAGACCGTCTGGGCTATCCTGACTGTATTGAAAAAACAATCAGGAACCCGTGTTAAACATAGTGCTATAAAAAAAACCATCAACAGCCTTCCGAACAAACTTTTTTTAAATCTTTTATACAAACAATTAGGTGAGACCAACAAACCTCCCAAATCTATAAAGAAACCTACATGTAAAACTATCAATTTCGAAACTTCAGATATTTACTTGGTTGATTTGATGTATTCTTATAAATTTAACAAAAACATCTCAAGAAACCCGAATAGTCACATATTCTTTCTCCATCAGTTGGAGAACGACATAATTGGGATCCTAAATGACAACATACCACTCATGAATGATCTTTCTCAAGATTTAAAAGATAGAGTCCCTGAAGCAACTTTGGAGTTTATGTCAAGACACGAAAAGGATGACGAAGTTTTTCCCTATAGGATTTATACAATTTGGAAAATGTTGCGTGAAGAAAAAAGAGTCGACACTTTTAAGACTCTTAAAAAACTACTTAAGAAATATTAATAAATATTATGCGAATAGTATTTTAAACTACTATGACTTTGTTGTTTTGTTATTTTAAACAATCAGGTTAAAAAAAAACTGATTTAGATTGTTTATCTTGATAATACACTATAATAAAATAGGTGTGTCAAATTTGAAAAAAATGAGTATTGGTTTATTAAAATTTAATATCTTTTTTTTATTTAACAATGGATATTGTATGCCAGAAGCTTGACCAACAAACCGAAGATCTACGCCAAAGAATCTTGAATGAAGAAAAAGTTAAGGAGTGTTTGAAGTATTTTCAGAAAAGAATCAGCAAAATTTATGATACAGCACACTTTAATGCTGAAAAAATAGATAGTCGTAGAATGAAACTATTGATTTTACACAATGCAATCAAATTCATAAAGTATGAATGTGAAAAACTCCAACAAAACCCAGCCCTTTTTTCTTCTGAATTTGGGAGCATTATTTACAACGAGATCATGGAGTTTTCAGAAAGAACGATCGCACATTTACAATCCAATGTACACGATTGTGGATGTAACAATTCAGACACCCTTTCGATCGCTCCACCACCCTCAATTATGTCCATAAGTCTTTATGAAGATTCAGACGAGGTTAATCATTCATCTAATGAAAATATGGTTGCGATGGAAAATGATCGAGACATTGATGATGATAGTGATCGAAATAAACAGCTCGATCAAATCTCACCTTTTATCACCGAAAAGGACTTACAAAACCTTAATGACGTTGTTGTTGTAAAGAAGGATGACGATTACGAGAAGGCACTCCCTCATAATGATCAGCAATTTATGGATATGGTGTTTATTCCTCCTTCTTTACAGAACGAGTTCGAAGAGAAGTTTTCCAAAATAAATATGAAAAAAACGAAAGAGCTCTCTGCAAAAGTCAAAATGGATGATAATGTGGTCTCCACTGAGGATCTTTTAAAATTTTTCTATATGGAGAAATATGGAAAAGCCAAGAAAAGGGAAAAGGATGAGAAAATGTATGAAGACGAACATTTCAAAAGTTGGTACGAAAATAAAGCGAAAGGCAAAGCCCACGAGTTTGTAAATGATAAGCTGAAATTAAAGTATGATCTTTATACCTTTTACAAAAACAAATATGGTAAATCAAAGCTTCTAAAAGATGAGAGGACACAGATGGTATACTTCAGCCGTTCCTTCCAATCATGGTACGAGAAGAAGCTATCCAAAAAACATTCTTCTGTAAAGAAATGGCTTAATGATCAAAAGGACAAAGTATCTTCTATAACTAGTAATAGTAGTAGTAATGGTAGTGATGATGACAATACTAGTGCGAAGAAAGTAGGGGGAACTGCAGCGGTTGCGCATTCTGTATCTTGTCATAATATATTTAGTCCACAACAACAACCATTAAAATTTCCAAATAATTGTAGCAAAGAATTTTTGTTAAATTACTTAAAAAAATTAAATGAAGATGACTTGAAAAAAATCATTGAACAGAAAAATGAGACTATCTATACAAATTTAATCAATGTTGGAACTGACCCAATTATAACTCCTGAAAAGCAATATTTGGGTCTCAATCACATATACGAATCTTTTAACTTTTTTTACAAAGATAACGACGAACAAATTGAAAGTGGAAGTGGAAGTGGAAGTGGAAGTGGAAGTGGAAGTGGAAGTGGAGGCGCAAGTAGAGAAAATAAAATAAATGCTTCTAATTACGATAAGATCCGTTTGTATTCGGATATCAAACACGATTTTAAGAAATCAAATCATTTACCTGATAAAGAATTATCGTTGACTGAAGATTCATTCTTTCACTTCGTAATTTCCAATAAACAAACAGAATTAATTACAAAACTTTGGTATGGTGAATGGAACGAAATGAAGAATAATTTTAGTGATACTGGCATATTAATTCCATACTCTCATGTTGTTCTAGATATGAGACTGAGTAACGCAATGACATATTCTCCTGATTCACCTTATGATATTAAAAAAAAAAAAGCTTCCAAAGGAAATTATCTACAAGAACTTCGCACTTATGGTAATTTGCTCGATCCAACTATGAATATGAACATGAATGTTAATACTGAAGAATTGTATCCAGGAGGAACTCATTACTTAACTCGTTTGTCCACCATCATGACAAACTTTTTCGCTGTCGAGTTTCCTGGTATTAATATAACTGTTAATTTATACAATTCAGGTGATAAAACTTTCAGTATTACATTCAAATACAATTCAAATCCAATGAAAACAAGCACCATTAATGATTACAACGGTTCGTTGGTTATGATTTCAAAAATAAAAAAAGAAATCAGTTGTAATGATGATTCTTGTAAAATAAAACCCATCGCCACTACTTTAGGTATTCATGAGAACAAACAAGAACTGTTTATTCAAATGTTTAAATCATTTGGTGATCATGTGCAATTGAAAGAGTTCCACGAAATATATAAGGAACAAAAAGAAAATCAAGATCATATAGATCATATAGTAAATAAAACTATATTTGGAACTCGTGATCGTATTTTGATTGCTGACGGAATATACCAAGACACACCCATCATTTTCAAACTATCGAATAAATTTAACACAGATATTCAAAAAATCAGTGTTATTGAAACTAGTAGGGAGGTGGATGAAGATAGTATGGAGGTGGATGAAGATGAAGACGGAGATTCTTCTCCTCAATTTTTGTTCGTTTATACAGATAAAAACCTTGGAGCAGAAACTCCAATCAGTAAAATTATGTACAACAAATGCGTTTACTATTACAATCAAATCCATGGAAATGAGTATCAGATTAATGGGGCTTATGTAATTAATGGTATGTTTCGAAAAGATTTTTTAGGTATTTTATTTAGTATAGTAGTATTAGATGAATTCGATGATAAAAAAAAAAATGTATATAAGGAAGCAATGAAAAGTCTTTACGAATTGCTTTATGGTGTTCGGTATGTTTTCACAGAAAGTCAAGATGAAAGTTATTATACATTAATTCACAAAATTGATCTTGGATTTGCTATTTTAAAACAGCATGTGTTGTTATTGAAATTACATGCAGATGATAATCGTGAAAACAACATAAATTATCTTATTAATAGTTTGAATACAAATCATGATTCAATTACATCTGTGAAATCAAAAAGAAGTAGAGATCGATATATAGAAACTTATAATAACCAAGTAGAAACGCTACGAACCATTGGAAACACATACTATGAAACTTTCGAAACCATAAATCAAAAATTAAAGCAAACTTTGCAAGAAAATCTTTTAAAAATACAGAATATGGGTTTGACTGATTATAACATAGGTAAACTTTTAAGTGCGACTAATAGCTTAGAAATTTCTATCAAAAACAATAAAAGTGAGACACTAGAAAAAATAAATGCTTTCAAATTATTAAAACTAGACCAATTCTAGCTTCAAATAAGGTTCAAATTATTAAAACTAGACCAAATTATTAATCTAGAAAACTAATCCAATAGGTTAAAATTTCTAGGTTTCCAATAAAATTCCAATAGGTTAAAATTTGCTTTCAAAAAGATTAAAATAGAGACTAAAATAGAAAACTAATCCAAATACTCAAGTACCAGATACATAGAGGTGGTGCTTATGGTGAATATGGTGAACACTTTCATAATAAAAAGTGCATGCTCTATCTTCTAGCGACTGTTCCTCTCCCCATCATTGATCATGTTCAGGCGCACCTATTGACGACACAGCGGGTATGATATGTAATTTCGTTCATTATCATAATTGTACAAAAAGTATTTGTGAAAGCATTCATGAACTGCATGACCACAATCGAAAGAATATGATGAATGAAGTTCGATCGGATCCAAGCATATCACACAAGCATATCCTCTTCCGGGCCTATAGATAACTAACTTACATTATCATTCAAAAAGACTTCAAGAAAATTATGTTTGTGGATATAATACACATCTTCTTTGTCAACCGATGGAAAGAATAACATGTAAAAAACAAAATGAACCATAAAACATGTTCTAAAGTTTTAAATTTTATTGTCAAATCGGTGTTTTTTTAAATGTTTAATTGTGTAAAACACCACTCATGAAATCGAACTATACAAATCAAGCACCTGAATCCTGTTCTCTATATCAGCCATTCTATCCTTGTAATATTGGTATCTTTGTAAAAACCAAGCGTGTCGACGATCATTTGTGTCATTAAAGTTGCACATACCAATCAACGATAAATTATATGCCAGCTCTTCGAACTCGTTGTACAGATGTTCAATTTCAGTAAAAGGACCAAAAACAGCACCCCCTATATGAGTATACTGAACATCTGATGTTACGATATTCTCAACCGTTATATGCATGTTGATGTGACCAGACCAGTTGTCCCAATTCTCTCCATGTCCATAATGACTATCATTATCGTTGACTAACTTACGAATAGCATCCGTTTTGTGATTCTCGCAACAACAAATCTGTGATAGAACACCATCCACAAACGACTTCACAAAATACACTACGGAACAATCGCATATGTAACAACGCTCACTCGTCAAGTTATCAAAAGAATGATCCATTAATGGTGTTGCGATTTGTGTAAAGCTAAGGTTTTTATTAAAATGGGGTGATATAATACTCTTGATTTATCAATAAATAACTAACATGTTTTTATTCCAAAATTTCAATTTTTCATATTTTACAAATAACCATAATTTACACATTTACAATATTAATTATTATTTTTTCAAACTGTTTAAAAAAAAAAAACAAATACATGACCGGTAATTCGTGGTGGTGTAAAAAAGCGTAATGTAAAAAAAAGATTAATTTAACAACAAGCTGTTTATAAAAAAAACAATACCCTTTATCTTAAAGTAAAAAAAACCACATATGTGTCTATGCTTATTATATATGGATCCATGGAAATAAGAAGACAATTTTTATAAATATTTAAATGTTTAGTGTCAGTCATATATATAAATATATATAAGTATGAGCAGTTTAGTTGATTGTAGCAAAGTATGTGTAAATGCATCTAATGTTTTAGATGATGGATGCGGAGCATTTGCTAATCAGGCTATTAAGAATGGTGATATAGTTGAGAAAGGACTTGTTCGTATCATCGAGTTTGATGGTAATAAAAATGAGTATGTTTTCACTTGGAGTGAAGATCGAACTAAATGGGCATTTGCATCAGGTTGTGCAACATTTTATAATACATCATTGACACCCAATACAAAAATGATTAGAGATTTCGATAATAATACATTCACTATTTATGCAATTAAGAATATTGATGTTGGTGAAGAATTGACACATACTTATAAAAGTCTCGAATGGAGAAAATGTTTTAACAGTCTAAAAGAAAAATTAGTATGTAAAGAATGAAATATTTTTTACAAAACATATTGTGTCTTTTTTCAACTTAAATGCGATACGTAACCAAGTAATAATAAAAAAACGAGTATGAACAATACGTCAATTTGTTTTTATGATCCAGTACAGGTCGTACAAGATCCCGAGCATCAAAAAGAAGTAGTACACATAAACCACACGTGTCGGGCTAGGTTCGATTACGTTCAGTATCGTCTGCATCTGCTGTTTCTTGGGAAAGTCGCACATTTTGTTATTAACGACCGTAATCGGGCAAATCCGATTGTTCAGGTAATGAACAGTGAACGACACCAACACGACCATGAGATGGATCCGTGGATTGGATACATATCCGCCAAACACGATGTATATATTCCCAAAGTGATGAATCATCAAGAGCGTCTTACCCGGAACGCTCTGACATTTTGCCATAGTAGGATCGATCAACATTTGAACGAGAGCCAACAAGATCAGAAACAATTTCAAGTTCATTTATAAATATATTATATTTTTCTGTGAAAAAATTATGAAGATGGATAACTCAACTTCTAGTCACAATCTCCAGCCAGCAAGACTATATAGGAAACAACGTTATAATAGCTTTTCGGGGTTCTAAGTCATCTACACAATTTTTTTTAAAGAATCAATGCCCAAACTCAAAAAAGAATTTAAAAATTGAACATAAATAAACAGTATAATACACACACAAAGAAAGACTATGACCTGGAGTACGCAAGACGAGATAAGTTATGCCGAAGCAGCTTGTCCTGAAACGGAATTTGACTTTTATGATATTCGACAACTAAAAGGTAATAGACAAGAAAATAATGATAATATAAATAATAAAAAAGGAAAAGAGATTTCTGACATTGAATTATTGAAAAAAGATTCTTAAACTTTATATGTATCATCATATGAACTCTTGTTTTTTTTAAATCCATATCCTTTCACCTTGAGTAGATGTAATATATTCAACATAACCATCTGAAGTACCCGGAATGCGTTCAGCTTTAGGTTGACTATCAAATATCAATGTCATAAAATAAACAGCATCAATTGTTTCGTTTGCTATATTACTTCTAATGAGTCTGATAAGATTATCTTCCGTCGATTTTAGAAACACTTTGTATTTTTCATAGTTTGAAAACAGAAAGTCCTTAAATTCGTAGATATGTTCAAATATCTTAAACATAGTTCGTGTATTAAACTGGTCGTTTTGATGTTGTCTGAATAAATTGTTAAACTTAATCATAAATTTATCGTTAGTTTCCTTAATTTTTTTCTTTTGTTGTTCATCAATAAACTTAATGTAACCATCAGCTAATTTTGGTTGAATTACTTCATAACCAACTGATGAATCATACAAATGAAATATTTTGTTTGTCAGACTGAAATTAACAGCATCTTGATTATCAAGACAGTTCATAATTGTTGTCAACAGTAAAGGGTTTTCAATAACATCATTTAACAAAGTTTGCTTTTTATGGAGACGAGTTTGTACAACCATATTTGTAATGAAAATAAACACTTTCTATTATTCTTGTTAAAGTGACAGTTTTTATTTTGTTTCAAATTTTCAAAATTTTGGGAAAAAACTTTTTGATATTATCAATGTATCATAAAAAGAAAAACTAAAAGCACTTTAATATATTGGACATTTAGTTATAATTTACATATTTGTTGGTTCAACAAAGAAAAAGTAATCTATATTTTACATATATGCTTACACTGTTTGTTATCAATCTGCTTTTAAAGTTAAGTTGGACACCTATTGTAAACATTCATAAAAAAAAATATGCGGTTATTCTTGATAGCTCTTATGATCTTCACATTGTATTTGTTAATATCAATCGATGATAAACCTGTAAATAGATCTCTGTTGATCCCTTACTTATCATGGTTATTTCTCTCCCTTATGTTGAATGTAGAGTTGACACGAAACAGCACATAAATGTGAATGTTGATGTTTATTCAAACCCTCATTTGTGTTCGTTAGTATCCGCAACACTCACTTCGGTGGTTTCTAAAATGTCAGCTTCGTCCGCTGGATTGATCTTATGTACTACTATAGTTGTTGTGGTGTCCATATCTTTCCGATCAACAACAATTGCTCATTATGCTCTTTTATCAAAAAGTCATCAACATAAAACAATCCTATATTGTTCGTCATTAATATTTTAACACTCTTTTCATTATCCATGTCGAATTCCTTTATTTTAGATAAATTATCAAAATAATTTTTAGTGGTAACATGTGAACAAATAACACAATCGTTTGTTTTATTATCCTTGGATGCATACCAATTTGCCCTCATATTCTTTTTATTTATTATTTGTTCCTGAAATTTGGTTGTCATTTTTAATGACCTAAATACAGGTATACTGGCTATTGAATTCAAATGATTATTATCGTGGGATAATATATTGACATTTAAATGCAAAATATCTTTTGTATTCCTATCATTTACAAAAATATATTTGTTAGGTATCGACATAAATGAAACATTCATTTTGATAATGGTATATATGTATGTATGTTTTTTTGCAATAAAAGTAAATGCCTTAATTGTATTCAATTTTTTTTTGTATACGAATGTTTACACCATTACTATTATTCACCATTTATATATTTACACACACACACCTTTTTGTTGTAAACTACTCATTCAAACTGTTTGATGATACAAATCACCTATTTTTTTGATTTCGTCATTGCATCTTTTGTTTTCCATATGATGGTTATATGAATGATACAAATATAATATCATTGCACTTATTAGACACGGAAGCATAAAAAAACACAGTTGTAATATTAAATCCATTGTAAGATATCATATTTAATTTTTTAAATGTTATATATACATTTCTTATTTATTGAACCTAATATGAACTGTTTATAAGCAGAACTCTCCAAAAGAACTATTTTGATCATAAATATAAACTCATTCAAAAAAATAAACAATTCACCAAAAAGAAATACATAAGAGTGGATCCTTAAACTAAGATGTATATACGGAAACCCTTTTGTATAGACCTATTCATTTCTCTTCTAATTAGGTATATGTTAAAATCAAATGTTATCAAAGTATTACTCATATTCGCATGTATATGTTTCGAAACAATCTTCTGTATTATCGAATCCACACATCCTAGAAATACCTTCATATGCTAAATAAACATCAGATCGTTTTTCATTGTAAATTCTTTTTATTATACTACATTCCACCTTTGTAAGTTCTCCAAATTTTTTGCTATTCTTTATCGACACATCGTGTTCTTCTTTATCAATCGATGATAACATTTGTTGATATAATCCAAATAATTTTTTTTCGTCATATTTTTTTTCTTTAATATTTGATATTGTTATATTCATTATGTGTAACCAAAAAAGCTCGATTGTTTTTTAAATATTGTTATTTTTTTTTTTTTTTTTTTTTAATATGTGTTTAAATCTTTAAGATATTTGTCCTAAAAGGATGGATATTATATCGTTAATGTAAATGTTTTGAAAACTTCTTTATTATAAGAGTCGACGATTGTAGTAATATTGTTGGTTAATTTTTTTCGTGAAAATACGACCCATCCTGAGAGACTTCCTAACATTTCATATCCTCCAAATTTCTTGAACTCGTCGTCTACTATCGTTTTCAATAGCTCTTTATTAAAATCAGGGTGCTTTTTAATAATATCGTCGAATAGAATTTGTTTACATACATTTACAGGAGGAGGATATTGAGACGACATCGCTTCCATCATTTTGTTTTATTTGTGTTATTTTACCTTTAGTGTTTTTTTATGTTGTCAAACCTTTAAGAAAGTTTTTTTGTATAATTTACACAAGATCAAATTACTCACGCTAAATTGGTGTATTATTTAAGTAAATGGATATGAATCCATTAAGAGATCAAATTTTTGTAAAATAGTGAAAAAACATCATAAAAAAAAATTGAAATAAATAATTTGAGGTAACTTAAAGATAATAAGTAGAACACAACAATCTTTGTAATACTTCTATTCGAAAATATGATGGATAACATTAGTCATTTTTTACAACAATCTTTAGAGTTTACTCAACCTAGTACATTCAATGTACAACATATATGCAATTGTCCATTGCGTACAATAAGTGGTAGAAACTGTAGGAAAAATGCTAAATATGAGATTGTGACGGCATTTGACCACACAAGGATATCTACCTGTAAAACCCATTTGAGAGCGAATTTAATCAAATTAGATTTTCCAGGGTTAGCAAGGGTATTCTATCGATATCAACCTCTCAATCGACAACTGCTATCCCCGATTACTACCCACTATTATCCTGATAGACTAACTTTCGATACACGCTTATTGTTTAAGATGATCAGTATTAATGAAGAATGGAGTGATTTTGTATTATATACTCACTCTTTAAATGATGGAATTATTCAACCCCTATTTGATAGAAATAGGGAGCAGCTTGTCAATGCGGAACAGGCACTTTTAAATCGTCAAAATGAAGAAAGGTTACGACTACAGCAAATACAAGACCAAGTGAAAAAACGTATAGTTTGTGTGCTTAAAATAAAACATAAAGAGGTTATACAAAATGATGATTGTTCTATTTGTTATGAACCTCTTACCATTGAAACTTCAGCAGTAAGATTGAAAACTTGTAAGCACATTTTTCACATGAACTGTATAAAGTCTATGCTCTCTCACAAGCTCGTCAACTGTCCATTATGTAGATGTTATATGATCAGTAACAATTGAAATATACCTCTAGACGAATGCTTGTACATGCATTATTATTTTATTGTTATTAATTTATTTTATTTTTTTGTAAAAAAGTAAATATTGATCCCAATATCGCAAATGATACTATTCCCCATAATGTATCAACTAACATGAATATATTGTCATAATTGGTAAAGATTGCACCATTTGTAAAATTGTACACACCATATATACAAAAACCAACAACACTAAATACAAACCATGTCGGGTATTTGTCTTTAAAAAACTCCGATAACGGTATACAAATGAAAAACATCACAATTAACAGGGTAATATAGGCCATGATCGCAGGTATTATTTTAAATTTCATCGGAGAAGACATTTGTACAGCCTCGATTTTATTTTTATAAAAGAAGGTTGACATTGTGCTTATCCAGAGCAAGTCTAGTACAATGTATATTATTGCAAAAAGTATTTTTGTTGACATAGACATTGTGTTTTAACCATTACAAATAATAAAAAATAAATTGATATCATTTACTGTTAGAAAGCATTTCTCATAATTTGATATAAAACACTTCTTCCCTTGTCGTTTTGTTGTTAGTCGAATAAGTTGTTAAAAATTGATATTTAAAAATTTTAGTGTTAAGGTGCAATTCGTAACTAACTGTTTATTATGAGTATACAACAAATCGACGGTTTTTATCCTGATCCTAAGCAACCTACTGTACAACAACCTACTGACATATTTCAAATATATGACATATTTAATGATGAAAAAAACTCTATAAAATCATCATGTTTATTATTATGTGGACTTTCATGTTTCGTTATTTTCATGTTTATTTTAATTAATATGACTTTTTCATTATATTAAATTAATAAAAAAAACATATTTAAAAAAAACTTAATATAACTGATATAGTAGATTAATAACTTACTCAATACGCCTATGATGTAATGGTTAGCATATCATGCTTATAATTATCAAAGATTATGCCTGAGTTGATTCATTTCAACATTTAGCATGAAAATGATTTAAGTTACGTGAATATCCGGGTTCAATCCCCGGTGGGCGTATTTATTAACCCCTTTTGAGTGTTTTTTCCCATTGCACTACTATTTTGAGAACGGATAGTGTAATTTACATAAATATTATTACCATTTTTTTATGAGGTAAATATGAATAAAAAAATGTTATGATTACAAAAATGTTATGAATAAACCTGTTGAGTTAAATCGATTTAGAATACACGATACTCTTATGTACTAGATCACTTTCTTTCATTCTATTTGTAATATTTCTCAGTAGGATATCACGAGTAAATTGTAACCAAGTTGTCATACTACCTCTGATTGATCCAAAATGATTAAGTTCCATATCAATGCATTTGTTTATTATGTCTTCGTCAATATAAGGGTTATCCTTGATGAGCTGATGTAACAGGTCGTTTTTTATCTCATTAATAGGCGGTGGGTCGAGTTTTGAATATGATTCGTTCATTTTTGCTGTAGATTTAAAAATACAATAGTTTTTTAAATTAATATTTGTTTCTTTAAGAGTATCAAATTTTAACATTTATTCTCTTTTATTATATCAAAATAATAATCAATATAATAATCAATATAACCATGTAACAGTTTATCATCTATAAAAATATTACAATTTAATTTACGAATGTTACTTTTCACAAGTTTAAATAAAGTATAGAAAGATAGCTCCGGAATGGATATGTCATCATCGACGACAGGTGTTGATGGTAAGTCGATATCTGTGTTTCCTTCTATATATTGTTGTGCTAAATATTCTATATCTTGTCGCAACAGTTGTTCACTTTTTACAACCATCTCTAACTCATATTGTAAATCTTTAAACATCTTTAAAAGTTATTATTTACATTGTTTTTATAAATGTAAAGCAGAAATATTTATGCTTTATTCAATTTTTTTCAAAATCAATAGATAAAAAAATACAAAATTCTCCAAATGTTTTTTGATATTCTTTAAAATGCGGTTTGACAAAAATTATTTATATATGTCACTTATAAATAATTATCAAATGGGTTTGAACAAAAGATTTTATGAATTTGTAAAACGACACAATAAAAAAGTATGTGAATACCCCGTTCGTAAAGTTTATCAAGAGTGTCCTTATTTTTTGGTAATAGTAGAGCCACGAAAAGATCCATACTTTGAATTTGTTTGCAGGACGATGTTACGCTTCACTAATGAGCAATGGGGTTTGAAAGTATTTCATGGTACAGACAATGAAAAATATGTAAAAGATTGTTTAAAAGATGTCCCTAATGTGTTGTACACCTCATTAGGAACGGATAATTTGAGCATACCAGAATATAATAAATTATTGACATCACAAAAATTTTATCATTCGATACCTTCAGAGACATTTATCATTTTTCAAACGGATTCTTGTTTATTAAGAAATGGGGTTGAAGAGTTCGTAATGTATGACTTTATTGGAGCACCATGGCCTCATAAAAACATGGATGTTGGGAATGGTGGATTTTCATTACGAAATAAATCATTCTGTATAAAAGCCATTCAAATGTATGAATATATCCATACCATTATGAACGAGGACGAGTTTTTTTCTCTTTGTGGAAAGAAGCTACATGCAAACATACCGCATCACACAATTGCATCTAAGTTTTCATGTGAATTAACAAAAACAACTCAGATACCTTTCGGTTTTCATAAAAACTTTGAAATGATTTTAGTACCAAATATTGATATATACTTCGATAGTTGTTTTACATAACGAAATGTAAAAGGTTATTATTGAAAGTATCTACTATTTTTCCCATTATTCGAAAAAATTGATTTGATATAATTTTGATGTATATATATGAAAAAAAGAAAATAAAGCATGGCTCGTGTTAAAAGTACCAATCGTGTGTCCACAGGTGGTAAGATGTTTCGTAAACAGCTTGCAACTAAGGCAGCTCGAAAATCTTTCCCAAATAGTATAAACTCGATAAAAAAACCTTATCGCTACAGACCAGGAACCGTCGCACTTCGTGAGATCCGTAAGTATCAAAAGTCCACTGATCTGTTAATCCGTAGGTTACCTTTTCATCGTCTTGTTCGCGAAATAGCCCAGGATTTTAGTCAACATTTGAGATTTCAATCTCACGCTGTTTTAGCGCTACAGGAGGCAGCAGAGGCCTATCTAGTTGGTATATTTGAAGACACTAATCTATGTGCCATACATTCAAATCGTATTACCATTATGCCTCGTGATATACAGCTTGCACGCCGTATTCGTGGTGAGAGTGCATAAAATATAATAAAAAAATTATATTTTATAAAAAAATAGTTTTGACTTTAATATTTTATTTTTTTTTCACAAAATTTTCAAAAAAGAAATGATAACTACAATTGTTCAACTATAGATACAAGATCTTTTGTGTCGTCTTTATATATGATGTTATTGAATAATACAAGATATTCCAGTGGAATATCTTTACAAGCCGTGTGTGCGATAACGTGTTGAACAGAGCTTCGGTAGGTAGTTTCCCAAATACGAAAATTTTTAAAATCATCCAAAATATTATAATGCTCTGAACTTATGTCTAATATAACAGTTTTATACATTTTACTTTTTAGTCTGTCAATCGTTGTATTTAAAACTGAGTGAGTTTTCACTGTATATTTTTTTAAAAGATGTGAGACTACATCCTGACATATTTTTAAATCATCCGCAACCAAAATGTGTTCCGCATGTTTTATAGTTAAATAAGCGCATTGTATTTCTCCGACTCCTTTTAATATTTTGGATACGATATTTCCGTATTCCAAGTTTGGAATATTTGGAAAAGCTTTTAATTGAAATAGAACTCGGTCGCTGACATGAATTACTTCTGGAATGGATGTAGACTCAAGTCTACTGGTTGTGTTGATGTCGTTACCATACAATTGAAATTTAGTTGGATTTGTCATAAAAGTCCCAAATACATTACCAATGTTTATACCCATGCGTAGTGTGATTTCTTTAGAATTAAATATCGTTTTGCCTATGTCTGACTCTAAAAGAGAAAGACAAAAGACAACCATTGTATAAGCATCACATGTACTTGTACAATTATTGGTATTTGTACAATTATTGGTATTGGTACAATTATTGGTTGGTTGTATTCTCCCAACTATTAAACAACTATCTCCTACCAGTTCTATTTTGTATAAATTTGGATAGTTGGTTAGCAATTTATTGATAGTATCATTATATTGTATCATACTGTCTATCACGGTTTTTGCGTTGTGTTTTGAACACCAAACAGAAAAACCAACAATATCGATAAGACAAATTGTTAAAGTTTTAAATTCGTTGTACTTATTTTTAAAAAGCTCTTCATTGTTACATCCTTCTAAAGGGGAACGCTTTATGTTTTCTTCATTGTCATGATGAATATTACATCCTTCTAAAGAGGAACACTTTTTGTTTACCTCATTATTCATTATAGTTTTTATTTATAACACTTTAGTTTTATATATACGATTGTTTAAATTTTATTTTTTATAAAGTTGATAATATACAATTATTTACAGAATTAGTCATTGCATATATCATACGATTATAGTCTTTAGATATATTTTCAGGTGTAGTAATTTTAATTTCACAAAATGTAGTCACATGATTTATCATTAGCATAAACACTTTAGATTTCAAACACATACCTTTATATAATTCTTCATCCCATTTAGGAATTTTATTTATTCTTCGTTGAATCATGTCAATCCTTTCCTGTGAGCAATTTTTGGAAATCATCCATTCAATAGCATCTTTATTTCCTTTACTCGAATTACAAACTTTACAACATGGAACTTTATTAAAGCATGATTCGGTTATATAGATATTTGGCGCTCCTCCTTTTTTTATCAACGAACATATATGATCAATCATATTTTGAGAAACAATTACATCACAATATACGCAACGATTTGATACTATTTCGTCATTGTCATTGTCATTGTCATTGTCATATACATTAAGTTGTTCATAAGTCATATTTGTGCGTGTCAAGGTCATGTTACCTGAATAACGAATGGATCCTTCTCTTTTTTTTAAAGTATCCTTTTCGTTCAGTGAAAAAGATCTATGCTTTCCACATCTCCATATATCATGTTCTTTACAGTAGTATTTAGGACAAACGATACATGATTTACCATTTTTTAAAATCATATTACATTTCATAACTGCATTTGGATGCTCTATATCTCTTTCTCGAATGTTTTTATACGATATCCATACATCATCGGTAGTATTCATTTTAAACTATATGTTATTTTGGTTAAAGTTTGCATTCATTCAACATACTTTCAATTTTTGACATAAAGTTGATAAGTGCAAGTATTTTAGTATTTATTTTTACAAAAAATATTGTTATTTAAAAATCGCTTTATATCATCTTTTTAAGATTTTTTTGTTGTGATCATAATAATAAAGAAAATCAAAATAACAACTCGTAAATCAAAACGAGGAGGTGCTACGGTTGCAACTTAAACAAATCAAGATATATTATTCAAACAACGGATAGAACAGGTTCATTTAATAGACATAATAAAAGCGAAAGATACGCCGGTTGTGTCAAATAATATGACACAAAATATGTGTTACGATAAAGCATCAGTCCTTGTTGTATATAATAGCGTAAAAAAGTTTTTACAAACGAAATATGTAGAACATCATATCTCTATCTCTATCTCTAATAACAGGAATATATATAACCAAACATTGGGAAAAGGGTTGTTATGAATACAGTAAAAAATACACAAATGAACTTGGAGTAAAAGTAAAACTTAAAAAATATAACTTTACTGAGCTATTTGGCAGTGGCAGTGGCAGTGTCAATGACAACATAACTAAATTAGCAATACTTTATCTTTTTTATCCAATTAATTTCATATTTGGTAAAGGTAACTTACCCGAATTAATACTTGAAGATAGCAAACACAACAAAGTAGTAAAAAAGCATGGAGGAGGATCTGAATATGTTCACAGCTCCGATCGTAGAATAGATGTGTTTTCGATCATTGTTCCTCAATATGAAGATGATTCAGACTATAATTGTGGTCGATTCATTATAAAAGTGTCTAAGCATTCAGACTATGCGATTGCATATGAGGACGAAGCGAATATTTATAAAAGGTTATTTGAGCAAAATAAAAAGAATTTATTACAATGAAAAAGTATATCTTCATTTTAAGGTTTAAAAAATGACCAATTCTGTTTTCTATTGATTTTAGTTTTTTATGAAGTTTTTTCACGATTTTGTAAAAAATTGATCTCATTATTGATTCAAATCATTTACTTTAAGAATACAACAATCCAGTGTGATTAATTTGATCTCGAGCAAATTATTCATAAAAACTTTCTAAATCTACTCTTCTAAACTCTATCATCATGTCTCAACTCTATATCAAGATGTTCATGAACATGCAGATCAATATGCTCAAGGAGCTTTCTGATAAGATTGAACAGCAGAACTTGATGACGGATGAACTGAAAACATTTTTTGAAAATGAGCTCGATGAGATCAAGAGCAGTACAAAAGAAATGTCCAAGTCTCTGAGCAAGATTAACAAAAAGAAACGCACCAGTAGTATGACCTCTACTGAGAGTGATTCCGACGGTACATCAGAGTCCAAACAAAAGAAAATTAAAAAGGAGAAGCGTCCTCCTACTGATCATCAGCGTCGTGTTAGTCGGTCTATGATGGTTCTGAAGGATCGTTTTCCCCAAGTGAAACACCAAATTCGTCTGGGTACCTCCAACTTTATGGCGACATTCATAAAGAATGAATACACTGACATTGACTTTGACGATTCTTCAAACAGTGAAAAGATCGATACTGCACTTAATCATGCTATTCAGAAAATGAACGAAAGAAAGGAAGAAGTTGTTTATCCTGTTACCGAATCATCAACAAACACTACAACCACACCACCCACACCATCCCAAAAGACTACCTCTACGAAAAAGCAAGCATCTACTACCGCAGCTAAGAAGACAAAGAAGAAGCCTACGAAGAATGATGAAAAGGAACAAACAGACACTGTGAAAAAAGAACTTGACTCTCTTGAAAAAGAACTTAACAGACTGGATGGCGAGTCTGAAGAAGAATCAGACGAGTCTGATAATGAGTGGTAGAAGAACAAAAAAGTGCATTAAATGTATACAATAAAAAACTAAAAAAGGATAAAAAAACCTTTTTTTATTTGTAAATGTAAATATGTTTGACTATATATTGTTATTGAAGTAACCCGAATAACGATGGCATAGCTATTAACTGCATTATTTTTTAATGATCGTTCATATATAACGAGTAGAATGTGTGTTTATCCCATGAATCCATTTGTATGATCTCATTTTAACTTGGCGTCATCAGCTAACACATAGGAAAATCACTTTTCATGAAATATTTTGCAAACAAGCATTTATTTATTTTATATCCTTTAAATTTGCATTTTTGCTAATAAATATTCAACATCATTTTTTCGAAAATTCGTGAAAAATTGATAAGGGTTTTGGAACACATAAGTTTATCAGGAATAACATCAATCTCAGTGCTGTTTTGATCATGGGTACATCCAAACCACATATACGACAAATTCTACAAGAAATAAAAGCTATCGCAAATAAAACATTGGATAATGAGGCAAAAATTGTGTATCTAAACGATGAGATCAAGAGTATACTTTCTCAGGAGCAACTTCAAGCGTGTGACGGTTGTGTATTACCCGATCCGAGCATGTTTCATAAACCTGAAAATGACAAAAAAGTTGGTGTTATCGTGAAAGAAAAGTGGAATAACTGGTTATTCTCTAGTTTAGATAACAAAGCGACTCTTGTCGTTTACTGGAGGACTTTTGTATGGTACGGGACATTCCGTCATGTCAAAAAGACTCTAGAAAACTTCTTCGTGGACTTTGAGCAAAAGGATGCGCAAGCTCCATTGGATTGTTGCATTTGTTTAGAATCGAACGACACATTGCGCTTAGAGTACGTGTTTGAATGTACACATCAGTTTTGTGTTCAATGTGTTCCGAAAATAGCGCATGGTGTTTGTCCGTTATGCAGGTCACTACCCTTGACAATAAAGTAATGTAAAATAAATATAAAAATCAAATTATACACTAGTTTTCTATATTTCACGCATTATTATTTTTTTGTTTTCATTTCAATCAAGATTGAAAAAAAAAACTTTCTATATTTTTTTCACATAATTTGTAATACGATATATTTTACTCTTCACTTGTTTAAAGGTCTATTCTGAATATATCTAATAGTTTGTATTGTTCATATATAACGAGTAGAATGTGTGTTTATCCCATGAATCCATTTGTATGATCTCATTAACTTGGACTTCATCAGCTAACACATAGGATAAATTGACATATCCTGAAATGTTTTGATAATAACTGGTCAAGTATGTGTCAATTAATGTACCGATAATACTTGTTTTAGCATATAAGTAGTTTACAAACGGGTCGAATGAATGATTATAATTTCCGAAACCAAAAACTAGCAGCAAATATAAGTTCATAACAACTAATACAGTTATAATCATTTTATGGATAGTTAACATCCTTTCCATGATATCCACTGAATAAAGCAACAGTTCATATTTTTGATGAATAGAGTCAAATTCATAATTGACGATATCTTCAAAAATGTCCATCCTTTTTGATATCATACTATCAATATCTTCTTCGGTAAGATATTCGTCAGAACACTTTTTAGTATTATCATTCTCATTCTCATTCTCATTCTCAGGGTACTTGTTTTTATTTCTTTTAATGTGAAAATGACATACATTGTTATCAATGTTACTTTTCATTCTACACCTTTTACCGTTGGTGTTAAAAGAGTTACATTGATTCTTAAAACTAGCAACCATGTTTACAGTTTGATAAAAAGTGTGTGATATTTTTTGACTTTAGTTGAAAAATGATCGCTTTAAGTTCAATTTTTATTTTTTAACAGTTAATTATAAATATATATGTATATAAGACTGTATAATTACTGTATTGTTTAACAACAAAAGACTATTAATAAAAAACTGATGCTTTAAAAAATAAATTAAATGACTTTAAATTTATGATATATATCATTCGTGGTCGACACCGACAGGATTCGAACCTGCGAGGGCAATGCCCAGTGGCTTAGCAGGCCACCCGAATAACCACTATCGCACAGTGTCAAGAATGAATGATATATATTCTAAAAAAAATGATGTGTTTTTTATGGTTTTTTTTAGGGGTCTCCAACTGGAATTGAACCAGTGACCTAGGGATATCGATCTAATATTATACAGTTCTCCGCTCTACCATCTGAGCTATAGAAAGAATAAAATGGATGGATGCCAATTTAATGCATCTTAAACTATATAGATATTTTTTTTCAGAAAAAGAATTAATAAAAACAATAATCTAATATTATTACAAGGAGAATTAAAAAAATGAATTACAAGGTGATAAAGAGAGTACAAATGAGTACAATAATATTTTAAATAACTACAATATGTTTAGGATTTTTTTTAAGAAAGTTTTTATTACATATGAATTGAAAGGAATTTAATGATAAAAATAAATATAAGTTTAATATAAACAAAGCTTTTTTTTTGGAGAAATGAATGGACAAATAGTAAAGTCTTATAAAAAAGGAAAAAACAGTTCACGACAGTCAAAAGGTGGTAGTAGTAGTAGTGTGGTCGATGTAAAAACAAAGATAGAAAAATTAATAGAAATTTTAACTGAGTTAAAAGAAAATTTTACTGACAAGAGTTCGATTTTATCTTATGTTAATTTTAATTTTAAAGAACAAAACACTTTAATTAATTTCAAGAATTGGTTAAATATCAATATAAGTGAACTGATAATAACAAATATACCGGATAATAGAGTGATTTCACCAGATGAAAATATTAATGAAACTGATCATAAAATTAAGAAAATACTGATATCATGGAGAATAAGAGCTCGAGAAAGAGTTTTAACTAAAAAAGTTAACTATATATTGTCAATTCTCAATTCAATAAATAATAAGAACAACAAGGTAAATGTATTGGACGAAGACAAAAATAAACAAGTTGATGATGGTGAAATAAAAACAACTATAACAGATCAATTGACAATAGTTATGACAAAAGTTATTAATGAAACCATTGATAAAATATATATACAATTTCCACATAACGGGGGGTCCAAATCACAAAAAGGTGGTATGGAACCTTTTTCGATTTTTGTTTTAGTTATGGTTATTGGTATACCTTTAGCGGGATTTATATATCCATTCTATAAAATAGGTTTGATACAAGATGTTTCAAAAGATATTGTCGGAAACATTCATTACATATGGCTTTATCATACCACGAATAAAAAAATAAATCATATTATTGATGAAGTCAAAAAATCACATAATAATAACGTAAAAAAAGTATTTAATAATATTATAAGTAATATAACATCAAAACAAATAATTCAAAACATAATAGATGATGATGATGTAAAAAAAGATTTTTTTTCTGCACCCTTGTTTAGTACATCAGGGAATAATGGTCAAGGTATGTTAAATATATATGGTAATGCAAGGAAAGAAATGATCAATTTTTGTAATCTTAAAAATTCGTTACAAAAAAATTATATTAATAAAGAGAACTTTAAATTTCCTAATGTCCAAACAAAAACAACAAATAATTTAATAATAAACATAACCAATGAAATTCTTTTAAAACAAGAAGAAATGTTAAATGAATTAAAAACAAATGAAAATAAAAATGAAACAACAGGAGAACCAGTAAATGAATTGGAAAAATCATATGATGTTGTTCTAAATTTATTTTCCGAGATACTACACATCGTAAAAAGTGTGAACTATTCTTTTTTTAAAGAACGCAAACATATATATATGTCTATGTTGGTGAGATTATATGATGCATTGTTTACATTTGACGTAGCAATGATTGATCTGAATGCAGCAATTAAGCTGATTGACGAAAAGATTTTAGAAAAATATAAAGAATCATTTCCGAAAGATATGGTGATCGAAAACCCTAGCGCATTCCCTAGCCAAGAACTAATAAACACTATTAAATCAGGTAATAAATCAGAACTCACAACTGAAGAACAATTAGAAATTATAAATAAAGACCCCCAAAACAGTCAATTTGTGGGGACTAATAAAGAACATACACCTTTTACCGCCTCTGAATTGTGTCAACAATATAATCAGCAATATAATATAATCATCGCCGAAATATCGAAAGACTTGTTTTCTAAGTATAAAATAATGATTAATCCACAAATATACACACCAAATTTTCCATCTTCAGAAAACTTACGAAAACTTCCGACAAAATACCTAACAGGTATAACCGAGGACAACATTTATGAGAAGTATATTAATGAGTCTACATTTAGAGACATTTTTGAGACAATGGAACCCATTAAGGGTGGATCCAAACGAAACAAAGGCATAAAGAAAAACAAAGCTGAAAAAACTAAAAAAGAATCAAAGGAATCAAAAGAATCGAAAGTAAAAAAGAGGCCTACTTCAGGAATTTCCAAAAAAGACGAATCACAAATAAAAAAGAAAAACAAGAAAAAATTGTGAAAACATTTCATAGGCATTTCTCACATAGTGATTAAATCGACATCATTCAACTAAACACATTTGTTTTTACGATTATGGTGGTTTCAAAGCCCATGTTTGGCGAGCTTTGGATTTTTATGTACAATCATTCATGGACGAGATTATTATCGACACAACCAATATGATAGGTTGATAATATATATATATATATGATACCGAACAATATATCGTTGATCACATGGATGTAAACAAATTATACAATATAACAATGTATGTTAACAACTGATTATTTTTCATTCCTTTTAAAAGGTATCACTGTGTAAATCAAGGAAAAAACAGAAGTTGTATTAAATTATTTACTGTTTGGTTCTAACCATGTATTGTAAAGTGTACTACATACTTAGTGTGTTACCACCACATACGGTAAAGGAAAACTATGGTTTTGTTAGTGATACTTTTAAAGTGTGTCAAATATACACAGAAAATGTTCGTCGTGTAACGGATATGGATAGAATTTATGCTAATCCACGAGAAAAAAATAATGTTTATTAAAGTTAAGAACGGATTGTTTAAACAAAAAAATGGAGTCAAAATACAATAATAAAACAACACGTAACGATACCGTTATAATGTCTGTAACGAAAAAAATCGAAGAGAAAATGAAAAAGATTAAGGAATGCAAGGAGGAATGCAAAAAGTGCAATCACGAGATTTCCATGTTACGAAAGAATTTGAAAAAGGATCCCTCTAACTGCAAAGGCAAGAAGGCCTTAACTAAGTTAATCTCGAAAAAGGAAAAGATGACGACTCGTATGAACAAGTTAAAAGAGGATTGTAAGAAATACAAAGAGAAGTTAAGTACATTAAAAAAGAAGAAAAAACGAGGAGGAGGAACAACGACAGGAGAAAGCCTAATTAATGTGGCCACCTGGAACATTCTTGCGGACGGACTTTCTTATGGTGAATTTTTGTCTGCTGATGGAGATGAAGAAATAAAGTGGGAGAACCGTGGAAATAGAATAGTAGATTCTCTTAAAAAAATGTTTAATGGAGGAATAGATATCATCGCAACACAAGAGAACGATCATCCTACTGAAATATTAGATAAACTTGGTAGTGAAATAGGTATGGTATCAATAAATAAACTTTCAGAACCTAGATCATCAAATGCATATAAAAATCATTGGTTAAAGAGCAAAACTATTGACGAAAAATTAAAAGAAACCACAAAACAAAAATTACTCGAACAAGGATGGATAAAAGAACCAAATGATTGGGTAAATCAATGGGTACGTGATGATCATTTAGTTGTATATTATAAAAAGTCACAACTTGGTCAAGTTGGAAGCCCGAACGAGATAACTATTAACTCAAAATACAACAAAGAAAAAAAAGAAGTTTTTACATATGCTTTGCATGTTGAAATTAAAAAAAATAATAAAACTTTTAACATCATCAACGCTCATTTGAGTAGTGGAGAAAAACCAAAAGATGCTGCTAATAGAGAACATGAAATGAATAAAATACTAGAATATGTTAATAACAACAAAATAGAAAATGTTATTATGTTGATGGATAGTAATTCTAGTCCATTATATACGAATACTGATGGTACTAAAGGAGATGTTGTCAATGATATTTTAAACAAAAACCATTATGTAAATATAGTTGATCAATCAGATAATAGTCAATGCTTTAAAATGAGACATGCTGCTGGCGCACAACCTGATAAGTTTTGTGAATTCATGTTTGATACCATTGATAAAATAGTTGTTCATAAGTCGGTACTAAAAGGGAAATTTTTAGACACCAATGAGACGGTGTTTAAAAAATACAATTCAACTTTTAAAGATAGATTAACAGAATACAGAGACCCTACTTTACAACCTACTTTACAAGATAGTGTTAGAGAAAAGCTTAAAATGTTATGTAGTAAAGATTTAAGTTGGGGAGATAAACTTGGTCAAAACAAGCATAACAAAGATATTGTAAATATGCAAAACGAACCAAATGGTATCATAACAGAAGATGTTTTTAAAAATCTAGCAGGTATATATCCCAACAGTTCAGCTCCTTCTGATCATCCACCATGTTGTGCGAAAATAAGTTATGTATGGGAAAATTGGATCACAAAGTGGGGTTAGAGATAACAGGGCGAAATCTGGTTTATCACCTCTATGCACTCACCATCATGAGCTGGTCCAAAATCCAGAATTATAGCCTCAACCCCTATAAATACAGGGGGCATTTGTAGCCTAACTGCTGAGAAACGCGCTTCAGGGTTTAGGGTCGCAGTCATACAAAACAGACCAAAAACATACCCAACACCTATAACTTGACATTATGCTCTTAAAGACACTTTAGTGATGTCATTCCAATAATTCTTGTGCCCTGCAGCAGCACTTCACACCCCCAAAACCCCTCCAAATGGGCTGCTCGATTATATACCTTTCCTGAGCACCCCCTGGGATAACTCTAATCCCAGGTCGGACATTTTCAGAACGATGAGATAAATTTTAAAGTAGATGAAGATAAATTAAAACAAAGTATGATACAGAGGGATGGCGTATATAGGATCAACAAATCAATTAATAATTACATAATAATGACTCAAACTCATCCTTCGCTATAAAATATCCTACTCCGTTTGGTTTCCAAACATTATTCACAGAACAATGATATTGTTTGAGAAGAAGTCCAGCTGCTCTAAGGATAATGCGTAGTCTTTTCCATTTTTTATGTCCTTTTGTGTAAGGGATCATAACATCATACATATCTTTATTTTTTTTATAAGCTAACTCTAAAGGAGATAAACCATGCTCAAATTTATAAAGGTCTGCTCCATGTTTCAACAAACATTCTACAATGTCGATGCTCGAATTGTAATCATATATAGCAATAACTAAAGGACTACATCCATAATAATCTGTAGCATTTATATCAGCATCATTATTGATAATCTCTTCAATAATATCGGTTCTATTTTGATGATATCGAACAGCAACATGTAAACATGTTCCATAGTATTCATCGTATGATGATGTATCGTTCATATCTAAATCGTATAAATTTTGTAAAACTTTAATAGCTCCGATGTTTCCATTACGAATCGCCAAATGCATACATTCCATACGATAATCCATAATATTCTCCTGAATACAGATCTTACTTTTATCAAAGTTCTTTAGGTAAAAACAATCGTAATATACAATACTTTCAATTTTTGACATAAATGTTTAAAATGTCACATAAATATTGTTTTTAAGTTAAAAAACAATTATTTGAATTGCTAATTAGATGATCCGATATGACATTTTTAAAAAAGGTTAATGCGCCGTTCATACTCTCTCTTTGCATCGAGTCCCATCTTGCGTGTGAACATCCCATTAGGAAACCGCACAAATAGGTGAGACGCCTTTGGTTCTTTTTTGAGAATTTTGTACAAGTCTTCCCGAGTAAACGAGTTGTCCACACTCGCGTACCCTAATGAACGCAAGTAGCACCGCAAATCAAGCACATACATTTGCTCGAATTTACATCTAACCTTTAATATCTTTTGTTTGGCGACATCTTTGACGATATATTGATCTTTGTTCATTTTTATATTATAAAAGAAAATCTTAAAAATATAGTTTTATTCGCATATCGAGATGATCTACAAAGGGCGATGTTTTCCATGCAAATACACCACTAGTCTTCTTTGACCTTGATGACGGTGCGAACAAAAACTCAAACCTTCTTAATCTTTATCACACATATATTGGGTTTTAAAACTTTAAAAGAATATTGTCCTATTTCATCACATGTTAAACAATGCCCTCTCACCATTATTTGGTTTTCATTTTGGATCTGATCTTTCAATACATTAAAAGGTACACTAATATAACCATGTTGGGCTATATAACTTATATGCGATTTTGCTAAATCATGATTCATTTTAATGTTTCTTTTCTCAACCCTGACATTTTCAATGTATACATCACTTTCATATTCACCACAATCATAATCTTCTCTATTCAACGCAGTATTTATAATTGTTAGTTCATAAAAACCATACTCTTCGACTTTTTTCTCTAGTTTGTTTAAATCCATAAGTTTATCACATAATTGTTTGTAGGTGTCGTCTGTTAATGCTTCCTTCAAATCGTCTAAAGTGTTCATCATTTCACTAGATATATTATTAAGTAATGAACTTTCTTCCGAATTCATTTTACTTTACCTTCCAAAAAATATAGCTCCCATGGATTTTAAATACAAATATGCATTCTTTAAGAATTTTAAAAAAATGTAATAAATTATAAAATGAAAAAGTTAAAAAACGACATAAATATTATCAAACCTGTTATTAAATGGGTTGGTGGTAAGACACAGATCATTAACACACTTTTGGATAAGTTTCCTAAACAAATCAATAATTATCATGAGATCTTTGTGGGAGGTTCAAGTGTTTTGATGGGTCTGTTGTGTATGATCAAGCAAAAAGAAATAATTCTCAAAGGAAAGATATACGCTTATGATATTAACGAAACTTTAATATACTTGTTTAAAAACATTCAAAACCATCACTATGAACTGAATAATTGTATTCAAAATATTATTAAAGAGTATAATCAATGTCATGTACAACATAAACATGACGATTTCAATCCCAAAAAACCACAGAATAAACAAGAAGCTATGTTATGTAAGGAAGCTTATTATTACTGGACTCGTAAATGCTACAATGCACTTACATCTGAAGAGAAAAAAACGATTCAAGGGTCTTCTTTATTTTTATTTCTAAACAAAACATGTTTTCGAGGGTTGTATCGTGTAAACTCGTCTAATTCTTTTAACGTTTCTTTTGGTCATTACCAAAATCCTGAAATTATTAATAAGAAACATTTAGATGATATACATGATCTAATTCAACCAGTAGAATTTCGTGTTTGTGACTTTCGATCGTCTTTACAGAACTCCTTCTGTAAGGACGATTTTGTGTATATTGATCCACCCTATGCACCAATTCCAAATCAAGTTAAGTCGTTTGTCAATTACAATAAAGACGGATTTAACATAAAAGATCATAACATTTTATTTAGTCTGTGTCATGATCTTCTTAAAAAAAATATTCATCTCATGATGAGTAATGCTAATGTTCCGGTGATACATAATGCATTCGATACCAAATTTTACAATATAGAAAAGATTCTTTGTAAGAGACAAATAAACTCCAAAAAGCCAGACGCCAAAACACACGAAGTTATCATAACAAATTTTAAAATAGGCGAATAGGTGAAACTATTATAAAATTATAACTAAAAACAACTACTTTATCAACAACATTTTAATATACATATTCATCGTAATGTATACATATTTTAAAATCATATATAAGTGATCTTTCGTTTTCGGAAAACAGGTCCTCCATTAAAACCTGATCCAATGCTTTTTTTATATGCTCCATCTTTTCATCAATGTTATATTCATCATAAATGTATTCGACTTCTTTCTGTTGCAACAACAACTTATAATTGTTATGAAGTTTAAACATTTTGTAAGTGAATGGTAACATAATACCTTTTGTAATAATGTGTAACATAATTATCTTTAAATAATGAAATTAAGTTTCTTGATTTTTTTCATCAACCATAAATCCTACTTCATAAAACGAGTAATCTAAAGAGTCGTAACTTATCAAGCTAAATGTATCATCATCGTCATTATCGTCATTATCGTCATTATCGTCGTTATTGCTATTTTTGTTATGACTATCTTCAATTTTATTATTAATATTTTTTATTGCCAATGTTTCATTAAGCCATTTCAATTCTTTTTCTTTGTAAATTAACAATTCATTGTCTAGTTCTTCTTTTACAATTGTATATTTTTGCGGTAAGATATTGTCACAATAATGCATGGTTATTAATTCTTCTTTAGTCATTTTAAAATCTATATACTTTTAATGAAATAGTCGTTTCTGTTTATATATAGTTTATAAATTATAGAGTAATCAACGAAAAAAAAATGATTATATAAAGCCAACTTTTATTATGTATTTTAAACACATACTGACTCTTTTTTCTACATACTAAACATTCAGCGTATCGAATACATCTGTATCATTCAAAAAAGTTGTTTCAATAGGAAACTCCTCAATCGATTGGCATATATTGATTATATTTGGTTTTGCAATAATGAAACATTTTGATTTAGCCCGACTGACGGCAGTGTATAGTAATTTGTTGCTGTGTGATTGTCTCCAACTTGTGATTTCATGAGGAGTCCCCATAATAAGCACGACATTTACATATTCACCACCTTGAGACTTATGAATCGTTAAACAATAACGAAGTGCAAATTCATCATGAAGCTCCGAAATCGTCACATCTTGTAGCTCTCCGTTATCATACTCGATCACAACCATTTCTTTTTTCAGTTCTTTTATTAATCCGGTATCTCCATTCGCAAAAATTCCTCTTTCATCCATAAGACAATTTTGCGTTCGTACAACCAAATCTCTCAATCTGAAATTAGAGCGAATAATACTGTTTTGTGACGTCCTTGGGTTATAAAAATCTTGTAGTACTTTGTTTAAATAAACACATCCACAATTCTTATGGTTTTCAGGACTTAAAAACTGTGTATCGCCTTTCGTAAGATTATTTTTAACAATAAACTCTACAATCTTATCATTACAAATCTGTTTGGATGTATCCAAAAAATTGTTGTAATTTAACATTATCATTGTCTTATCGTCGAAATCTTGTTTTTCTATTAAATATTCTTTTTCTTTGATTTTTTTGATGTTGTCGATTAATAGTTTTTTATCTTGTCGCATAATGTCCATCAAAAAAGTGATATGTAACTTTCTCAGAGAAATACAGTTCGTCATCGTATAAAGAGGATTTCCAGGTCCAATAGGTGGTAATTGATTTTCATCGCCCATAATAATCAATTTGCACTGATATAACTCACAAAAGCGAATGATCCATTTTAATTGAATTATATCTACCATAGAGAACTCGTCAATTACAATCATATTTGGTATAAGAGTTTTGTATTTTACAATCTTACTGTGTCTTTTCAGGATAAATCTATCCATAGGTGAAAGCATATTGGGTTCAGTTTTTTGTTTTATGATTGAAATATCATCAATATAATTAGAAATCATGTAGTGGTTAATATTAAAAGCCATCCTGTGAATCGTTCCACAGATCTCAGGAGAAACTACTTTACATTTTTTTATCAAGTTTTTGATTGCCAAACCGGTGGGGGCCAAACAAGCTATGTTATATTCTTTATTTTCATATATAGAGTAATAGAACTCCTTTACTACATCAAAAATAGTAGATTTACCGGTTCCAGGAAAACCACATATTACATGTGTTCTTTTAAGAATACATTTTGCGATTGCTTCTCTTTGCAAATCATTAAATCTAACATTTTTTTTTCTTTCATAATCGTCTATAAAAGTTTCAATCTCAGACGGCGTAGCATCTTTAAACGATTCAGAATCATCTTCAAATAGTCTCAAAAATTGTGTAGATAAATCTTTTTCAAATTGTAAATAATACGGAGTTGTTGAATAAATATTTTTATATGAAACGAATAGTTTGTCATAAAAGTAAATACTTTTAAAATACGCAATAGCATCCTTGCGAAGTAAAGTAGTAGTAATATATAAACTTTTTCTCACCACTAAAAAGTAGTTGTTTGCCCAACAAATTGGAGACACTGCAATATCATTTTGGGAACATATTTTCTCAATGATCTCAAAAGGAATTAGAACCTCTTCGGGTGTTATGAAGTTTTGAGGTTCCGTTATTATTCTCGTTATCAAAAACTTTTCAATTCCTTGTAAGTCATTGATCGCAATTCTATTACGAATATATGATAATATAGAATATAAACAACGAACTGGTATATTATACTTGAATATATAATCTTTCAAAATAACATCTTTCTGTAATTTCTTTTCATACAAATTTAGATTCACAGTAGATTTATAATATTCATATTCAATCAAGAAAGAATCAATAGTAAGTAAAAGTTGTTTCTGCTTCAAAGTCATTATGAAATTCGTTTGTATATTATAATTGTGTCGACTGTATATTATAATATCAATTTTTTTAAAGTGAAACTCAATATGAAAAAGAAAAATACGGAAAAATTTAGTGTAAAATGATTTCAAATAAATGTTTCATCCATCTATCCATATTAATAACCGGAACTAAAGCGATTCATTTTTAAAGTTGATGAGTTTGTGTAAACTGTCGTACTGAATATTCAGTCCATGTCCTTGATTCATTTCCACCAGTGTAGCTTTAAATTCTTGCACAATACTTCTTACTGTAACTATACGTTCATTTGTATCGTGTATCCCATGAACAACCATGATATTGAATGTACGATACGGACATGTTGTCGAACATGCTTCAAACAATTCTCGCAGATGAACAGGACCAAAAAGAACAATGTTAGTAATTGAATCTGTAAAGTGTAATCTTTTTAAAAACTCGCTTACCAACACCGTCCCTCTCGACCCAGCTATTATAACATACGGTCTCATGTAATCTGATAGTTTTAAAAACATATCTATCGATTCTTCGGGGTAATCTATGTCGACACAATCAGCTACATGTGAGCCTAATCGAGTCAAGTGGTTCAAGGTTTCTTTTGTCAAACCACTCGGAATAACCATAACTTTTGAATAATCGTTGAATGCTAGTTCATCACTTGGTAAATCGTCTATAGATATGCCTTTGGGTGCATTTTCTGGACGATCATACAAAGTTTGTAATTTAAATAGAAAGTTGGGATCCATTGTCCTATTTAACTATTATCGGGTTATAGGATCTTTGTCTAATGGTCGATTGTGTACATTAAATCGGTTTTCTTATTTATATTTAAATTCATTTTGAGATTTTTGCAATAAAACATTAATCTGTCTGTTCACGAAACTTAATCTTTTACAAAGATAAAAGAGTTCCTTATTTTTCAAATCCGATCCTAAACTGGTTTTTATTATTTTTTTTTCCAATTTAATTTTTGATAAGTAAATATTTGAACGACTCATTCTTTGTATATTTATTAAAGTAAAATTTTGAATAAACTGAAAATTCAATTTTTTGTAAATACAGCAATAAAGTTAAAAGGAAAATATGTTAAATAAGTAAACTAACTTGCTAAAATGGATGATATGATAAATCAAGAATTGTATTTTACACTGTATGGTAAAAGAAATATAACTACACATGGAACAATAATCAAAAGTGACGATGATACTAATGATGTAAATAAAGAGGACCTCAAATTATCATATAATGTCAATAATGTAAAAAAAAGAATTAGGAGAAATGCTATTTTTGAGATGAAAAGTAGATGACCCATTCACTAATTCATAATTCAAGTGCGTCTTTCCCCGAATCTATATACATCAATGGTATATTATCGTCTATATTTCGAATTGTTTCTTGTATTTCCAAAATATGTTCACACATATACGACAGTTCTTTTGAAAGATGCAAAATCTCTTTTGTGTCGGTTTTTTTAGTGTTCATTTTTTTTATTATGTAAACGGATCGTTCATCGAGGATTTTTCGTCTATGCAACAATTTTTGTTGAATATTTTTTTTGTTTTTAGAAGCATTTGCTTTATTGTATTTATTACATTTTGAAGCAAAATCAGGCGATGTCGTTAAATTGCATAGAAAATTCATTTTTAATAACAAAGGAATAAACATTTAAATAATGGTTTTTTTGTAAATTATTATATTAAACAAAAATGTTACATTTTGCACATCGTGGTATAATAGAATATGAGAATACAATTCAAGGTGTGATGGAAGTTTACAATGAAAAAGGTTCTGATATGGGAGTAGAAATAGATGTTCGTTTTAATACAGCTCGTGATGTTGTTATATGTCATGACAGAGAGAATAGAAATGAAAAAGAAAATGCAACTTTATTTCAGCTTTTGCAAAGTTTAGATCACGAAACCTATAATGGAAAGATTTTAATGATAGATATAAAAGCATTTGGTATAAAGAGTGCAAAGGAATTAGCACGATCTATTGTTGAGATAATAAAGCGTTTTCCAAATTTGTATGAGAATTTACAGTTTTATTTATGTTCTTTTAATGAATATTGTGTATCTGAATTGCTTTTCATATGTGAAGATATGAATATGATAAATCTAAATATTGGTGTAATAACAACAGGAATACCATTAGGTTTATACAATCATTTAGAAAATATAGATTTTGTATCAATTAAATATGATATACTTTGTGAAGAAGTAATACAAAATTTAAAAAACAAAAGAATGACTATATTTTCATGGGTTGTCAATGATTCTTCTATGAAAGAGCTAATGTATAATTATAATATTGATGGATTGATATATGATGTCTCTTTCAAACCCAATCAATTGAATATTTTAAGAAAGTCATTGTAAATTTTATTTGTACATGTATTTTAAAAAATGAACAATAAGAGAACTGTAGGTACAAATTTAAAACCTGAAAAAATAGATCCAGATACGAAAGAACTTAGTGTATTGACGGCCGAAGGGAATAATGAAGATAATAAAGTATTGATATTGTACATACCTTTTGAGACGCAGATAAAATTCGATCCAGGAACTTTAGTCTATTATCAAAATGTAGAGATAGACACAAACTTTGAATTAAAAAAAAAAGGAGGGATTCTAGGAATGTTTATGGGTATGTTTGTAAGTAACTTCACAGGTGAAGAGTTTTATCATAATACTGCAAAAAATAATAAAAGCGAACTGAAAAATGGTTTTGTTGCCTTATCACAAACCTTTCCTGGAAATATAATTGAAGTTGAAGTTCCCGAAAATGGATTCATCATGAACTTTGGTTCTTTTTTAGCATGTACTGATAATATTGATATCACTTCAAGAAATAATATGAGATTGTCGGAACTGTTTAATATTGGAAGTCAAGAGACTCTTATTTTTCCGAAAGCGGAACGAATCCAAGGAACAGAAGGACCGTATAAACTTTGGTTACAAGGCTTTGGTGATATACATCAAATTGAACTAAAAACAGGAGAAACACTTAGTGTAGATAATGAAAGGTTTTTTGGTTGTGAAGAATACAATGATTCAATATATGAGGTAAAACCAAGTGGAGGATTAAAGTCTTTTTTCTTTAGTCAATTAGGATATGTAATGGAGTTCACAGGACCCAAAACTGTTTTGGTTCAATCTAAAGGGATTATGACATATGTGTCAGAATTGAAGAGTAAAATGAATATCAAAAGAGATTAATTGTATTTTTTTAAATACACATTTCGTGAAATAAATTTAAAAGTGAACTATTCTATACAATCAACCACAAAAAATGGATAATATACACACATCTTTACAAAATTTCGAATTGTTAAAAGATGATCATTTTGACTGGATGAAATTTAAAAAAAAAAAAGATAATGAAAAAAACAGTATTCCAAACATCATACATTTTGTTTATGGTCTCCAAGAACAAACCGAAGAGTTTTTATTTTGTTATTACTTGGCGATCGTTTCTGCATACAAAATAAACTCTCCTGATTCTATTTACTTTTACTTTCATTATTCTATTTACGGAAAATGGTTTGATAAATTAAAAGAGGATGTACCAAACATACAATTTGTAAAAATAGATATTCCAACCCACATTGGTAAAAAAAAAATATTAAAAACTGCACACAAGGCTGACAAGGCACGAATGGACATTCTATGGGAAAAAGGTGGTATATATATGGATATTGACACGATATCTATTCGACCGTATAAATATTTATTACAAAACGAAGTGGTATTAGGAAAGCAGTTTTCTCTTCGATATCGTAAATATATTAAAGACGGACAGTATTTAGTACATAAAGAGGCATACATTGGTGGTATATGTAATGCTATCATGATGACAAAGCCTCGCTCTGAGTTTTTTAAAATTTGGATGGATGGATACGAAGAAGCTTTTGAACCCACTAAATGGGAAGAAGCTTCGATATTTCTTCCCTATGAACTATCCATTGATTATCCTAACCTTGTAACAGTTGTTGAGCCTGATGTGTTTTTCATGCCAGCATTTTTTGAAACTAAAAACATGTTTGAAACTCCCTGTTATAATATTCCATCAAATCTTGTAACACTTCATTTAACAGAAACATTTGGGATGAAGTATATGCAGAATATTAAAGATTGGACTTGGGCAGAGCATAACAAACATACCATGTATGCCCTGTTTATGAGATTGTTTATAAAGGAATATTCATAAAATGTTTTTATTCCAGGTATATATAATATAAAACAGATACTCTATTGAATAGATTTACATAAAGGACAATTTTTTTTTTTTTCAAACCATTTCATAATACATTTGTGGTGAAACAAATGACTACATGAAAGGCGTTTATAACGGATAGTGAAATCAAAACGATCCACATCTTCTAAACATATACAACAAGTAGAAGAATTGAATTTATTTTCAAATGAATTTTGAAATAAATTTTGAAAAATTGTATTTACTTTCTGTAAAATGGCATTACAAATAAATGGCAATGAAAGATAGTTTGGTTTAATCTCACTTGTATCATATCGAATAAATACACTTGTGTATTGAACTAAATTATTGTTATTTCTTTTAATCATAACAGATAATACAGGTTTTTTGCAAATTTGTCGTAAATGAACACCGCAACAATGTAATGTTTGTGTTTTTCCTAATGTAAGTCTATTTACTTGATATTTACTAATATTTTCACATTTGTACGAGTTTTTCTTTATACAATTACAATACTGTAAAGTGTTTTGATATGATAGAATCTGACATAATTTAAAAAACATGTTTTTATATCATTCTTTATATAAAAATTGTTTATTCAATTTTTTTTCAAAAGTATAGTAATAAAAATGACTGTGTTGTTTATTTTCAGAAGAGATCTTCGTATTGAAGATAATTCAGCACTAAACAAAGCTATCGAATTTGCAAAAAACAATAACTATAAATTGATATTAGCTTTTTGTTTTAACAAAAAACAAATCAAGGGTAACCCATATTTCTCTAATAACAGCTTTCAATTTATGTTGGAATCGTTGGAAGAACTTAATAATAAAATCTTCGGAAAGCTATCCATGTTTGATGAAGAAGACTTTTACGAAAAAATCAAAGATATAAAAGCGATTGCATATAATATAGATTATACACCTTTTTCCATAAACCGTGATTCTAAAATTCAAAAGTTTTGTGAAAAAAATAATATAAGTGTTATTGAAGATGAAGATTATACTCTACACAAAATTCGCAACAAAAATGAAAATATGACAGAGCCTTCTATTAAAACTGGTTCTAACAAAGCTTACAAAAAGTTTACACCTTTTTATGAAAAAGGATTATCGTTGACGGTATCAGAACCATATACAGTAAAATTAGGTGTAAAAGATATCATTAACATCAAGACACAAATTACCTTAACACAATACAAATCGGACTCTTTAAAAACTATAAAAGGAAATCGTAAAAATGGACAGATCATTATGGATCAAATAAAAGACGGTATATATGAAGATTATAAAAGAAATCGTAACATCGTGAATCATTCTCATAGTACAACAAAATTAAGTGCATATCTAAAATTCGGTTGCATAAGTATTAGAGAGTGTTATAAAGTAATTAAGGACAAATACGGTATTCGTGCAGATTTGATAAGACAACTTTACTGGAGAGAGTTTTATGCAAACATAGCATATTATTATCCGTATGTTTTAGAAGGAATGTGTAGTAATTCTAAAACTAACAAATCATTTAACAATAAATATGATGAAATAAAATGGAATGTAGATACAATAAATTTTATGAAATGGTGCAAGGGAGAAACGGGTGTTCCATTGGTGGATGCGGGTATGCGACAGCTTAACAGTTCTGGATTCATGCATAATCGACTTCGTATGATAACTGCATCCTTCTTAATTAAAGACTTGGCAATAGATTGGAGAAGAGGGGAACGCTACTTTGCAACGAAACTTGTCGATTATGATCCAGCATCTAATAATGGTGGATGGCAATGGGTTGCAGGAACAGGAACAGACGCAAACCCATATTTCAGAATATTCAATCCATGGAACCAGATGAAAAAATATGACGAAGATTGTGAGTATATAAAATTATGGATACCTGAATTAAATGCTATTGATACAAAACATATACAACAATGGTATAAAGAATCTGTTCGTAATATGTATTCGTCAATCCAATATATGTCACCTATCATAGATCATTATACACCTACTGGAAGTATTCAAAAAACCAAAATGAACGAAATAAAAGAACGATATCTGTAAATGTATAATATACATATTTTTATTTCAATACCATTTGTTTCTTTAAAATAAAACAGATATATTGTATTTATATTAATAAATGATTAAGATTATTATTTTATTTGTCATTATAGTTTTTTTGATTTATGCAATTCCAAAACTGAATAAACCATTAATGAACAAAAAAAACAAAAAAAAACAGAACAATGAACATTTCACAGATCAACTCACAGAGAGAGACTTTCTAGAAAATATAGAAGGAAGTATGTGTGTTGATAATATGGAAGATATGGATTACAAGCTTCATGTATCATCACCTAGAGACGGGATAATGGCGAGAAGTACAACAGACAAACAATTAGAATGTATTCCTGTATGTTCCTCAAGGAATGGAAATATAGAGATCATAAAGGACGAATGTACACCATGCGGTTCTGGTGATTTAGATATGTTTGGTATACATCCAGGATACAAGAAACGCAGAGCGACGGATCGGTGTATAGATATTGGAGACGACGAAGTAGAATATACAATATTAGAATCAGGGGATATATCAAGTCATAGCAATCTATGTACTTATGGAGATGATTTTAATGATTGTGAATCTTGTGAAATAGAGGACATTCCTTGTAGTTTTAATCAGGAGGGTAATTGTAAAAAAACAATAAAATTAAAAGTTCCTTCGGGTTCTTCTCGATGTAAAATGAATTGGGGGACATATTCTTCAGCAGATCAAATTGGGACTGTTCGAGATTTTGTCAATACGAGAACGGCTGAATTATCTTCTCAAACAGAGTATTTCGATTCATTATTTGAGTTTAATGTCGATTGTGGATCATGCGATATAGACTGTACATTAACTAATGAATGGACACCTGTGGGTGATAACTGTCCAACGACTTGTGGTATGGGTGCAAGTGACAAACAATTCAAAAAAGATATTACACAAATCAACACGAACAACGGGACGAGTTGTGTTAGTTTAGCCATGGAGCTTGACAGTTCTTGGGAAACCAATCCTGATGTACAATACGCATATAATGATAGTGGTAATTCTGTGATTAAAACCATTCCTAATGATTGTCCTGCAACTTTATCATGTTGTGAAGAAGGTAACAATTCTCATTATACAGATTGGCAATATTCCATTGGTGATGCGTCCGTTTGGGATGATCCATCCAATGAAAAAGAATGTGACGTAACATACACCAGAACGAGAGAATTGGATAATACGAAATGTTTAAATTCAAGAGGTATTCCATATAGAGAAACACAATCCATAAGTCCAGTTCCGTGCTGTGATCATACCAACATGTCGCATATATATGAAAGATACAATTATCAATATTATAATATAGATGATGATATAGAGACTACCGATGCATTTAGTAATGCATTAAATGTTACACCTCGTCGTCTTGAAGCTCCATGTGAAACAAAAGTTCTTGAAACAACAAAATACTTATTTGATTCTACAAAATGTAAGGAAAAATCTACTGGACAAACTTACAAAGCGGACCGAGTATCGCCTATCAAAATAGGTCCATCAAAATGTCCAGCGAATTGTGAAATGGAACCGTTAACTTCAGAATTCAGTGAATGTTTGATATGTAAAGATAATCTAGGAGATGTAAATAGACAATATAGACAATGGAAAATAACTCAAGAAAAGGTTGGTACGGGTAAAAGTTGCGATGTTGTATTCAACGAATCAAAACAGCTCACCGAAAGTGCAACTGTTGTACCTAATGTTATTGACAGGATCTTTCAGACTCACCTCGATGAATCATGTAATAATGTCAAAGTATGTTGTAAAGACTACAGTCCTTATATCAACGATCATTTCTATCAAACTACACCAAAATACGAGAAATATTCGTTAGTTTATAACAATATCGGTCAAATAATAGAATCTAATATTAAAGACCCATTATCTTCTGAGGATGGACTTATACAATATAATGACATAGATAGCCATTGTGATACTAAAATAACAAAAACAGTCGGATGGAGTAACACAAGTCAATGTACATTGAAACCTGGCTTTGATATGACAAAACCGTTTCCCGAACATAATATATCAATTCCTAAAATATCCAGATTAAGATGTCCAATTGATTGCGAATTAAGTATTAGCGAGTTCACTTCAAATTGTTTCGATAGTAGACCTCGATATGCGGATCGTCCATTAGTATGCGGCAATGGTAAACAATATAGAACATGGAAAGTTACGACGGCTTCACAATTTGGTGGCAAAAGTTGTCAAGAGGTTTATGATTCAAATGTTCATGATGATTCCGAAGAACGCATAAACAACATCAATAATGTTCCAGGTGATCTTTTTCAATCGAGAAAGGATTGCTCAACTTCTCTACCATGCTGTGAAGAGGATAACGACGAACATTATTCTTCTAATATTAAAGCTTTTCATCATTACACACCTCATATGAACAATTTGACATATGATATATACACGGATGTACTTCCGATCGACAATTTCGCACGGGAAAACACAAAAGGAACCTTACTCGACGGGTCGCGTCTTTTTAACATATATGGAAGTGTACCATGTAACTCCAGAATGCAAGCCATTTATGATTTTACTCCCAATAACACCGAATGTGCAGGCGGAGAACCCTTTGAACGAGTAGGTCATTCTAAAGTTAATGAGAATATGTGTGCTATGGACTGTGAGTTGAGTGTTTCTAAGGATGTAGATGGAAACTCGTGGTCACAATGTGAAGATAGACAAAATATATTTGTGACTTGTAATCCAGATCCGGAGAATCCACCTGTCCGTCAGCGCACATGGATTGTAACGAAAACACCAAGCGGTACAGGTTCCTCTTGTCAAACCGTTTTTGATAATATGGATCCTAAAGTTACTGATAAGGAAGTTGGTGAAACTACTACAATTAGTTCTAGTATCGGAGTCAATCAGAGTGTTATTTCATATCAAGATTGTAACCACTTAGACGACTGTTGTAATCCAAATACTTCTGCGCATTGGACCGCATCCAATTCTTACGAAAAGATTACCCCTTATAATTCTGATGATCAAGCTCATACACAATTTATGAGTAATGATGTAGGTGATGATTATTTTAATCTTCTTTTGACCATTCCATGTAATACAAAGATACGAAAAACAACTGCCTATACCAGAGATACAACACAATGTATCGAAGGACAAGATAAAGCGGATCTAATAGATGAAAAGGTAAATACGGGTGAATGCCCTATTCATTGTGAATTGAACCGTGTGAATACATGGGGAGAATGTATTTCAAGTGTAAATATAGATGAAAATTGTTCGGACGGTAGACAAATACACCAATGGCAAGTTGAAACCATGAATAATACCACCGGATCCAATTGTCAGAGCGTGTTTGATACCATGAACGAAACTGGTGAGAACACCGAAATAGATGAAATAGATTTTACTACTATGTCGGCTAGTGATACATTTAATTCGTATAAAAGTTGCTCCAACTTACCATGTTGCGACTCAAACAATGCGTCTCATTGGAATTATGAAGCTGCTGATGATATTGATAAAGAATATTTCAGAAAATATGACCATGGGCAAGTTGTTCCTATTATCGAAGGATCTAGAGTTGCTACATTAAGTGGAAACAGTACAACTAGTACCGACTTTGAGAACCCTGAATGTGGTAAGAAAGTTATAAAATATAAAAAGCTTCTAAGAAATGAGGCAGTATGTCAAAACGGACATCGTGATCATTATGAAATAGATAGTGCTAAACTAGGAAGACCAAATTGTGATTGCGAAATCGATTTGTCAACGCCTGTCAGTACATGGGTTGATAATTGTTCCACTTCTTCTGATTATATAACTCGCGAATGGGACATTATAAATAATGTAGATACTAGTATTGATTCTTCTGCAAAGACTTGCGCTAATGTGTTTACTAGCTATACTATGGCTCCAAAAGAATCTAACGAAGAATTCGACAGCATAAATACTGTAAACAAAACACTAACATCCAAAAAACCTTGCCCTGTGGATTGTGTACTGAGTGTTGCAGAAACAGATAATCCTTCAACAACTTGTCCTATATGCAACGAAGCAGGTGCAACTAGTTATAGTAAATATTCGTGGAGAGTCATCACTCAGCCAAATCATAATGGAAATACTTGTGAACATGTGTACAATTTAATGAGTACCAATAGAAATAATGGTGAATTTGTTGAAGATCCTGGAAATTTTATACAAGATGTAAGAAACACTACTTTTGAATCTAAAGTGGAATGCGATATACCAACATGCGCTCCCTTAGGTACATTCGAATTTGTGCAAGAAAGTATCCAAGTTACTCCATTCGGTTTTAGTGTAACTCTTATTGATAACACTTCCAATCGAGACTATGAATACGATAATGATTTAGTAGAAGTGGATGTGACACCTACATATTTATCTCAAAATGATCGTGAAGCATTCGCAAGGTATAGAGATTATACAAGCGGAGAAATAGTTCGCGATATAAACGATTTTAATTTATTTATTGAAAGAGACACCTTTAAGCCGCCTCTTGGAACTACAGATCACATTGAAGGTAATGTTTTTATTGTCGACGCTGGTTTACAACCTGATACACAATACAATGTTGTATACAGAAGAATGTATAAAAGAATTTACGATATTGATCCCATCTATACGAATATGATTACATTCAGGACTCTTCCGGTATCTTGTGAACTTAGTGTATCTGAATGGACCTCGTCAGACGAGTGTACTAATACGTGTTATATCACCGATAATCCTCCAACGAAAACAAGAACATGGACAGTCACACAAACTCCCGATACCAATGCTCTCCGATCAGGAGATGCAATTAATTACTGTAATACATTACTTAATGATACACTATCAGGAACTAGTGAAGCTAGAGAGACATCTTCTCAAATACTTGGTAATACATTAGGGTCTACTATAACGACACAGTCGAATTGTGATTTACAACAATGCGGTGCATGTACCTATGGAGATTGGATAAATAATACTGGTAGTGATCGTAGTGATCCCGGTGAGTTACAAAGTTGGAATGGAGAATTAACCAATGTTCCTTGTGGTAAAAAATACAGCCGTACACGCAATTTGAGCACCGATAATTGCATTAATAGGAATGATCTATCTGGCACGGAAACACAAACGAAAGAAGCACTACCTTGTTGTGATTCATATACTCCTACGCATTGGACCGAACACAATACATACAAATTGTATACCGGAGTGTATCATCCTGTAAGTAACAGCAGTTCATCTTCTACATATGCCGATTATAGTAGCGTACCAACAACACTACCTTGTAATACCCAAGTTATAAAACATAGCACTTATTCCAAAAATGACAGCTGTTTTGATGGAGAATTGTCAAAAGAAGGTAGTGACTCAATTTTTCGTGAAAATCGTGAGGTTTGTCCTATAGATTGTCTGTTGTCTGTAAGTCAACCAATTATTACCACAGATTGTCCTTCTTGTGGTGGAACAAATAAAACAAAAACACAAGAAAGAACATGGAAAGTAACACGCGAAAAAGCTGGATCAGGTTCCGACTGTCAAGCTGTATTTGACACTATGAAAGTAGACACCAATGAATCTTCTAGTCTATCTTCTCTTCAAAACTTACAACTTAATACTGGATTTACTTCCACTCTTACAACTGGTTGCGTTGGTTTAACACCATGTTGTGATAGAGCTATCCCCACTCATTTCAGTTTTACACAAGATATCTACAGAGATATAGGAGAAAGCGCTCTTCCAACCGAGGATGATAGTTATTACAGCTATGATACGCTCATTTCAGGTACAGATACAACTTCTGATATGGATATAGAATGTGGTCATAATAAAGTGCATTACAAAAAATACGCAAAAACTGATGAATGTACAGGTGGTAATGATTCTGATTATTACCAGGTTTATGAAACGAAACTTGGAGGCAATTGTCCAGAAAATCCTAATGTTAGTGAAGAGAGTGTAACTAACAATGCTATAACTATAACATGGAATCCGAAATCTAATGGTGATACTTCTGTATACAGTTTTGTAAACTACAAAGTTCTATATAAAAAGGTTATAATGGGACAAGATGGTAATGTTTATAGTACTCCGTCGACATATTATAGGGAGATTAAAATTACTAATAAAGATACAACCACACAAACAATAGGCCAATTAGAACCCAATACATACTATGAAATAAAAGTTACAAAGGATCTCAGAAAAATAAGTGACTACACTATAACTACACTGACAAGTATAAAAATATATCCCTTGACAAATACAAGTCCTGTCGACTGTGTAATAGTTGATGATTATACAACACAAAAGAGTTATAAGACACACACTTATGCTCAAGTAGAATCATCTGGAATTAACATAAACAGTGATGATAGTCTAATGATGAATTCTTCAAGCATATATGACATTAGTGGTGGGAAAGATGTTGACAATGTCTCAGATATAAATGAGATAGATACTTGTGGAGTTATTAAATCCAGGAAAGACACTCTCACTAAAAAACCTACCTCCTCGTGTATTGGTGAAGATGAAATATATCAATATACATCTTTTAAAAACAATGCATGCGGAGAATGTATTACAGATGACTATACTTTAGATTCTACAAAAACAGAGTACAAAACAGGTTTTTCATCTAATTTACAAAATATAGAGATGAGAAATAAGTTTGATAATAACTACAAAGGTAATGATGAAAATTGGATAAAAACTGAATACAATCAATTATCAGTTTCCGGGCCTATTGTAACAAACTCTCAAGATGATAAGTATTTAGCGGACGAAGATGATAAAATGTTCAGTGTTGATAAATATATACTTGTGAAGGATACTTATAATAAGAAGAGCGGTAGTACTTGTACGGGTGATGCTGTGATGATTAAATATCGTGCAAAAATAGGACCCACTGCTCCAATAATTCATATAGATGAAGTGAACCAAAACATATATACAAATGTAACAATAAACTTATCAATAACAGCCCATGACAGTTTTATCAAAGGATTTCATAAAGGGGGTTCTATATCTTGGTATGTACAATTAAGAAAAGGTGATATGGTTTTTTCTTTTAGAGAATTAACCCCTGAAGAAAATAATATTATTGATGGTTTTATAATATTGAACAATTTAACACAAAATACACAATATCGAGTTACTATACAAAAAAAAGTCGATTTTAATGGTCATGTGTTAACTTGCGATTCTAACACAATTGGTTTTAGAACCTTACCAACAGATCCAACACCTGCAACAACTCAAATATGTATACCAAATGACTATACTAGAAACACAGAGTACAAAAAAGGTTTTTCATCTAATTTAAAATATAGTGAGATGAGACATAATTTTGATGATAACTATAAAGGTAAAGGTACAAAGGAAGATTGGATACGTGAAAAATACGATCAGTTATTATCTTCAGGGCCTATAACACAAGAAGAAAATGAATTAGCGGACAACGATAATAAAATGTTCAGTGTTGATGAATATATACTTGTGAAGGAGACTTATAGTAAGAAGAGCGATAGTACTTGTACGGGTGATGCTGAGATTTTTGAATATCGTGCAAAAATAGGACCCACTGCTCCAATAATAGATATAGAGAGCACAGACATAACAACAGCTGGTGTACTAATAAAATTAAAAATAATAACCAACGACCGTGGTATGTCTTTTAGACATGGGTTTGATAGAGGGGGGTCTTTTTCAACTTGGCATGTACAATTAATAACAGGTGTTGTAACGGTAAGAAATTTTGATGAATTAGACGCCGCTTCAGAATCCGTATTTCTAAATAGGCATGGTTTTATAAATTTGGCAAATTTAATACCAGATACACGATATCAAGTTACGATACGAAAAACAGTCACTTTTAATGGTCATGTGTTAAATTGCGATTCTAACACAATTGATTTTAGAACCAAGGCAACAACAACACCTGCAACAACAGGTATTTCATTAGATCAAACATCTCCAATAACAGTAGATCAAGTGGGAACCACGAGGGTTGGTGGTGATCCAATTCCAATTCCCTCAGGTAACCTATTTGTTTAATCAATACATAAACATTATATTGTAATAAATAAAAAAACAAGATACATCCCGATGGTATTATTGTCATCATTATCAGGTGGTAAGTTGTTAGGTCAAGGGACCTACGGTTGTGTGTTTCATCCCTCTATAAATTGTTCCACCTCATCTACGATTCACAAAAAGGGAGTCAGTAAGATTTTTAAAAGCAAAGCAAGTATGCAAGACGAATTGAAGGAAACCACTAAAGTGGACAAATTTGATAAGAAAGGTACATTCACGAACAAAGCGCTTACATCCTGTGATGTAGATGTTAAAGATGTAGACAAAAACGATATGAAAGGTTGTAAATTTTATAATGAAATTAACATACCCAATGGTAAACTTCACCAGATAGTGTATGAACACAAAGGGATCGACCTAAAAATGTTTATGAGAAAACAATCTTATGAAATATCAGAGACTTTCGAACACATACTTAACCTGTTAAAAGGGATTCAGATTTTAGTGAAACACAAATATTTACATTTAGATTTAAAACCGGATAATATGCTTATTACAGATTCAAACAAGGCACTCTTGATTGATTTTGGTTTAGGTCGACCATTTGATTTACTCTATGATTTAGACGAGAGCGATTATGTGTTAGCTTACAGTTATCATTGGTATGCACCTGAGTTCAAACTTTTTTATGATTTAACCGAAACAAATAGTGCCTCTTTAAATAACAAAATATTTGATGGTCATTTTAAAAAATATAAGAAAATGTTTGTAAATGAAACTTATGAAAAGTATGGAAATGACGAGTTATTTGATAAATATTCTATTAAAGAAGGTACACAGTCGTTACTTTCTAAACTTGTGAATGATATGGAAAACAAGGATGTTGATATAAATCGTTTAAGTAAATATTTTACAAAAAACTTTGCACACAAAGCGGATATATTTGCGATTGGAGTTGTGATGTATAAATTACTTCAACATTCGGATACATATCAAAATGATGAAGGTGTAGTGGAAGATTTTATGGAGATAATATACAAAGCTACACATATAAATCCGTTTGAAAGATACACCATTGAAGAACTTATAACCGATTTCAAAAAGCGTATGATGCCAAATAGAACATCTATTCTCACTATTGATGACGATACTAAATCGAGCAATTACGTTACAGCGCCTATGCCGGACAGCACATACGCCAAAACAAAAGACTGTTTAAAACATAAAATGCCCGAGTTACGCAAAATGGTCGATACATACAAATTACCCAAGAGCTTTAAAAGTTTAAAAAAGGTAGACTTGTGTAAAAAAATGAGACATATTATTCATGATGATTATAAATCAAACAATACAATATTATATGAATGTATGAAACAAAAGAAATCAGCCCTCGTAAAGAAAATGAAGGATATGAATTTACCAGTCAAATACAAACAACTAAAAAAAGAAGACATCTGTCAAAAGATACTTGAAAACAATCAACCACCAAACGACAAAAAATCATCTAACGAATATTATTTACATGATACTGTTAAAAAAGACCTTGTTTCCGAAAAAGATTGCAAAATGTATTACACATTAAAAGAGTTAAAGGAGTTTGTAGATAAAAAGGAATTACCATTACGATGGAAACGATTAAACAAAGAGACACTGTGTAAGACTATTCATACTTTCCTTCCATCTAAAACCATCAAGAAAGAAGTCAAGCGTGGTAGAAACAAGAACTCAACAAACTGACAAACTTTTTAGCGATTACACTAATTTCAATTAACTTATTGCATCTTTTACAAGTTTAGTGGTTTCAATTCCCATTGCTAGTTTAGGGTTTTTTATATAAAGACCAATTTTATAAGAAGTTGTTGCTATCAAAACCGATATAATCGTCACGATAATAAAAATAATAAAAATTCTAAAAACTTTACTGACGGTTACTTTTTTACAAGTTTCATTTTTATTGTTTTCTTTTTTTTCACACATAGTAGTTGAAGTAAAATTCTTGAAAATCAATGGTCCGATCAACATACTAAATATTATATATGAAAAAACAAAAGGAATAATAACCCATGTTACATAATTTGGTGGATCTATATTGTCACTGATTCCTTTAACGCCTCTACTAACTTGATCTCCAATTTCGTTGACAATACCCATACTTTTATATAAATAAATATAAAATAATTTGTCCTATTCACTTTTCCCAATAGTCAGGTCCATAGCTACATAAGATCTCGTCACCCGCTTCAATGTTTTCTGAAGCGACAAGATAGCCTCTTGCATTCATTAGCGCGTTGTTCGTGCTCGTAGTTTCGAAGGCATCGTTAACAAACTGGACAAAACCAGTGTTTCCGTGTCGTGTATCGATGTTTATGTTGTTCAATTGAACGATCCATTTTGTATCTTCAATACGATTGACGTCTTCTTCTGAAACTTCGAATCCTGTGAATTTACCAATGTAATCTCCTGGTTGAAAGTTTCTTCCAGCGATCAAACCATACCCAAAGTCGCACGGGTTTTCTTGTAGTTTTTCGTCTAGAGTGGCCAATGAAGACTTGGCAACAATGGTCCAGAGTCTCCATCCATCGTTTTGTGTGCGGAAGTATATCATATCCAAACTATCCAAATCCCAGTTCTTTTCAATAGACATTTGCAGTTCCATATTGATGATATCTTGTGTATTCATTTGTAACTTTGAATAAATAAATCGGAATCACCACCTTTTATTTCAATTTTTATTGGTATATTATAAAATGAACTTTAGATAAAGACTAATAGTATTATTTTTTGTACCATTTAATAAACAATGAGTGTTTTTTACATTTTACCGAATCAACTTTTTGAATGTATTTGTGACGATTTTGTAAAACAAGAAAATATTACCAAGATAGTTCTATGGGAGCATCCTGATTTCTTCACAAAATATAATTTCAACAAGAAGAAATTAGTTTTACATAGAGCATCTATGAAGTATTTTTATGATAATAATCTCAAAAAAAAGATAAAAAGCATAAAGGATATCGAGTATATAGAGTTCACTGACAAACACAAGTTTCCTGATAGATATGTTATTTTTGATCCTATTAACAAAATGAATGACATTCATGAATTAAACAAGGGCGACATCATAATCAAAGAATCTCCTAATTTTCTACTCACTAAGGAGCATTATAACGAGATATCTAATGATAGTGAAAAGATTAAAACAAGATTTACTTCTGATTTTTATGCTTATTGTAAAACTCATTTGAACTATTTGAAAAAGATACCAAGTCAAGATAAATTCAATCGAAAAAAACTAAATGATAAAAAAGTAAAGATACCTACAATAGATTGTGATGTAAAAACAAAAGAAAAGAAATATCTGATTGAAGCAGTTCAATATGTTGACAAACATTTTTCAAATAACTATGGTACATTAGAAAATGTGACTAATACATTTATGTTCCCTATTTCATCTAAAGTAGCAAAAAAAAGGTTTAACGATTTTGTAAAGGAAAGAATGCATCTTTATGGTAAATACCAAGATGCAATTGTAAAAGATAATTCAGTCCTTTTTCATTCAATGTTATCATGTTCTTTAAATATCGGAATACTACAACCGAGTTATATATTAAAATCATTAAGACGAATAAATACGCAAGATGTGTCCATTCAAAACACAGAGGCTTTTTTTCGACAATTATGTTGGCGTGAATACCAACGATATTGTTATATTCACCATCCATATCTTTCTAAAATGAATCATTTGAGATTATATAAAAAATTAGACAAAAGATGGTATGATGGTACCTTAAATATAGATCCTGTGGACAATTGTATAAAGAAAGCATTTAATAATGCGTATTTGCATCACATAGAGCGTCTTATGGTGATAGGAAACTATATGTTGTTGAATAAAATCAAACCATCTGAAGGTTTTAAATGGTTCATGGAATTTGCGATAGATAGTTACGAATGGGTTATGCATCAGAATGTGTATGATATGGTATTCTTTTGTAGTGGTGGAAAAACATCATATAAACCTTATTTTACATCTAACAATTATATTCTAAAAATGTCTAATTATTCAAGAAAGGATGGATGGAATGATAAATGGAAAGCAAAATATATTGCATTTATAAAAAACAAAAAGGATATATTAATAAAACTCCCACGATCTTTTCCGAATAAATATCTAAAATAACTTAGCATTTGGACAAGTCGTTATTGATATCTTCTAATGATTTTTCGATTTCTTTCTTTATTATTGTAATTGTTTCCAACTCTCTCCACAATTTTTTACATTCATATTGTTCGTCTATTGGAATGTTGTTATAGCATACATCCTTTGCTTTTTCATATTTCACACACAGTTGTTTGTCATAAAATTTTAATAACTTTAGCAGTTTGTATTTCTTTAGCAAAAAATTATTACAGTTTGGTTTATTATTTATGTTAAACGCGTTTATTGGTTTTACTCTAAAGAGCGAGTTTGTAAAAAAAACAGAGTTCATATTATCTTAACGCATAAAAACTGTTTAAATGCGTTATGTATTTATGATGTAATAATATTCATGAATGTACTAGTGGAAGCTTATTTGAAAAAAAAATTGAAATAAAAAAAGAGTCTCAATTACTTAAAGCATAAACATACACTCTTAATTATAAACCCACTCTTTCACATCTAACTATCAAACATGAACTCTATTGTACTCAGCCGTGATTTCAATATTAAAAATGTGCAATTTGATGATAAAATGCGCTCTCTTGATACTGGTTCAAAGATGAAGTACATCTCTTATTTGAAGAATCCATTAATTATCCAAACACCTGAGTGTTATTTGCCTTACGGAATTAACAATAGCACAATGGATGATGAGAATTCAAATAAGTATACGATGGATATTTCATTTAGGGATATGGATAATCGTCCAGGATTGCAGAGGTTTTTTAATATCATGAAAGAGATGGATACGCTTATTGTATCGGAGGCATTTAAGAATCAGAAGGAATGGTTACGCAAGTCTTATCCTAACAAGGATGTTGTGGAAGCGCTTTATTCTCCTATTATTAAGTATGCGAAAGACAAGGACTCTGGTGAGATTACGGATGCATACCCTCCGACATTTAAGATGAAGATCCCATATAACAATGACAAGTTCACATGTGAATTCTTCGATATTGAATCAAATCCATTGAAGAGTGAATATATCTTAGCCACTAACATGAAGGGTGCTAAGGCTATTACACTTGTCAAATGTAATGGCATTTGGTTTGCTGGAGGAAAGTTTGGATGTTCTTGGAAGGCAATTCAAGTTCAGATTACTCCTAAACTAAACAGTGTAGGTTGTGCTATTCGTCGTTGTGATGACGATATTATGGATGATAATACCATGAGTCAAAAGAATAGTGATGAGGATAGTGAAGCAGAGAGTGATGATGAATAGATAAATAGATAAATAGATAAATAGATAAATAGATAAATAGATAAATAGATAAATGGATATAAAAAAACAATTAAAACTAACAAAATACATTTTTTTTTAATTATTATTCGATTTTGTTTTTCGTAAACAACATCTAACAGTAGTCTAGTCTATTGGAGTCTCAGTTTCACTTCTCAGTGATTCACTCATTGCATTTCTTGTAGAAAAAAATGTTGTAATGCTACTCAGTCCCCCACATATTAATTACTCTATCGATCGCGTCTTTGAAAAGCGACGGATCATGAATATTTTTTCCGGAAGTATCATAAGGAAGGATAGCATTGATCAAAGTTCGTAATTTGTTTTCCATATGTTGCAACTTCATCACCATGTCCTTTTCTGGTACCATGTTCAGGACGGACTCGAATAATTTTGTTGTGTTCTCCATCGATAAACGGAAATCGACAGCGATCCTGTAGGAAAATGCACACAATTCAATTTATTAATACAAATCTTTATAAGAGGTAAACAAACGAAAGATGTAACCACCGAATCAAATACATACACACACCTCTTGGTTGATAATTTATCGAGTGTTTCTGCTGCTGCTGCTGCTTCTTCTTCTTCTTCTTCTTCTTCTTCTTCTTCTTCTTCTTCTTCTGCTTCTTCTTCTTCTGCTGCTGCTCCTGCTGCTGATGCTGCTTCGACACGCCTTCTGTAATTTGTCAAGTCCAGTGTATTTGTTAAAATTAGAACACTCAAACGTAATTTGTATGATGAGGACAGTCTCACCACTACTAGCAGATAGAGGGCTGGTCTACCTAGGCCTTACCACCTGAAAGGAACAGCTTGTTGGGTTCAGCGCAAGGGCCTTGTGTGTGTGTGTGTGTGTGTGTGTGTGCCCTGTAGAGACCACCTCTTCTAGGAGTCATCTTATTCATGTATGTTGAAAAAACGCATGTTTTATTGTACCTTTTAGTGTTCTCCAAAAAAAGCTTCACGGCATCTTGTTTGCTTGTTCCAGGCGACCGTCCTCTTTTTTTTGCGGATGTTGGTTTCAGCCTGAAAAAAAACACAATAACCAAAGCCTGAAAAAAAAACACAATAACCAAAGCCTGAAAAAAAACACAATAACCAAGGAGATATATAAGGTATAAATCGCTTCAGATATACTGTTAGATCGGTAACCTATTATCAGACGCTGATCTAAGAGTGTATGCGTGTTTGGATTATTTACATAATTAGTTCAAAGAACACTAAGTGATTGATAGTGTTAACTTACAGAGATTCTTTGTCTTTGCCTCGTCCTCGTCCTCGTCCTCGTCCCTTGCCTGGTGCTTGTCCCTTGCCTCGACCTCGGCCTCGACCTCGACCTCGACCTCGACCTGTAGCCAATATTTCCATCTGATGTGTAATGATCACGTCATTTTCATCTTCATCTTGTTTATCTCCGGGGTGAGCTTTTTCATCAGCTCGTTCTTCTTCAGCTCGTTCTTCTTCAGTTCGTTCTTCTTCAGTTCGTTCTTCATCAGCTCGTTCTTCATCAGCTCGTTCTTCATCAGCTCGTTCTTCATCAGCTCGTTCTTTGTTTTGTTTATCATCCGTTTCGTTAGTTATATCCGATTCATCCGATCCATCAGCTCCTTCTTTGTTCTTTTTATCATAATCTTTTGAAATATAAACGCTCATTTTTTTGGTTGAACCTTCTTAGAATAACCTACAATCGTGCGGCGGTGTGGTTTGGTGTGGTTTGGTGTGTTTTGGTGTGTTTAACCTAATTAGGATGACGTGTATGAAAACAAAATCCAAAAGTTGTAGATATTTTATCCTAGAAAAAGTTTTCTAAATTGATTTTTCACATATGAATTTTAATATAAATATAAACTTTTTGTAATTCATTTTGGATATATTCGTAATCCATCCATCCATCCATATTATGGCCAGAAAGAAGACAACGAATATGGTTGTTATAAATGCATGGTATGGTCAAGAAGGAGAACAGCTGAACAATCCGTACAATCCGTACAAACACAACTCGTCTACAATCGATCATCAAGACCAGCATTGTCCTTCATCTTGTGATTCTACAGATTCTACAGATGGTACAGACTTCCCCGAAGTACAATCGGAAATACTGAACATATCGTGTCCGTATTGTTACAATTTTTCTTATCTTACAGGGATTAGTGACAATGATTACAATTTTACCATCAATGTGGATTCTACACCACCATCGCCACCTCCACCGCCACCATCGCCACC
>Ga0255773_10000291_pt1 | contig 53992 bp, 47 predicted proteins | sample 011ome_17_FD_179971 | JGI IMG/M metagenome (GOLD analysis project Ga0255773, IMG submission 179971) | Coastal salt marsh microbial communities from the Groves Creek Marsh, Skidaway Island, Georgia - 011502XT metaG (version 2) | ecosystem: Environmental > Aquatic > Marine > Intertidal zone >... | reverse complement strand
GCGGAGAGACAGGGATTCGAACCCTGGCGACGGTTACCCGTCGACAGATTAGCAATCTGCTCCATTACCACTCTGGCACCTCTCCGATTAGAAAGTCCACAAAAGTACGTGTTAGATAAAAAGAAAACAATCTTTTTTTTATATTATTTAGGGTACTCTATCCGGAGCTGATAGACATTGATTAATTTTTTAAAAAGTACTTTTTTTACGGTGTCAATTTCAGCCAAAGTAATAGTGGATTCATTAAACTGAAGCGTTTTTGTTTTTTCATCGATGATTTCATTAACAAAAAGTTCCAATTCCTCTATACTAGGCGCTTTCAGACTTTTCGATGCCGCTTCTACCGCATCGGCCATCATCAGTATGGCTGTTTCCTTAGAAAACGGACGGGGTCCGGGATACTGAAAAGCGTGCAGGTCCGTTTCAGGGTCAATTTCCAATTGTTTTTTATAAAAATAATAAACCGATGAAGTTCCATGATGCGTTCGGATAAAATCAATGATTCGTTCAGGAAGTTTATTTTTCTGGGCTAAAACAATTCCATTTTTGACATGATCAATAATGATCTTTGCACTTTGTTTGGGCTCCAATTCGTCATGAGGGGAGACTGCCCCCGACTGGTTTTCTGAAAAATAATGGGGTTGTTCCAATTTTCCGATGTCGTGATAGAGAGCCCCTACCCGAACGAGTAATGCATTTGCCCCAATTTCATTAGCGGCGGATTCTGCTAAATTAGCCACCTGAAGGGAATGATGAAACGTACCCGGAGCTTTTTCAGACAAGGTTTTTAATAAGTCTGCATTGGTGTCTGAAAATTCTAACAGAGATACGTCTGAAACCAATCCAAAAACTTTCTCGTAAATATAAATTAAAGGCTGTACAAAAAGCATCAGCAGCCCGTTGAGTAAAAACAAGGCAAGCGGGGTAAAATTGATACTCGCAAAACTACCTTCTTGAATGGTGGTAAAAGCCAAATACCCGATACAATACACCAATATAATTTGTCCTACCGAGATGAATAAATTTGCCCTTCGGTACAATTGGTCTACCGTTTGTATGGTAATGATCCCAGCTAAAATTTGAATAAACAAATATTCAAAACTATTAGGAACGATAAAGCCAATTAATAATACCGTAAGCACATGGGTAAATAGGCCTAAGCGGGCATCAAAAAAAGCTTTGATAATTAAGGGTAAAATACAAATGGGTACCGCAAAAATATAGGTCTTGTCATACTGAATCACTGTAGTAATGGCCACGATAACAACCAGCACATTAAAAAAAATAAAACTCAGTTTTCGATTGTTTTCATAAATCGAAAATCGATACTTATGCAGAAAAAGCAACAGTAAACTAAAAGTCAAAAGCACCAAGATGGAATAACCAATCAAAATAGAAAGATTGCTTTGATCGCCTTGGCGGAGGGCAAATTCATTTCGCAAAGAATTCAGTACCTCAAAACGAGCATCATTGATCAAATCACCTTCGGCAATGATTAATTCTCCAGTAGTGACAAGTCCTCTGGAGAGGGATATATTCCTCAAAGCTTCCGCTCTGGCATTTTGATTAAAAACTTGATCTAAAAATACATTAGGCGTTATCAGCTCAAAAAAGAGGTCTTTGTAGGTCTCTAGCTGATCCTCAAATTCACCCCCCAACATGCTGTTTTCTAAAAATTCGAATAAAGTGTCCGAACGAAACATTTCTTCCAGACTTAGAGGAATCTCCAACTGTCCTTGTATCAGATAAAGCTCGGTGGGCCCATTGGATATAAAATTAGGAGGCAGTACGCCGTAGGTATAAATTTCCTCTAAAAGAGCAAGGCCAAATTGGAAGAGGTTGTCTCTTCGTATTGGGTTGGTCTCTAGGGAAAAATAAGAACGAAACACCTCAGCATAACGCTCAAACACTTGATTTTTAACCTCTAGATTACTCCTGTAGTAAGGCCTTAGATTTTTCAGGGCTTCCTCTCGATCCGATTGAATCTCTGCTACCGTCTTGAGTATAGAAAAATCAAAAGGGGCAAAATAGGTAGGGTATTGCCAAACCCTTCCTTTTTGAAATTCATATTTAAATTGCCCCCCTCTAGGAAAGAGGTACAGCAAAAACACAGAACTGGCCAAAATCAAGATTGACTTGTAAAAAAGGCCCTGTTGAGCTACTATATATTTCCAAACGGATTTCAACGGTGTTATTTAATCTCAAATCTACACAAACTAATTTTCTTTGATGCTATTTTTAAAAGAGATGCAGACAGCATGCCTTTAAAATTCCTATTTTTGCCACTGTACATGCACTATTTTCACTCTAAATACAAATTTTGAACTACGGGATCTGTCATCTGAGTATCGTACCCATGCGAAAAGAACACAGCCACCAGAGTGAATTGGTTTCTCAACTACTTTACGGCGATTGTTTTAAAATAATTTCTACTAAAAAGGAATGGGCTCAAATTATCACGCTCGAGGATGCCTATACGGGGTGGATTGATCAGAAGCAATTCAAACCCATACCCGAAAAAGAGGCGGTGCAATTGACTCAAAAAAATGCAGCCTATACCACCCAATTAGTGGACTATATCGAAAATGAAGACCAGACACTCACTGCCCTAGTATTGGGGAGTAATGTTGGTGGGATACACTTGCTAAACCAAACCTTTAAAGGAAGTTTCATTCAGGGGAAAAAAGAAAAAAAAGCCTTGGTAACTACCGGCTATTTGTATTTAAACGCCCCCTACTTATGGGGAGGTAAAAGTCCCTTAGGGATCGATTGTTCTGGTTTAACCCAAATGATTTATCGCATCAACGGTCATTCCATCCCTCGAGATGCTTCCCAGCAAGTTGGACTTGGTCAAACACTTAGCTTTATTGAGGAAAGTGAACCGGGCGATTTGGCTTTTTTTGACGACCATGAAGGCACTATTGTTCATGTAGGCTTACTCTTAGAAAACCATTATATTTTACATGCCCACGGTACGGTACGCATCGATCGGATTGATCAGACCGGTATTTATAATTTCGACACCCAGCAACACAGTCACAAGCTGAGAATCATCAAAAAAATCATATAAAAAAACCCTCCTGTTGGAGGGCTTTTTTTATTAGGATATACTTCCTTTTTCTTATTGAACTAAAGCTTTCATTTTCATAAAACCTTCATTGTCTCCCAAGGTGCCGTAAATATTCATTAAGGTTTTTACTGCTTCTTGATTTTGGTTGAGTTCTACCAATTTTTCTAAAATTGGAACACATTCTCGGTAGAGATTTTCCCGTTGTTCTTTCAGCACTTCATAGCGTGCATTGTCCGCACGAGAATTCCCCAAACCATTCATTTCCTCAACGATGTCTGATTCTCCCTCTAAAATTAGAGAAACAAGATTGAGGTATCCAGATTCATAACTAGGATCGAGTTCAATGGTTTTTTCATAATACTTTCTAGCCTCCTCAAACATTTCTTTTTGAGCGTTAACCACACCCAGATTGAAATAAAGTGTAGCATTGTTGGGGTCTTGCTCAATCGCTTCTTTCATCAGGGCTTCAAACCGATCATTTTCATTCAACTGGATGTACAAATTTGCCTCCGTTAAAATCAAATTTAAGTCCTTTGGACTTTCAGCTCGTGCTTCTTTTACGGCCATCATGGCTTTGTCATTATCTCCTAGTTCTGAATAAATGAGTGCAATGTTTTTTACGATTTCCGGAAACTTAGACTCCGTGGTTTCTTCTCTAAAATCGGTATATTCTTTGGTCTTTTTGTATAACTCAAATTCAGACTTCGAAAATTCCACTTCCTCTCCTGTTTCTGCAGATTTGGCAAAATATTGAGTTGTGATTCCTTCGTAACGAATTTCTTTAAGTTCGTTGTAATAGACTAAGGCACCTTCATAATCAGAACCATTGACTGCACTAGAGGCGGCGTAGTAAAGATAATCTACGTTGGTTTCTTTATCGATCTGATAAGCCAAGTATAATTTTTTGGCAGCATCTGAAAAACGCTTTTCAGCATTATCCTCGATGGCACTGTTTACAATATCTGAAGCCAGGGTTTGCATTTGGGTGTCAAATCCACTGTCTGAACCTCCGTTTGATTGGAATGCCATATACTTTTCATAGGCCAGGTCAAACGCTTTGGATGCTTGTGCAATTTTTCCTTCTAAATAGATTTTTTGGTTTAATACTTTTTCGTCTGCGGCATCAAAAAGGGCGGCACTAGACTCAAGTAAGGCTGTTGCCCCTTGAGCATCGCCCGATTCAAATAATTTTTCAGCCTTTTTAAGTTCTTTCTTCTGTCCGAAGGAAAGCGTTAGAAATAAACTAAAAAATAAGGGTAAAAGTGTTTTCATTGTTTTGATATAAAATTTGTTTTTGATTGGTTATTTAATAATGGTGCCATCATTTACATCGAGTTCATTTAAGTCCTCAATAGTTTCATCATCTTTCATCACTTTAGCAACAGCTGCAATGGTATCGTCTCCTTTTAAATTGATCAGACGAACCCCTTGCGTGGCTCTTCCCATGACCCTAAGGGTGGCAACTTCCATACGAATGGCAATTCCTGATTTGTTTATGATCATCAAATCATCGAGATCGTTTACCGTCTTAATGGAAACCAACTCTCCTGTCTTTTCAGTAATTGAGATGGTTTTGACTCCTTTTCCGCCACGGTTGGTCACGCGATAATCTTCCAAGCTGGATCGCTTGCCGTACCCGTTTTCAGAAACCACCAGTATGTTTGCATCCATATCATTAACGGAAACCATTCCTACCACCTCATCGGAGGCGCCAGCCAAGGTAATTCCTCGAACGCCCGAGGCCCCTCGACCCATGGGTCGGGTTTTGCTTTCTTCAAAGCGAATGGCTTTTCCTGATTTAACCGCAATGACTACATGGCTATTACCATTGGTCAGTTTAGCTTCCAAGAGTTCGTCGCCTTCACGAATGGTAATCGCATTGATTCCGTTGGATCTCGGTCTGGAATATTGCTCTAAAGCCGTTTTCTTTACTTGTCCTTTTTTTGTTGCCATGATGACATAATGACTGTTGATGTAGTCTTCATCTTTCAAATCTTGGGTACAAATAAAGGCCATGACCTTATCATCTTGCTCAATATTGATTAAATTTTGAATTGCGCGACCCTTAGCTGTTTTAGATCCCTCTGGAATTTCGTAAACCCGCATCCAAAAACATTTTCCTTTTTGCGTAAAAAAGAGCATGTATTGGTGATTTGTTCCGACAAACAGGTCTTGTAAAAAGTCTTCGTCTCGGGTGGTAGATGCTTTTTGTCCTACCCCTCCTCTATTCTGAGTTTTGTATTCGCTCAGAGGGGTGCGTTTGATGTAGCCCGCATGAGAAATGGTAATAACCACCTTTTCATCGGGTATCATATCCTCTATGCTGAGATCGCCCCCTGCATACTCAATTGCTGATCGGCGTTCGTCTCCGTATTTTTCTTTGACTTCCAGAAGCTCATTTTTGATGATCTCCATACGACGATCTTTTTTGTCTAAGATGTCCTTTAAATCCGCAATCGTTTTCATCAACTCCTCAAATTCAGACCGCAATTTGTCTTGTTCAAGGCCCGTCAATTGACGCAAACGCATTTCAACTATGGCTTTTGCCTGAATTTCTGAAAGTTCAAAACGCTTAATCAGATTTTCGCGCGCAGCATCTGGATTTTCAGACCCCCTTATGATCGCAATGACCTCGTCTATATTGTCCGAAGCAATGATAAGACCTTCTAAAATATGAGCGCGTTCCTCTGCTTTTCTAAGTTCAAAAGTGGTTCTTCTGACTACCACGTCATGGCGGTGTTCCACAAAATAATGAATCATTTCTTTAAGATTCAGCATTTGTGGTTTGCCGTTGACAAGTGCAATATTGTTTACACTAAAAGAAGATTGTAAAGAGGTGTATTTATAAAGTTTGTTTAAAACAATATTGGGGATGGCATCACGCTTGAGTATGTAAACGACACGCATACCGTTTCGATCCGATTCATCGCGTATACTGCTGATCCCTTCCAATTTTTTATCATTTACCAATTCAGCTGTTTTACGAATCATTTCAGCTTTATTGACCTGATAAGGAATTTCTGTAACGATGATACATTCCCTACCATTGACCTCTTCAATGACAGCTTTGGCGCGCATAACGATTCGCCCCCGACCGGTTAAAAAGGCTTCTTTTACCCCTTCGTAGCCGTAGATGATTCCCCCAGTAGGAAAATCTGGAGCTTTTATGGTTTTGATGAGCTCTTCGATAGTGATCTCATTATTGTCGATATACGCTATGGTTCCCTCTACTACCTCTGTAAGGTTATGCGGGGGCATGTTGGTCGCCATACCCACCGCTATTCCCGAAGCTCCATTGATCAAAAGATTAGGCACCCTTGTAGGCAGTACGGTAGGTTCTTTTAATGTGTCGTCAAAATTGAGTTGAAGATCTACAGTTTCTTTATCAATATCGGCCATCAAATCTTCCGATATTTTGCGCATACGGGCTTCCGTATAACGCATGGCAGCAGGACTGTCCCCATCAACCGAACCAAAGTTTCCTTGACCATCCACTAACAAATACCTCAAACTCCACTCCTGTGCCATACGCACCATAGTGTCGTATACAGAACTGTCACCATGCGGGTGGTACTTCCCTAAAACTTCCCCGACAATACGGGCTGATTTTTTATAGGCTGTATTGGATCGTATTCCCAATTCATGCATTCCAAAGAGCACACGGCGGTGTACTGGCTTCAATCCATCCCGAACATCGGGCAAGGCGCGTGACACAATGACAGACATGGAATAGTCGATGTAGGCTGATTTCATTTCATCCTCGATCTTAATCGGGATGACTTTATCTGCTTCGCTCATAGTTTAAATTTATCTAATAGCTAAAATAAGAAAACAGTGCTCAAAATTGGAACTAAACCCAAGGAGAATTACTAAAATTATTAACATAAAAAAGACTAAAATTTGTTATAAAATAGAAGCACTCAACTTTTGAAATATTGATAATTTTTTGTCTATTAGCAATGTGTAGAGAACTCTGGTCTGTTTTTTGCTGGTAACTTAACAAATTAGAAAGCTATGGATGATAATTTTTCACCACGCGTTAAAGATGTGATTGCTTTTAGTAAAGAAGAAGCGCTGCGATTAGGGCATAACTTTATTGGTACTGAACATTTGATGCTTGGAATTTTAAGAGATGGAGGAGGAAAAGCGATCGCAATTTTAAATGCTATTGAAGTAAACCTGGAAGAGTTAAGGCGAAAAGTTGAAATACTGAATCCCGCTACTTTAGAAAACACGCAAACACTAAACGATAAAAAAAATCTTCATTTAACACGGCAAGCAGAACGCGCATTAAAAACAACCTTTTTAGAAGCAAAGCTTTTTCAAAGCGAATTGATCAATACCGTTCATTTGTTGTTGTGCATCCTGCGAAATGAAAACGACCCCACTACTAAATTGCTCTCCATGCAGAACATAGATTACGACATCGTTAAAGAGCAGTTTAAATTAATGCTCGCCAACGATGCCGATTCTTACGAAGAACTTCCTACCTCCTCTTCCTTTTCGGATGAAAAAGAAAACGAGGGAGAAGGCAAGGAAAACCCATTTATTCCTACCTCAGAAGCCAAAAGCACGAAGAAAACAAAAACTCCCGTACTGGATAATTTCGGAAGAGACTTGACTGCTTTAGCAGAACAAGACAAACTTGATCCTGTGGTGGGTAGAGAAAAAGAAATCGAACGCGTTTCGCAGATCTTAAGCAGACGTAAGAAAAACAACCCCATGCTTATTGGTGAACCGGGGGTGGGTAAATCTGCTATTGCTGAAGGATTGGCATTGCGTATTATCCAAAAACGCGTTTCACGAGTCCTTTACAACAAAAGAGTCATTACGCTAGACCTCGCAAGTCTTGTTGCTGGAACGAAGTACAGAGGACAATTCGAAGAGCGGATGAAAGCGGTAATGAATGAATTAGAAAAAAATGAAGACATCATCCTTTTTATAGATGAAATTCATACCATAGTAGGTGCTGGAGGAGCAACGGGAAGCCTGGATGCTTCCAATATGTTCAAACCTGCATTGGCTCGAGGTGAAATTCAATGCATAGGTGCCACGACCTTAGACGAATACCGTCAGCACATTGAAAAAGACGGTGCCTTGGAACGCAGATTCCAAAAGGTGTTGGTGGAACAGACCAGTCCTGAAGAGACTCTGGAAATCCTCCTCAACATCAAAGAACATTATGAAAATCATCACAACGTAAATTATACCGATGAGGCTTTAAAAGCTTGTGTGGATTTGACTGATCGCTATATGTCGAACCGCTTTCTTCCAGACAAAGCTATTGATGCCTTGGATGAAGCCGGATCCAGAGTACACATAAACAATATGAGTGTGCCCCAAGAGGTGGTAGATCTCGAGGCTCAACTGGATCAGGTTAGGGATTTAAAAAATTCAGTGGTTAAAAAACAAAAATACGAGGAAGCGGCTAAACTCAGAGACGATGAAAAACGCGTAGAACGCTCCTTGATTGAGGCTCAAGAACGCTGGCAAGAAGATTCCAAACTGAATCGGGTTACGGTCAATGAAAACGACATCGCCGACGTAGTCTCCATGATGACCAACATTCCCGTCAATAAAATCGTGAAGTCTGAAAAGAATAAACTTTCCATGCTTTCCAAGGTAATTGGGGAAAAACTCATCGGACAAACCGATGCCATTGAAAAAGTAGTAAAAGCCATTCAACGAAACCGAGCTGGCTTAAAAGCGCCTGACAAACCCATTGGTTCCTTTATATTTCTAGGGCAAACAGGTGTGGGTAAAACACAACTTGCTAAAATACTCGCCTCAGAAATTTTTGATTCGGAAGAAAATCTGATCCGCATCGATATGAGCGAATACATGGAAAAGTTTGCGATTTCAAGACTTATCGGTGCTCCTCCGGGTTATGTAGGGTATGAAGAGGGAGGACAACTCAGCGAAAAAGTGAGACAGCGTCCCTATTCTGTGATTCTATTAGACGAGGTAGAAAAAGCACATCCAGATATTTTCAACATGCTCCTCCAAGTTTTGGATGATGGATTTTTGACGGATAGTCTTGGAAGAAAAATCAACTTCCAGAACACCATCATCATCATGACTTCTAATATTGGAGCGCGTCAAGTAAAAGATTTTGGAAGAGGTTTAGGCTTTGAAACGGCTTCACAAAAAGCTCAATCCGCTGACATCGAAAAAGGAGTTATCGAAAAGGAATTGAAAAAAACGTTTTCGCCTGAATTTTTAAACCGTATAGATGATATCGTAATTTTCAATTCTTTGGAACAAAAGGACATTCGAAAAATTGTTGATATTGAACTAAAAGACTTACTCCTGAGAATTGAAAAACTTGGGTATTCCATAGAAATTTCTGAGGAAGCTAAGGATTTTCTTTCGGAGGAAGGATTTGATAGCAAATACGGTGCAAGACCATTAAACAGAGCTATTCAAAAGCATGTGGAAGATTTAATTGCTGAGCATGTAGTCAACAATTCCTTAAAAGAAGGAGATAAAATCGAAGTCAACCGAAATAAGGATGGAAATGCTTTAGAATTGAAAATCAATCAAAAAACGGAGGCACCCTCCTCTTAAAGGAATCTTTATATCAAATGAATGACATCTGCTGAGGTATGAGCGGTGTCATTTTTTTTGTTTTATTTTATTTTCTACCCTAGTCAAATAGTACTATTTTTGGGCTGTTTAAAAAAACCTGCCTTTAAAGGCACAACTTATTTTGGGTGAATACACATAAAAAAGTTTTAAAGTTTGGAGGGACATCGGTTGCAAATTCAGAGAGTCTTTCCCATGTAATCGAAATTTTAAAAAAATCAAACGAAAAACAGTACGTTGTTGTTTCGGCATTGGGTGGCATTACCAACCTACTCGTGTCTATGGCAGAACAAGCCAGTGCCGGCGAAGCTGGATTTCAAAGCACCCTAGCAACAATTGAAGAGCGTCACCTCAATCCTATACTTCACTTTATTCCGGTAACGAACCAAAGCGAGGTGATTAGTTTTCTTAAGGCACAATTAAACAGCCTAGAAGAACTGTTAGAATCTATTTATACCCTGAGAGAGCTCACCCCTAAAAGCCTTGCTAGGGTGTCCAGTTATGGAGAGATTCTTTCCAGTAAAATCATTTACAAAATTCTGGAACACCAAGGGCTTGATGTACAGCTTAAAGACAGTCGAGAGCTTATTTTTACCTGTGAAGTCAACGAAAGAGAAATCGTGGATCACAAAAAAAGTAACGCAGCCCTGCAAGAATTTGAAGCCAAAAATTCCCATGACCTTGTTCTAGTTCCTGGTTTTATTGCTACGGATGAAAACGGAGACATCACGACTTTAGGCCGTGGAGGTTCAGATTACACTGCCTCCTTACTCGCAAATTATTTGAATGCCTCCTTGTTGGAAATTTGGACTGACGTTAGTGGGATGTTTACAGCTCACCCGAATTTAGTAGCACAAGCCATGCCCATCCCTAGACTTTCCTACCAAGAGGCAATGGAATTATCCCATTTTGGCGCTAAAGTTATTTACCCCCCTACCCTTCAACCCTTAATTGAAAACGGCATACCCATTGTGATAAAAAACACCTTTGATGCCGCTGCACCGGGTACACAAATTGATAAAGTAGGAACCTCAGAAGGAGGAAACGGAACCGTCGTTAAAGGCGTCAGTCATATTGAAAAAGTGGCCTTAATCAATCTTGAAGGTAGTGGTATGATTGGTATACCAGGCTTCTCGAAGCGGTTGTTTGAATGTCTATCACTCAAACAAATCAACATCATCATGATTACCCAGGCTTCCTCAGAACATTCCATTTGTATCGGAGTGCGCATGGAAGATGCCGAGGAAGCTAAAAAAGCGATCGATAGCCAGTTTGAATTTGAAATCAGTCTTTCCAGAGTAGAACCTGCTAAGGTTGAAACCCATATGACCAATATCGCTGTTGTGGGCGATCACATGAAAAAACATCAAGGGATTAGCGGGAAACTCTTTAGTAGCCTAGGAGCAAACAACATCAATATTAGAGCGATTGCCCAAGGAGCCTCCGAAAGAAACATCTCAATTATTATTGATGAACGCAACACCCAAAAGGCATTAAACACCATTCACGAGAGCTTTTTTGAAACCCAAACCAAAGAATTGAATTTATTCATCACGGGCGTGGGAAATGTAGGTGGAAAATTATTGGAACAAATCAAACAACAAGAAGCCTATCTTCTTGAAAACTTGAGACTCAAAGTTCGTGTAATTGCCTTGTCCAATTCAAGAAAAATGGTTTTGAGTGAAGTTCCTCTGGAATTGGATGAGTGGAGAGCAAAATTGGAAGCAAGTGAAATTAAAGCGGATCGAGTCGCGTTTTTTGAACACATTAAAAAATTGAATTTAAGAAATAGCATCTTCGTTGACAATACTGCAAATGAAGAAATCGCTGGGGAGTACAAAAATTTCTTAGAACACAATATTGGGGTGGTAACCTGTAATAAAATTGCTTGTGCCAGTACCTTAACCAATTACAAAGAACTTAAAAAAACTGCCCGTAGATTTGGCACTCCGTTCCTGTTTGAAACCAATGTTGGAGCGGGACTTCCAGTGATTGACACCTTGAATAACCTTATTGCATCGGGAGATGAGATTCAAAAAATACAAGCCATCCTTTCAGGGAGTTTAAATTTTATTTTCAACCATTTTACTACCCAAACGAGTTTTGAAAGTATCGTGAAAACGGCACAAAAAGAGGGCTATACGGAACCCGATCCCAAAATAGACTTGAGCGGGGTGGATGTGGCAAGAAAAATTTTAATTCTGGCTCGTGAAAGTGGTTTTGAATTGAATTTAGAAGACATCCAAAACCAGTCTTTTCTTCCTAAAGAAGTACTTGATACCACTACGAATGATGCTTTTTTTGAAGGTTTAAAAAATCATGAGGCGCATTTTCAATCGATCTTAAAAAATGCGGAAGACAAAAACTGTCGTCTAAAATATGTTGCCCAATTAGAAAATGGTAAAGCCAGTGTGGGACTACAAGAAATCGATCCTGCACACGACTTTTACAACCTAGAGGGTAGCGATAACATCATATTGTTTTATACCAATCGATATAAAAACCAACCCCTAATTGTCAAAGGGGCAGGTGCAGGTGCTGAAGTAACCGCAGGTGGAATTTTTGGAGATATTATCAGAATCGGAAAAAGCTAGAGATGAATCAAATTGAAATTTTTACTCCGGGTAGTGTCGCTAACATTTCATGTGGTTTTGATGTGCTTGGATTTTGTTTGGATCCCGTTGGGGATATTATGCGAATCTCCAAAACAAAAACCCCAGGGGTACGTATAGGAACAATAACGGGGCAAGACCTCCCTACTGATCCAGAAAAAAATGTAGCCAGTGTCGCCGGTATGGCCTTACTCAAAGAAACCCCTACTACGTTTGGATTTCAAATTGATATTGATAAAAAAATTAAACCGGGTAGTGGTGTGGGGAGTAGTGCTGCCAGTGCAGCAGGTGCAGTTTTTGGCATCAACCAATTGCTTGGAGCACCCTATACCAACAACGAATTAATTCGTTTTGCCTTAGCAGGAGAAGCCATTGCCAGTGGTGCCGCCCATGCAGACAACTTGGCTCCCGTCCTTTTGGGTGGATTTACACTTGTGCGCAGCAATGCAACACTTGATGTAATCAAACTGCCCAATCCTCCAGAGCTGGTAGCTACTGTGATTCACCCAAACATTGAATTAAAAACAAGTCACTCAAGAGCGATCCTAAAAACGACCGTTCCCTTATCCAAAGCGATAGAACAATGGGGCAATTTGGGAGCTTTTGTAAGTGCCTTGTATACAGAAGACTACGATCTACTCTCTAGAAGCATGGAAGACAAGGTAATCGAGCCCTATCGCGCCATGCTGATTCCCAAATTTGAACAAACACGACAAGCGGCCTTAGCATCGGGTGCCCTTGGGAGTGGTATCTCGGGGTCAGGGCCTTCGATTTTTGCCTTATCACGCGGAATGGAAACCGCTAAAAAAGTGGGAGAGGCAATGTCTGAAGTCTACAAACAGTTGGATTTAGACCATCAATTGTACTACTCTAAAATCAATACAACAGGCATTAAAATTCTAAACCAATCATGAAGTACTACAGTTTAAATTACAATTCTTCCTCTGTAGGTTTTTTAGAAGCGGTTCGGAAAGGACTTGCGCCAGACAAAGGCCTGTATTATCCGGAAACCTTACCCACCCTCTCCAAAGATTTTATTGAACACATCCCCGAAATGAGTGCTCACGAATTGGCATTCCATGCGATAGCACCCTTTGTTGGAGACGACATTCCAAAAGATCGCCTGAAAACCATCGTGGAAGAAACCTTGAGTTTTGATTTTCCCATAGTACCCATCACCCAATCTGTTGCAAGTTTGGAACTGTTTCAGGGACCTACCTTGGCCTTTAAAGATGTAGGAGCTCGATTTATGGCTCGTTGTTTGGCTTATGCACATGAAGTTAAAGAGCAAAAAAAATTAACCATATTGGTTGCCACCTCTGGAGATACCGGAGGGGCGGTAGCGGATGGTTTTTATAAAGTCAATGGAATTGATGTCGTGATTCTTTATCCTAAAGGAAAAGTCAGTGAAGTACAAGAAAAACAGTTGACTACTTTAGGAGAAAACATTACTGCTTTAGAAGTAGAAGGAACGTTTGACGATTGTCAAAGCATGGTCAAAGCTGCGTTTATTGACCCGGAATTGAGCCCTCAGGTTGCGTTGACTTCTGCCAACTCCATCAATATAGCTCGATGGCTTGCCCAAATGTTCTATTACTTTATTGCTTACCAAAACAGACCCAATCCAGACAAGAATTTGGTCGTTTCTGTACCCAGTGGAAACTTTGGTAATTTATGTGCCGGCCTTATGGTACAACAAATGGGTTTGCCTATCACCCATTTTATAGCTAGTACCAATGTAAACGATACCGTACCTAGCTATCTAAATTCTGGCAATTACGAACCTAAGAAATCCGTTTCTACCCTTTCGAATGCAATGGATGTGGGAGACCCAAGTAATTTTATCCGAATTCAAAAATTGTTTAATAACGATTTTTACAAATTAAAAAAAATCATCACTGGCTTTGCGTTCACGGATGCTCAAACCAAAAAGGCTCTACAGGAAATTTACAGTACCAGTAATTACATAGCCGATCCACACGGTGCAGTGAGTTATTTAGGTCTCAAAGCCTATTTAAATTTGCATGAAAAGGACGAGCTTCAAGGTATCTTTTTAGAAACGGCGCATCCTATCAAATTTGCTCCTACAGTAGAATCTACCTTAAAAATCAAATTAGAGGCTCCACCGCAGGTAGAAAGCCTTTTAGACAAACCCAAACTGAGTTTACCAATTCGCAATTACAACGATCTGAAAGCGTTTTTTTTTAAGCGCTAATCCACGTTCAAGGCAGGTAGCTTAAAGTCATCCAAAGGACTGTCTTCAGCCATTAGTTTTTCGATTGCATCCCACGCTCTTGGCGCCGCTGCAGAAAGGTTAATCGGTCCTTTTTCGGTTATGAGAATGTCGTCCTCAATACGAATACCAATATTCCACCATTTAGGATCACATGGACTCCCTTCAGGCACATAGATTCCCGGCTCTACTGTGATGACCATATCGGTATCAAGCTTGTCATAAATTCCAGGATCATGAACATCCAATCCAATATGGTGGGCTACGCCGTGGGGCAAATAACGTCTGTACTCTTCAGGAGTTTCTATAAGTCCCAAGTCCATCAGTCCTTTTTTAACCACTGCGCCACAAGCCTCCCCGATTGCTCGAAAACTTGCTCCTTTTTGAGCCGCCTGAATCCCAGCATTTTGCGCTTCATAAACGATTTGATAAAGGGCTTTCTGTTCGGGGCTAAATTTTCCTGATACGGGTATCGTTCGGGTAACATCAGCCGTATATCCGTTGTACTCCGCACCCAAATCCATTAAAATAAGCTGATTTTTAAGGTCTTTTTTATCATTGGTTATGTAGTGAAGCACACAGGCATTCTCCCCTGCTCCAACAATAGAGGGGTAGCCCTCATGAGCGGCACCGTATTTTTTGTACACCAGCTGATGAATACCTTGTACCTCGCGCTCAGTCATTGCTGGGTGTAGGGCTTTCATTACTTCAATTTGGCCTTGAGCAGAAATTTGAATTGCTTTTTTGAGTAATCGAAGTTCTTCAGCTTGCTTTTTTTCTCTTAAACTTGCCATCAGATAAGAAAGTTGATCGATGTCAAAATTAAACTCTCGTGTGAGGTAAGCGGTTCGTGTTTGCAAATCCACCAAGGATGTTGCTTCCTGAGCTTCTAAAAATTCTTTAATGATCGGATCCTCCAAAAGGGTTGGGTCTTGAGAGGAATAATACGAAATCATCCGCTTTACAGTTGGCATTTCATCCGCTGCTGCAGTTCTGATTTTTTGGTACAAACGGTAGCGCTGTGGATCAAAATTTTCAGGGTAATGAATGGCATTTTTAAAATGTTGTTGCAAATCAAACAAATCACTGGAATCGTTTTTATTGTCTCGTACATCATTTTCAAAGTCAAAAATCAAAACCGAATCAAAGTGATCAAAGTTCTGGGGCTCCTGAACAAAGGCACGCTTGCTTTCTACGCGATCAAATCCCATGTTGGCAGCTCCCTCAACCCCTAATTGGCGTCCGTTCCACATTTCGTTTCGCGCATCTCGCTCTCGAACGTATAACTTCTCGTAATACATCCCGTCTTCATCTTCTTGGGGTACGTTGTATACCAATAAAACCGCATGCGGCTCGTTCCACCCTGTCAAATAGAAAAAATTAGGGTCAGGATGATAGACGTAATCTGTATCATTCGCTCTATTTCGAATCGGAGAAGAAAAGAAAACGGCCACACTGTTGCTGGGTAATTTTTGTCGCAATTCAACCCTTCTATTTTTATGAAAATCGGCTGAAAGTTCCGACTTTTGTCCCGTAACGCCTAAGGGAGTGGCTATCAAACCCACCAGTAACAAAAAGAAGCTAATGAAGTTGCTTTTAGGTGATGAAAACATAGATATTTTATTTTTTAATGAACTTATGAAAAAAACCACACTCTACCATACACATCTCGCATTGAATGCAAAGATGACCTCATTCGGAGGTTACGAGATGCCGATTCAATACACCGGGGTTAAAAAAGAACATCTAACTGTTCGAAACCAGCTTGGCGTATTTGATGTATCCCATATGGGGGAGTTTTATGTTTCAGGACCTCAAGCCCTAGCCTTACTACAAAAGGTGTGCAGCAATGACATTTCAAAACTTACTGTGGGTAAAGCACAGTACAATTATTTTCCAAATGAAACAGGGGGTATCGTAGATGATCTGATCGTATACCGCCTAGAAGAAACCGTTTATTTACTCGTAGTAAATGCATCAAATATTGAAAAAGATTGGGAATGGATTCAACACCATAACTCCTCCTTTGGTGCTGCCATTGAAAACCGGAGTGATCAAACTGCACTGCTGGCAATCCAAGGCCCAAAAGCCCTAGAGGCCATGCAAAAACTCACTCCCATTAATCTAAGCGAACTGCCCTATTACGCTCATGCTACTGGAGTGTTTGCTGGATGTGAACCTACTCTTATAGCCACCACAGGCTATACCGGAGCTGGGGGGATTGAAATTTATTTTCCAGCGGAAAAAGCCCCAGAAATTTGGGAAGCAGTGCTAGATGCGGGTGCTGATTTTGGCATTGCGCCGGTAGGTCTTGCGGCTAGAGACACCCTTCGAACGGAAATGGGGTATTGCCTTTATGGAAACGAAATCAATGACAGCAGTTCGCCCATAGCAGCAGGATTGAGCTGGATAAGCAAACCAGAGAAAGGATGCATCAACGCCGATACCCTAAAAGAAGAAATCCAAAGCGGAACTACTCAAAAACTGGTTGGTTTTGTAATGGAAGGTCGGGCTATCCCACGTTCGGGATACGATTTGATCGATGCAAACGATCGGATCATCGGTAGGGTAACCTCTGGAACACAATCTCCCTCCTTATCCCAGGGAATCGGCCTAGGGTATGTAGATCATGAATTTGCTAAACCCGGAACAGTGATCGGGGTTCGTATCAGAGAAAAATATAATGCAGCTCAAATCGTGAAACTTCCTTTTTTAAAGTCGTACTAGTTGAAATCAATTCTAATTTTAGGAGGAAGTGGTTTTATTGGAAATTGCCTTTACAAAGAATTAGCCCCCTATTACAATACATTTGCCACCTATCACACGGCTAAGGGGTATCAAAATAACCGACATTTTTTTCAATACACCTTGGAGCGCGGGGGATTGGAAAGAATCTTAAAAGAAGTCAAACCCAAATTGATTATTTCCGCTTTGAGAGGAGATTTTAATGCCCAACTGGAGGCGCATGATTTTCTGATACATCTGATTAAAAAAAGTGATTGCCGTCTTCTTTTTCTATCGTCAGCCAATGTATTTGATTCGTTTGAACACTACCCCTCTTATGAGTATGACAAAACCCTCTCTGAAAGTGTCTACGGTCGTTTTAAAATTAAAATTGAAAATCAATTGATGCGGTTGTCACCGGGAAAATATGTCATCGCTAGACTTCCCATGATTTTTGGAATCAATGCCCCTCGGACACTAGAGTTAGACCATGCCCTAAGCCAAAACAAAGCGATAGAGGTGTTCCCCAACTCAATCATAAATGTGAATAGTGATACCCGATTGAGTCAGCAAATTCATTTTATCCTAAATCAAAAAAAAACAGGAGTGTTTCATTTAGGCAGCACCGATTTGATTTCACATTTTGACTTTATCAAAAATGCAGTTGAAAGAAGACACCAAAAGCCCGGAATTTACAAACAGGTTTTTAGCTCCAATACCATCCGCTATATCGCAACCTTACCGAAAGAAAATAAGCTGCCCAATCATATACTCCCTTCATATATGGATGTACTGGATGATCTTACTCTTAGACAAGTGAACAACTAATTCAATTTTTTTATTTTAGCAACGCAATACAAAAGTTATGGGAAGAGCATTTGAATTTAGAAAAGCACGGAAAATGAAACGTTGGTCGGCTATGGCTAAGACGTTTACCCGTATTGGTAAGGACATTGTTATGGCCGTTAAAGAAGGAGGTCCCGACCCAGAAAACAATTCCAGACTGCGTGCCGTAATTCAAAATGCCAAAGCGGCTAACATGCCGAAAGAAAATGTGGAGCGCGCGATTAAAAAGGCATCCGATAAAGAAACGGGCGATTTTAAAGAAGTTCTTTTTGAAGGCTACGCCCCTCATGGAATTGCAGTATTGGTAGAAACAGCAACAGACAACAACAACAGAACGGTTGCAAACATTCGATCTTATTTTAACAAAGCCAATGGAAATCTTGGCACGGCGGGCTCTGTAGAATTCATGTTTGACCACAGTTGCAATTTCAGAATTGAGGCCAAAGAGCTCGATCCAGAAGAAATTGAACTTGAATTTATAGATTACGGAGTTGAAGAAGTTTTTGTTGATGATGACGGCATGCTGCTCTACGCTCCTTTTGAAAGCTTTGGAGAGGTGCAGAAAGAACTGGAGAAAAGAGGTTTTGAAATCCTTTCTTCGGGCTTTGAACGCATCCCCCAAACCACCAAACAGCTTGACTCAGTAGCACAAGAGGAGGTCCTTCAGTTGATTGAACGCATAGAGGAAGACGACGATGTTCAAAATGTGTACCACACCCTAGACATCCAAGAATAAGGCTTAGAAACTTTTTTCTTTTGAATACCCTTCTACCCCTTGGAATACTTTTTCTAAAGTTTTCAAATCCTTAGCTTCATCCTGAGAAGGGAAAAAGTTGGGATGTACAACAACTTGTTTGTTTCGGTAATCAAAAGCGACGGGCACTATAGGGATCTCTAAACGTTTGGCAATGTGGTAATATCCTGTTTTCAGTTGGCTTACCTTTTTACGAGTTCCTTCAGGTGCAAGGGCAATTCTAAATTTATCGTGTGCATTAAATACCCCACAAATTGATTCTACAGAGCCCTGATTCCCTGACCGATCTATGGGTGCGCCTCCTAGACCTCTGAAAAACCAAGCCGTAAGTGGGGTAAACAATTCTTTTTTACCTAAAAAATTAATCTGTTCCTTTGAAATACTCCGAACCATCAGGCCAATAAATAAATCAATCCAACTGGTATGGGGCACAACGGCTACGATGTATTTTGGCAACGTAGGGAAACGACCGACCAGCCTCCAGCGTAAGAGTTTAAAAAAAATAAATCGAGCGAGTAAATTTCCCATAATCAGTCGATACTGCTGAAGTCATCGTTTGGAAATCCGAGTAAATACAAGCGTTTTGTCGCCCGAGTCATCGCGGTATACAGCCATCGCAAATAGTCTTTATCAGGTCCATCCGCAAGGTAGGGCTTTTCGACAAAAACATGTTCCCACTGCCCTCCTTGTGACTTATGACAGGTCACAGCATAGGAATATTTAACCTGTAATGCGTTAAAAAAGGGATTGTTTTTAACTTTTAAAAATTGTTTGAATTTTGACCGCTCTGAAGCGTAGTCCTCCAAGACGGCCTGGTAAAGTCGGTTGCCCTCCTCATAGGATAGTGAAGCAGCCTCCGTTTGAAGTGTATCCAACAACAATACCGTATCAAAAGGTTTTTCGTCTGGATAATCTACTAGTTGAACGCTTACTTCCGCAAACGAAAACCCATAGAGTTCCTTACGAGAATGAATGGATAAAATTTTAACTACATCCCCATTAGCAATAAAGCCTGGGACGGACTCTGGTGCCAACCAGAAATAATTATTTTTTACCACCATCAATTGATCTCCCACCGACAATTCATCTTCCAAACCTAGAATTCTTTTCCTAATGTTTTCATTATAACTATTTGCCCGTTTGTTTGAGCGAACGATAAAAACCGTTTGATCTACGCCAGATTCAGCAAAAGCAGATTCAATCGCTTCGAAAACATCCATTCCATTGTTGGTATACCGTATGTCTTCATTTCCCTTTACCTTAAATTTGAACTGATCATACAACTGTTGATTGAGTTCCAGGCGTAATTGAGTGGCATTTTTTAAAATTTCAGAGCCCTTTTTCTGACGCACCACTTCTTCCAATTCTATACTGTACACCTGATCAAAATGAAATTGCCTCAATTCTTCTTCATCAAGTGCTGGGCTTAAATCCAAATGCACGGGAGGCAACTGCGCTTGATCTCCTACAAAGAGTAACTTGCACTGCTCTCCCCTACTGACATACTGAACTACATCGTGTAAGAGGGATCCATTTTCGAAGAGTTTTGCATTTTGTCTATCGTCTCCTATCATGGATGCCTCATCAACCACAAAAAGAGTTTTTTTGTATTTATTGGGCTTCAGCTGAAAACTCATTTTGCCGCCCTTCTCTGCTTTCGGATAATAGATTTGTTTATGAATGGTTTTGGCTGCAATTTTAGAATAGGTTGCCATTACTTTTGCAGCGCGACCCGTGGGTGCCATCAATACAATTTTATAGCCTGTAGTAGGGATTGTTTTGACTAGGGCACTTATTAAAGTGGTTTTTCCAGTACCGGCATAGCCCTTGAGAAGGAAAGCCGTATTTTTTTTCGGAGAACAAATAAATTCGGAAATTGCAGGAAACCATAAGCGCTGGGATTCAGTAGGTTCGAAGCCAAAATTTGCTTCTAGCTGGGCACGGAATTTTTCTGGAGTCATGGAATCTTTCAAGAGGCTAAATATAATTCATTTTAAATACTTTTGTGATTCAAAAAAAATTGTAGTTTTGTTTTTATCATTTAAAATTATACAATGAAATTAGGTATTCAAATCGTTTTATGGATTGCGTCACTCTTTTTTGCTTACAAGATTTACGACTCAATCAATGGACCTATTAAATTCAACCAAACCAAAAACGAGCGCTATGCAAAAGTCATAGACCGTCTTAAAGATATTCGCAGGTCCCAAATCGCTCATAAAGATGTTAAAGGTGTTTTTTCTAATAACTTTGACAGCTTAGTTAAATTTATTGACGAAGGGTATTTTACCTTAATTGAAAAAAGAGACTCTTCTTATATGGAATACGACAGAACCTATCGTATTGATATGCTCCGTGAAGTCATCGTGATTGATACTTTAGGAACGGTTTCTGTTAAAGATTCACTATTCAAGAACACCACACGATACAAAAACATGGCCTACATTCCAATCGATGGAGTACAAGACAGCATGTTCAAAATCAATGCTGAGGTAATTAACAAAAACGGATACAAAGTACCCGTATTTGAAGTTAAGGTTTCTAAAAATGTAATTCTTTTTGATCAAGATCCTGACCTTGTCAAACAAGAAAACGAAACTGTTTCGGTAGATGGAGTGAACGGTTCTGAAATCGTATTAGGCTCATTAAGCAATGTGAGTACCAACGGAAACTGGCCGACCATTTTTGATGCCAAACAAGAATAACAGCATAGCACATACAGATACATCCATTCACCTTTTTGTGAATGGATTTTCTTTTTGTACCCCTTCCAAAACCGAATTTATTCCTACCCCTGAGGGAGAAGAAGATTTTAAATCAGCCTGGACTGAACTGTTGAGCTTTTATCCGAAAGGTACTTTTGACCAAGCACAACTCATTTCCTACCACCAACCCTCCACCTTTGTCCCGGCCCAGTTTTTCGACCAGCAACTTTTGCCGAACTATTTGCGTTTTTTAAAAAAACTTGAGTCAAATGCTGTACTCAATTTTGACGAAATTAAAAACCACGCTACAGTAAACGTCTATGCGCTACCCAAAGTCAGTTTAGAAATCATCAACTCAGAGCTCAGCGAAAATCGTTTGTGTCATTACAATACCCTCCTCTACACTGAGGTAAAAGCCTTGTCCGCTTCCGCATCTAAGCCCTACCAACTTTTCATCCACCTTCAACAAGGGGCAATGGATCTTTACTTGACAAAAGAGTCCGATATTGTGTTTCAAAATCATTTCAGCATCAAAAACGAAGATGAATTTCTCTACTATGTTTTTTTTGTTGTAGAACAATACAAACTCAACAGCGATGCGTATCAAATCGTATTTCTAGGACAGATCGCACGTTTTGAGCGACATTACAAAGCGATAACCCTATACCACTCAAACATTCGTTTTGAGGAAAGTGAGAGCTGTAGTTCCCTTGAAATCGACCAACATCCTGCTCCTTTTTTTGCACAATCTTATCGTTAATGCGCATCATCTCCGGAATTCATAAAGGAAGAAAAATTATTGCACCAAAAAAATTGCCTGTCCGGCCTACTACCGATCGGTCAAAAGAAGCACTTTTTAATATTCTTCAGCATCAGCTGGACCTTACAGAACTGAATATTTTGGATTTATTTGCAGGCACAGGAAGTATCAGTTATGAATTTGGTTCGAGAGGGGCTGCCCAACTCACTGCGGTTGATCAAAATAGATTTTGCGTTCAATTCATTCAAAGCACTTCCCAGGCCCTTGTTTTGGAAATAAGAGTCGTACAAAAAGATTGCTTGACCTTTCTTGAAGATGAGGCATCAAATTACGATTTGATTTTTGCAGATCCACCCTACACTTTTGATCTAGACACCTACAAATCGATGGTTCGTCTAGCTCTTCATAGGCTCAGCAAAGAAGGACAACTCATTGTGGAGCACTTCAATAAAATTGACCTTTCCTCCTTAGAAGGCTTTGAGTCCAGTCGGAACTACGGAAGTGCAACGTTTTCTTTTTTTAAAGGATAAAAAAATGCAGGCCGATAAGCCGGATTCTGTCGAGTCTTATCATTTATCTGGATGTAAAATTACTCTTACATTCTAGCCGCCTACCCGTCTACATTGGGCGAGCAACCCTTAGTTGTAGAACTACTTGGCGTTGCACCGCATAGAGTTTACCTGATTTCACTACAGCCGTACTGTACTTGCTTTCTGTTGCACTGGTCCGCTCCGAAAACGGAGGACGGGTGTTACCCGCTATGCTGCTCTAGGGTGTCCGGACTTTCCTCTTTTCTCGTAAAAGAAAAGCGATAAGATAGCCTGCACTGCAAAGTTAGCCTTTTGTTGATAATTAACAGGGAATATCTTCTAACTTAGGAATGATTACAAAAACTGATTTCTATATTTGTCTTAATGGAGTCTTTTGTTGTTTCTGCGCTCAAATACCGTCCTACTACTTTTGAAGAAGTAGTGGGTCAACAAAGTATTACCCAAACCTTAAAGAACAGCTTAGAAAAGGACCAACTCGCCCAAGCACTGCTGTTTTGTGGGCCCAGAGGAGTTGGAAAAACCTCTTGCGCGCGAATACTTGCCAAGCAAATCAACCACACTCAAACCGAATCTAAAGAGGAGGATTATGCCTTCAATATTTTTGAGCTGGATGCTGCGTCTAACAACTCGGTAGAAGACATTAGAAAAATCAACGAACAGGTCCGTATTCCGCCTCAAATTGGCACCCATAAGATCTACATTATCGATGAGGCGCACATGCTTTCCAATCAAGCTTTTAATGCTTTTTTAAAAACACTGGAAGAGCCTCCCAAACACGTCATCTTTATTTTAGCTACCACCGAAAAAAACAAAATCATCCCAACGGTACTTTCCAGGTGTCAGGTTTATGATTTTAAACGTATTTCGGTCAGTGACATTCAAAATTATCTGGTAAAAATAGCGCAGGATAGAGCGCTGGAATTTGAAGAAAGTGCCTTATACCTTATTGCCCAAAAAGCAGAGGGCGCCCTTCGTGATGCCTTATCTATATTCGATCGGATGGTCAGTTTTACCCAAGGCAATTTATCCGCCAAAGCCGTAGCGGACAACCTCAATTTACTCGACCACCAAACGTATTCCGATTTAGGTAACATTATTTTTAAAAACGATATTCCAGGCATCTTAAAGTCCTATGATGACTTGCTTCAACGCGGAATTGATCCCATGCAGTTCATCAAAGGCTTAGGAGATTTCTTTCGGCATTTGATGCTTGCCAAAGACCCCAATACGCTTAGCCTTATGGAACTAGGGGAAGATGTCAAAAAAAGCTACCAAGAGGAAACCCATGCGTTATCAACCGAATACCTTCTCGATGCCATTGCGCTCATCAATACTTCGGAGGTAAATTATAAAAGCGTTAGTAACAAAAGGGTTCATGTAGAACTTATGCTCATGCAGTTGGCCTCACTCCATTTTAATGGAGAAAAAAAAAAGGCTACATCCTCCCAGCCCACCTAGCAACTAAAATTGCGTCTTCCGAAATTAGGCCTCCAAAACTAAATGAAGCCCAACCTCAATCACCCCCTCCTCAAAAAGCAACACTAGAGGCTCCTCATAAACAGGATGAAGAGCCCCATGAGCCGAAGCGTTATGAAGATACGCCTTCTCCCCTTCCTCTCGTACGTGAGGAACCGCCAACGGAAGCCGTATCCGAAAAAAATTCTCCTAACGAAAGTCAAGACCTCTTAAAAAAAGAAGTATCTGGATTTTCATTATCGAGTATCGCATTAAAAAAAGCAGCGAAAAAAATCAATACTCCTGAAATGGTAGAAGAAAATCTACCAGAGGAATCCTTTGAACTGGATACCCTTCGGCAACATTGGAACACCTATGCTGAACGCTTAAAAAAAGAGGGCAAACAAAACATTGCCTCCATCATGCAAATGCATCAACCCGACTTGACCGATCCGTCCACCCTCACTTTTCAAGTGGCAAACGACATGAATAAGGTTGAAATGACCCGTGAAATGGAGCAACTCCTCCCTTTTTTAAGAGAAAAACTGAGGCACTACGGTATTTCAATTGAGCTTAACATCACCAAAAGCATTAGAGAAGAATCCGTATTTTCCCCTCAAGAAAAATACCAACATCTGCTAAAGATCAATCCAGTGTTGGAAACCCTGCGTAAAAATTTTGACCTTGATTTTTGATTATGCTAGGACTAAAACTCCCTACTGATCCACGATGGGCAAACGTTGCCAAAAAAAATATTGAAGAAATACTCACCGATCATGCCTATTGTGAACAAAAAGCAGCGAGTACCGCCATTTCAATGATCATAGGATTTCCTCAACATGCGGAACTAGTAACCGCCATGACCGATTTGGCCCAAGAAGAAATGAGTCATTTTAAAATGGTACATGAATTGATACTCGAAAGAGGGTTGGTGCTGGGGCGAGAACGAAAGGATCCCTATGTGATTCAGTTGCGCTCTTTTTTCCCCAAAGGGGGCTCAAAAACCGATCATTTAGTCCATAAACTGCTCTGTGCTGCACTTATTGAAGCCAGAAGCTGCGAACGATTTAGAATTTTATCTGAGGAATTAGAAGACCCTAAGCTTAGAAAATTTTACCGTAAACTCATGATCAGCGAAGCCAATCACTACACTTTGTTTTTAAAATTTGCTCGCACATACGGAAAATCAAGAGCAGCGGTTGATCAAAAATGGGAAGCATTGCTAGAATTTGAAGCCTCATTGATGGAAACACTGGGGGATCAAGAAACCATTCACGGTTGAACCGTTTACTTTTTAGTCTTACACAATTCGCGAATCATCCCATCTGAAAGTCCTACTTTGGGAACATAGACTACCTTGGCACCCGTCCAACTTAGAGTGCGTAAGAAAAGTATGGCAGCAGGTAAAATAACGTCGGATCGATCCGGATTAAGTCCATACTGAATGATTCGCTCTTCATAGGTCAAATTATTTAGTTTAGCATACAGGGCGCTTAGGGTAAAATACGTTATGGGACGACTTTCCTTGATCCCTGCCATTTTATGAAGTTTGTTGATGTTGCCTCCCGTACCGAGAAGATAGATTTTAGCATACTCTTCAGTATGCGATTTTACCCAGGCTTCTGCACATTTCCACATCTCATCTGAAACCCCCTTATTTAACAATCGGACGGTTCCAATTTTAAATGATTTAGAGTGGATTCTTTTTCCGTTTTTCAGTACACTAAACTCTGTACTTCCGCCCCCTACATCCACATAAAGAAAGGTTTTATCTTGCCCCATCCCATCAAACACATTGGTGTTGGAAATTATTTTAGCTTCCTTTTTCCCGTCGATGATTTCGATTTGTATCCCCGATTTAATCAGGACCTTTTGCACTACTTTTTTCCCGTTATCAGCCTCTCTAAGGGCAGAAGTGGCAAAAGCTAAATAATCCTTCACTCCATGAACTTGCATCAGCATTTTAAACGCCTTCATCGACTTGACAATACGCTTTTGATTCTTTTTGGAAATGGATCCACTGGTAAATGAATCCTCTCCAAGCCGAATGGGAACTCGTACCAATGCATTTTTTAAAATGACCCGTTCCTTTTTATGATCTACCACATTGGAAACCAACATTCTGATGGCATTGGATCCTATATCGATAGCAGCGTATTTTTTTAACTTCATCCGCGACTTTTTTCAGAATAATAATCGTGAATTTTCCACTGCGACCGCAAGGACTCACTGTTGTTTTCAACTAAAGTATTTTGAACACTACCGTTTATTTTACGAGCCTTTACATTGTCATTCCATGCAATTTCAAAAACGTCCTGGATTTCCTTTTTTAAAACTGTGTCGTAAATGGGAACAGCAACCTCTACTCTGTTTTCAATATTCCGAGTCATAAAATCTGCTGAGGAAATATAGACCTTAGGATCTCCTGCATTTTCAAACATATACACCCTAGGATGCTCTAAATACTTATCGACTATACTGATTACCTCAATCGTTTCACTCATTCCCTTAACCCCTGGAATCAAGCAACAAATTCCACGAACAATCATCTGTATTGGAACTCCTTCACAACTCGCTTCATAGAGTTTTTCAATCATTTTAAAATTGGTAATTGCGTTCAGTTTTAACCGAATTCCACTTGGCAATCCTGCCTTGTGATTGTCAATTTCTTGATTGATCATTCGCACCACCGCATTGTGGGTGTAGTGTGGAGACACGATCAGGTGTTTGTATTTTTTTAGTTTGTAATGAACTTGTAAAAAATTAAACACTTTATTGACCTCTCTGAGGATTTGTTGATTGGATGTTAAGAGGGTGTAATCTGTATATATCTTGGCTGTATCCTCATTAAAGTTGCCCGTACTGATAAAGCCGTATCGTTTTTTCTTACCGTTGACCATTTTTTCAACAACCCCAATTTTGGAATGCACTTTGAGTCCGGGTATACCAAATATCAGCTGAACTCCTGCAGCTTCCATTTGCTCTGCATAGGTGATGTTGTTTGTCTCATCAAAACGAGCTTGTAACTCGATTTGTACCAAAACTTTTTTGCCGTTTTTTACCGCATTGATTAATGCACTGGCTACATTGGATAACTTGGAAAGTCGATAAATGGTAATCTTAATCGTTGTTACCTCTGGGTCTAATGCCGCTTCTCTAAGGAACTTAATTAAATAAGAAAAACTGTGATAAGGCGTGTACAATAAAAAATCCTTTTGATCTACCGCCTTAATGATACTTTTCTCGAGAGACAAGCCGGGTATTGGCACGGGGTCTACCTTTGCGTATTGTAAATCTGAATTTTTGAACTGAGGGAAGTTCATATAATCCCTTCGATGGTGGTAACGTCCTCCTGGAATTAAACTATCGGTACTATCCATCCCTAAAATTTGTTTGACAACTTCTAGGGTGTCTTTTGCAATTTCTTTGTCATATACCATCCGAACGGGTTCAGCCAAAATTCGCTCACGAACACTTTCCACAATTTTATTGATATAACTTTTAGAAACATCTCCTTCCATATCCAACTCAGCATCTCGAGTAACCTTGATCATATGAGCAGAAATGGAAGTAAAGTCGAAGAAATTAAAAATGAGGTCAAAGTGATACCGTATCAAGTCATCCAAAAACATGACGTATTGCTTTTCACCCAAAGGAGGTAAAACAATAAAGCGATCCAAATCTTTAGGAATTTCAATGAGGGCAAACTTTGTTTTTGAGGTATGCCCGTTTTGAAACACTAATTTAACAGCCAAAAAAGCTTGATTGTCTGCAAAATCTTGTTGTTCCTGATCGGAAATCATGATGGTCATCAGGGCTGGGCTTACTTTTTGAATAAAATATTCTTTTAAAAACGCCTTATGCTCCTCTAACACCTGATTTTCATTGACAAAATAAATTTGTTCTTTTTCTAATTCCTTTTCAATACCCTGTAAAATTTGAGCACTTTCTTTTTGCTGTTTAATTACTTTCTGGGTAATCATTTTTAACAATTCGCTTGCACGCTCCCCGCCAAAAATCTTTTTCCCTGTTTTTTCTGACTGTGCTATACGCTGAACAGTAGCATAGCGAACTTGAAAAAATTCATCCAAATTATTGGAAAAAATTCCGATGAACCGCAATCGATCGAGTAAAGGGACATTTTCATGTGCCGCCTCCTGGAGGACTCGGGCATTAAAATCCAACCAACTCAATTCTCTATTGATAAAACGCGGCTGCTTTGGTGTATTCATTTCAAGATAGCTTTAGGAAGTCCGATCTGTGCCTTACCGTTCTCAATGTGTTTCCATTCATTTTGTTCAAACTGAATTTGTGCCCATCCAGCAGTGGGTAGGTGATCCAACTGAGTAGTGGATAAGGTACAAACAGCTGCGGTAAAAGCAGGATTGTGTCCCACACAAATAACTTTGGAATAGTGATCGGGTAAAGAGCTTATAAAATTGAGTAGGTGTGATACTTCAAAAGTATAAAGTTGTTCTCTAAGGGCAAGCAATTCAAAGGGTATATTGAGCTGATGCATCAGGATACAGGCAGTATGCATGGCTCTATTTGCTGGGCTGGAAAACACCGCTTCAACGTCTTTAAAAACATCGGATGAAGCAGTTGCCATCTTTTTTATTCTGTGAATTCCCCCTTCCGTAAGGCTACGATTTCGGTCTTCAACTAAATATTCCCAGGAAGATTTTGCATGGCGCAACAGAAGTAATTCTTTCATTTTTAGGGCGCTAGACGTTCAATACTCCAAAAACTTCCTTGCCATTGGCAACGAATTCGGTCGTGTAGTCGATTGGGGCGTCCTTGCCAAAATTCAATACATTTGGCCACTACTGCATAGCCTCCCCAATGCGGGGGACGTTCTACTGCTTTGTCTTGGTATTCAATCTCTAAGGCTTCTAGTTTGGCTTCTAAAATGGAACGGTCAGTTATAACCTTGCTCTGTTCGGAAACGATTGCACCCAATTGACTCCCTTTGGGTCGACTTTTGAAGTAATCGTCTGAAATGGAGGGAGCTAAGGATTCCGCTACTCCTTTGATGATGACTTGACGCTCTAGAGCGGGCCAGAAAAAACTCAGTCCTACTTTGGGATGATCTGCAATGGAAAGGCCTTTTTCACTTTGGTAATTGGTATAGAATACAAACCCTTGATCGGTCAGTGCTTTAAGCAATACAACCCGTGCCTTGGGAAAATCATCCAAACCTAAGGTAGCAAGCATCATGGCATTGGCCTCCTCAATTTCTGGGTGTTGATTTGCCTCATCAAACCAAATTTTAAAAAACTGTAAGGGATCGTTGTTTATGTCGGCTGACTTCAACTCGTTCTTACTGTAATTCTTTCTTAAATGTCCTAGGTCTTTATCTTTCATTACATGTGCAATTTACAACCCATTTCAATTATATGGAAAAGCTTTTCAAATCTTCAGACAAAAATACATTAGCAAACACGGTTGCGGCTTCTTCGATAAATTCATTTTTATCCGAATAACGATTCGAATAATGGCCTAAGAGGAGCCGCTTTACCCCCGCTTTACGGGCTATAGTGGCTGCTTGTTTTGCGGTGCTGTGTTTTGTTTTGGCAGCCAACGCCTTATGCTGATCTAAAAAAGTTGCTTCGTGATACAATAAATCAACCCCCTGCAGCTGCAGAACCAAGTCTTCCTTATAGGCGGTATCACTGCAAAAAGCATATTGTTTTGGGGGTTCTGGTGGGTAGGTCAATGCCTGGTTTGAAAGGGTGGTTCCATTCTCCAATTTCAGGTCCTTGCCCTCTTGCAGTTGTGCAAAATGATAGGGTTGTAAATCCAAGCCTGAGATAGCTTCTGAATTAATTTTTCTTTGATTGGATTTAGCAGTAAAAAGAAATCCATTCGTATAAACCCTGTGATCCAAAGGCAGGGTTCTTACACTACAGTGGTCATCTTCATAGATAAGTTCAGATTGATCCGCCTCAAGCTCCACAAAATGAAGTTCGTAATCAGTCCATGACTTTGCCAGCTTTAATTGAAGGGTAATAATTTCTTTGATGCCCTTGGGTCCGTATACGGTCAGAGGGGCTGTTCTGCCTAAAAGTCGAAAAGTACTGATCAATCCTACCAAGCCATAAAAATGATCTCCGTGTAAATGGGATATAAAAATGTGTCGGATACGGGCAAACTTAATTTTTGATTTTCTCAATTGCATTTGGGTCCCTTCGCCGCAATCGATTAAAAATAAATTTCCTTTGAGTTCTAGTAGCTGTGAGGTAGTGTGCTTATTTTCTCTTGGCGTAGCTGAATGACATCCTAAAATGGTGAGATTCATCATTGTTAAAAACCTAAGTCCCGTTGCATGCGTTCGAAAGCCAGAAAATCATGTGCCTCTTGTAACGTAGGAACCACATTCCAGTCCATTGCCCAACGGTCTAAATCGGCTTTGGACACCAGTATTACTAATGTTCTACCCTTTGTTTCGAGTATATTTTTGATTGTTTCTAAATCAGCAAGATCCAAAAGCGTAGCCCTGCAATCCAAGAGCAAATCAAACGGCTGATCACCCTTGAGTTGTGTTAAACATTGATTTTTATGTTGAAGGAATTCTTCAGCAGTTAGGCTTCCGATCTCCTTTTCGTCTAGTTGAATCATGCGATTGGGATATTGAGTTTGGAGGCCAATAAATAAATGATCGCCATACGTATGGCTACGCCATTTTCCACCTGATCCAAAATAATTGCTTGCTCCGAATCCGCCACTTCGCTGCTGATTTCTACTCCACGATTGATGGGCCCTGGATGTAATATGACAATCTCCTTACGCAAGGGCTTGAGTCGGTCGCGGGTCAAACCAAAATTTTGGCTGTATTCTCTAGTGGAGGGGAAATAATTCAAATCCATGCGCTCATTTTGCACTCGTAACATATTTACCGCATCACACCATTTCAAGGTGTGGGAAAAATCAGTAGACACCGTAACGCCAAGGGACTCAATGTGTTTTGGAAGTAATGATTTTGGCGCACAAACTTGAACTTCAGCATTCAACATTTTTAGTGCATAAATATTGGACAAGGCTACTCTGGAGTGTAAAATATCTCCAACAATAGCCACTCGCTTACCTGCCAAATCCCCAAACTTTTCCTGAAGAGAAAACGCATCCAATAAAGCTTGTGAAGGATGCTCATGAGTACCGTCTCCCGCATTGATGATACAAGAATCCACCCGTTTAGATAAAAAGTGAGCCGCTCCAGGATGCGGATGTCGTATAACGACCATATCCACCTTCATTGCTAAAATATTATTGACCGTATCTACCAAGGTCTCTCCTTTTTTGACAGAGGATTGGTTGGCAGAAAAATTGAGTACATCGGCACTCAATCTTTTTTCAGCAAGCTCGAATGATAATTTTGTACGGGTACTGTTTTCAAAAAATAAATTTGCAATGGTGATGTCCCTTAAACTGGGTACTTTTTTAATGGGTCTATTGATAACCTCCTTAAAGTGTTTTGCCGTTTCAAAAATCAAGTGTAAGTCCTCCTCCTGAAGGTATTTTATTCCCAAAAGATGTGAAACACTTAATGCTTTCATTCCAGATGTTTTTCTAGGTATACCGTATTTTCGGTATCATTCTCTGACCAAACCACTTTGACCTTATCGCCTTGGAGCGCATCGATCTGTGCCCCCAGGTAATCGGGCTGTATGGGCAAATGCCTGCTGAATCTTCTATCGATAAGCACCAACAATTCGATGGACTTGGGTCGGCCATAGGTGTCTATGGCGGTCAATGCAGATCGAATACTTCTTCCTGTAAACAGTACATCATCAATCAAGACAACATCTTTTCCCTCTACCGATTGGTCCATGACCGTTGCATTCGCATTTAAAGGGCGTTCACTTCGTCTAAAATCATCTCGAAAAAAGGTGGTGTCTAATTTTCCTATTTTGGGAGAATCAATACCTGATTTGACTAACAAGGACACGAGCCGATCCAATAATAAAGTCCCGCGGGGTTGCAAGCCAACCAGTACAGCATTTGAAAAATCACCATGCCGTTCGATCAATTGATAACAAAGGCGATTCAGGATGATCGTAATCTTTTTATCGCTAAGTAGCACTTTTGGCTCCATCCTTTGAATAATGTTACAAAAATAAGGCATTCTCCACGATAAAAAAAACCCTCCAAAAGGAGGGTTTAATTTTAATAAGCAAGAAATCTAGGGACCTTATTCGTTATCCATTTGCTCTTTCAAATTCGCTAAGGCATCCAAATCGCCTAGCGTGGCTTTGTCAGAATTAGAAGCCGCTACTTTTTGAGCTGCGCGCTTCACATTTTTCATCTCTTGTTCTCTAAAGGTTACCGTGTGAGAAGCAACAACTCGCTTGAATTCTTTACTGAATTCAATGATTTTGAATTCTGCTTCCTCACCTTTGTTGAGTTTACTACCGTCTTCTTTTTCAAGGTGACGTGTAGGAACAAACGCAACGATGTCATCATTAAAATGAATGGTCGCCCCTTTGTCCACCACTTCAGTAATGGCAACAGTATGGGTGGTGTCTACCGCAAATTCCTTTTCGTATTTATCCCAAGGATTGTCCGTAGTTTGTTTGTGTCCTAAACTTAATTTACGACCCTCAACATCCAATTCGAGTACAATAACATCAATTTTATCCCCTAGGGTTAAAACTTCAGAAGGGTGCTTTACTTTCTTGGTCCAAGAAAGATCAGAAATGTAAACCAAACCATCTATACCTTCTTCCAATTCAATGAACACTCCGAAATTGGTGAAATTTCTAACCGTTCCTGAATGTTTGGATCCGATTGGATATTTAGAAGTAATGTCGGTCCATGGGTCTGGAGTAATTTGCTTGATTCCGAGTGACATCTTTCTAGACTCACGATCTAAAGTTAAAATTACGGCTTCAACCTCATCGCCTACATTTACAAAATCTTGTGCCGATCTCAAGTGTGTAGACCATGACATTTCTGATACATGAATCAAGCCTTCCACACCTTCTTCGATTTCAACAAAAGCACCGTAATCAGCAATTACAACAACTTTTCCTTTGACTTTGTCTCCTTCTTTTAGTGTTTCAGACAATTGATCCCATGGGTGGGCACTGAGTTGTTTCAGACCCAATTGGATTCTTGATTTATTATCATCAAAGTCAAGAATTACCACATTTAATTTCTGATCCAATTCTAAAATTTCACTAGGATGGTTGATGCGGCTCCAAGAAAGGTCGGTGATGTGAATTAAACCATCAACACCCCCTAGATCGATAAATACTCCGTAGGAAGTGATGTTTTTAACCGTTCCTTCAAGTACTTGACCTTTTTCTAACTGGCCAATGATCTCTTTTTTCTGTTCTTCAATATCCGCTTCAATCAATGCTTTATGAGAAACTACCACGTTTTTAAACTCGTGATTGATTTTCACAACTTTAAATTCCATGGTTTTGTTTACATATTGATCGTAATCGCGAATGGGCTTGACATCAATTTGCGAACCGGGTAAAAAGGCTTCGATGCCAAACACATCTACGATCATTCCTCCTTTGGTTCTACATTTTACAAATCCACTTACGATTTCACCGTTGTCATGGGCATTATTCACTCGATCCCATGCTTTGATGACACGTGCTTTTCTGTGCGACAAAACTAGTTGACCCGTTCTGTCTTCACGCATATCAACGATAACTTCTACTTTATCCCCTACCTTTAAATCAGGATTGTATCGGAATTCATTCAACGAAATCACCCCTTCCGACTTGGCATTGATGTCAATAATCGCCTCACGGTCGGTCATGTAGACCACCACACCTTCGATTACATCATCGTCTGCGGTATCAACAAAGTTATCTTTGACTAATTTTTCAAATTCATCCAATTGTTTGTCTTCGATCACATCAATTCCTTCTTGGTAATTGTGCCAATTGAAGTTGGATAAAAATTCAGCCTGCGCAGTTTCCGTATCTTTAGCGCTTGGCTTTTTGTCTTCTTTTACTGCAACGTCTTCCGTTGTATCTGCTACTTGAACTTCAACAGCAGCCTCTGTAGCTTCTACAGTTACTTCCTCTTTTGGAGTTGCTACTTTTTCCTTTTTAGGAGCCGCTTTTTTAGCTTTTGCAGCAGTCTCTTTTTTTGCAGTTGTTTTTTTGGGAGCAGCTTTTTTAGCGGTTGCTTTTTTTGCTGCGGGTTTCTTAGCTTCAGCGCTTTCTTCAGCCGCTGAATTTTCGGTTGGTTTCTTGGCCATTTCCGAGGGTTTTGTATTCTGTAAAACGGGAGCACCTGAGTTGCGATTACAGAAGTTGTTATCGTTTTAAATCGTGGCTTTTCGGTTGCTCCTACCAATTAAAAAGCGTGCAAATATACTTCTAATGGCTTGACAAACAAATAATTTAGATGTTTTTTATCGAAACTCAGTTGAGCTGTTTTGAGACTTGTGCGTACAAAAGATCAAATACCTCCTCAATCGTTAGGTTACTCACCTCTATTTCTAGGGCATCTTCAGCCTTTTTGAGGGGAGCATAGGCCCTTGTAGTATCTTGTTCGTCCCGAGCTTTTACACTAGCAAGTACAGCCTCATATGATTCGTCTACACCCGCTTGCACTTGCTCTTGATACCTTCTCATGGCACGGACCTCAGGCGTGGCTGTTAAAAAGAATTTACATTCTGCTTGAGGAAAAACTGCTGTACCGATATCGCGACCGTCCATCACCACCCCTTTATTAGCCCCCAGTAGTTTTTGGGTCTTACTCAAAAAAGAACGCACTTCTTTTTGTGCAGCTACTTTACTTACGTGTTGATTAATTTTTGGATCGCGAATAGCCTGACTAACATTTAGGCCATTTAAAAAGGTTTGTTGTTCCTCAGCCTCTTCTTCAAAATGAATTTGGATCTGATCCAGCGACCGATTCAGCAGGTCAAAATCTAGGGTCCCCTCAGGCGGCTGTTCCAATGCAAAAAGGGTAACGGCGCGATACATTGCTCCCGTATCTACATAGGTGTAGTTTAATGCTTTTGCAAGGCGTTTCGCTTGTGTACTTTTACCCGTAGCAGCAAATCCGTCAATCGCAACGATCAGTTTATTCATGTCCTAAAATTAACATTTAATTGCTAGGAGGTGATCAACCGCTTTGCATTTACTACCTTTTGTGCCGTTACAGCAATGGCGATAACCTCATGCATTTCTGATACATAATGAAACTTCAGTCCTTTAAGGTATTTGGGATTGATTTCTTTGATGTCCTTTTCATTTTCTTTACACAAAATGATTTCTTTGATTTTCGAACGTTTGGCAGCGAGAATTTTTTCTTTAATACCTCCTACAGGAAGCACTTTACCCCGTAAGGTAATTTCTCCTGTCATGGCTAAATTTTTCTTAATTCGTTTTTGGGTAAAAAGGGATACCAAAGAGGTCAACATGGTGATTCCTGCACTAGGTCCGTCCTTAGGTGTTGCTCCCTCCGGTACGTGAATGTGCATGTTGTATTCGTCAAATTTAAATTCTGAAAGACCCATATGCTCAGCATTGGCTTTGATGTATTCCATTGCGATAGTCGCGGACTCTTTCATGATCTTACCCAAGTTTCCGGTAATGCTTAAGTTTCCTTTTCCTTTCGATATGGCTGACTCTATAAAAAGGATGTCGCCTCCTACGGAAGTCCAAGCCAAACCAGTAACCACACCAGCCACATGATTGTTTTCATACAAATCCCGATGTACTTTTACCGGTCCTAGTATTTGGACCAACTCCTCAACTGTTGGTGAATTGTTATACTTTTCCTCCATAGCGATTGATTTAGCAGCAAAGCGAACTGCTTTTGCCACCTGCTTTTCTAAGCCTCGAACGCCAGATTCACGGGTATATCCTTCTACAATTTTTTCTAAGACAGCTTTCTTCAAATTCAGCTGATTTTTTTTCATCCCATGCTCTTTCAACTGTTTAGGCAATAAAAACTTTTGTGCTATGGCTGTTTTTTCTTCTAGCGTGTAGCCGCTAACTGAAATCATTTCCATACGGTCTCTCAATGCACTGTGTACAGGAGCTAGGCTGTTTGCCGTAGCGATAAACATGACTTTGGATAAATCATAGCCTAACTCTAAGAAATTGTCATAAAAGCTGGTGTTTTGTTCTGGATCCAAAACTTCCAATAACGCAGCTGCTGGGTCGCCCTGAGCCCCTGTAGCTAATTTGTCAATCTCATCTAAAACAAAAACAGGATTTGAAGTTCCTGCCTTTTTAAGACTTTGGATAATACGGCCCGGCAAGGCGCCAATATAGGTTTTGCGATGCCCACGAATCTCGGCCTCATCCCGCATTCCCCCTAAAGAAATCCGAACATATTCTCTGCCTAATGCTTCTGCTATAGACTTTCCTAAAGAGGTTTTTCCTACCCCTGGAGGTCCATGCAGGCATAGAATGGGTGATTTCATGTCATTTCGCAGCTTTAAAACAGCGAGGTATTCGATGACTCTTTTTTTAACTTCCTCCAGTCCAAAATGATCTCGATCTAAAATTCTTTGTGCCCGCTTTAAATCAAAATTATCTTCAGAAAAATTATCCCAAGGAAGGTCAAGTACCAAATCTAAATAATTGCGCTGAACTGAATACTCCGCTACTTGAGGATTCATCCGCTGCAACTTTAAAAGTTCTTTATCAAAATGCTTGGCAACGTCTTCGCTCCATTGCTTTTCTTTGGCTCGCGTCAGCATTTCATCCACTTCTTCTTCATAAGAGACTCCACCCAGCTCCTCCTGTATCGTTTTCATCTGCTGATGAAGGTAATACTCGCGTTGTTGGGTGTCCATCTCTGAGCGAACTCGGGATTGAATGTCATTTTTCAAGGCCAACTTTTGGTATTCCTCATTCATGTGCTTCAAACAGGTCAATGCCCGTTGATGCAAACTAACTTCTGTGAGTATCTTTTGCTTTTCATTGACGGAAACATTCATGTTGGAAGCCACAAAATTGATCAAAAACGAAGGGGTCTGTATGTTCTTTATAGCAAAAGCCGCTTCGGTTGGAATGTTTGGATTCTCTTGTATAATTTGCAAAGCCAAATCTTTAATCGAATCAATCGTAGCCAAAAATTCTTTGTCATTCTTCTTGGGAAGCTCATCCTGCACGGGATCTATTTCCGCTTTTAAATAGGGTTGTTCCGCAAGTATGGATTTAATTTTAAATCGCTTTTTTCCTTGAATGATGATTGTGGTATTCCCGTCGGGCATTTTTAGCACCCGCAATATTTGAGCCACTGTTCCCATTTGGTGGATATCGGTTGCCCCAGGGTTTTCTACCTCTTCATTGCGTTGGGCCACAACCCCAATTATTTTATCCGCTTTATTGGCATCTTTGATCAATTTGATTGATTTATCACGCCCAGCGGTGATGGGAATGACAACACCTGGAAACAGAACAGTATTTTTTAAAGGGAGTATGGGTACAGCATTCGGAAGCGTTTCGTTTTCTAGAGCTTCTTCATCTTCTGTAGTCATTAGGGGGATTAAATCCGCATCAGATTCTATATCTTGCAGTGACAAGTTGTCAATAGTATTAAAAAGTGATCGCGCCATAATGGTTTTTTAGGTCATCTTGTCATTTTTTAAATCGTAAAAGCTAAGAAACAAAGCTTCCTCAACCTATAATACGATTTATAATAACTTCACATAAATAATGACAATAGTTGTGCCATAAAAAAATAAAACGAGGTGTAACAAAAATTAAATTACCTTCTCTTAACAATGAAGATATCCTCATTTGAATTATAAAAAAATACATATTGATTCCTTAATCAAGGCTTGTAAAAATAAAGATCAAAACGCTCAAATGGAATTGTATCAACGGTACCATCAACCCTTGTATCAGGCCGCTTACAACATCTTGAAAAATCGCGACGACGCTCAAGATGCCATGCAAGAAGGAATGATTAAAGCATTTGAAAAATTAAACCAGTATCAAGGCGAGGGAAATTTTGGTGGATGGCTTCGTAAAATTGTGATTCGAAAATGCATTGCTTACTACCATCAGAACAAACAAAAGCTTAATGAGCTTCAGCTGGAAAATAACGTGGAACTTAGTGTAAATCCCGAGGAGGACAACAGCACCTTTCCGGCCTTTGACAGCCAGCAGTTGGACGCTGCACTCTCTCAATTAAACGAGAAGTATCGCTTAGTTATAAAACTGTATTATCTAGAAGGATATACCCATGAAGAGCTTAGCGAACTTCTCAATTGGAGTTACAGCAATTGTAGAACCACATTGTCCAGAGCCAAAACACAATTAAAAAAAATACTCAATGATAGCAGCAGAACTTAAAACACAATTCAGACGATGGGAGCAAAGGCAACAAGCCCCTCCGTTAGCTTCAGATCATGTCGCTGAATTTTATTTACGTTTACACAAACGAAAACAAAAAAAAGCGCAAAAAAGAATCTTCCAATGGGCTGCCGTCGCCCTTCTTGGTCTCGGTTTGGGGGGAGCTTTACCGTTTTCACAACAACAAGTTTCAACTGAAATTGTCCAATTTCAAAAGGCAGAATTTCATTTGATGCAAATGATAGACGACCAACTAAACGCTTTTGAAACCCATAGCAATTCTGAATACAAAACTATTTTAGATCGCAGTAAAATTCAATTCCAAAGACTGCAAGCTGATTATCAGCTGTTGTACCAACAATGGGAAACCAACCCCAGTCAACCACAACTCATACAGGCACTGTTAGCAAATCTCAACACTCAAATCAATTTACTTACAGAAATCAATACCACACTCAAAACAGTTAAAGAAAAAACAGATGAAAACCTTCAGATTTAATTTGCTCGGACTCCTATTTCTAGCAACCGCACTCCACCTAAATGCTGCTCAAAGCAACAGCAAAGAAATTCACAGAGAAATCGCGGTCAATCCCGATGTACTCGTTGAAATCAAAAATCAATTTGGCGATCTCAACATCAGCAGTTGGGACGAAAACAAAGTTGTTATCGATGTTTTGGTTACGGTTAAAGGCTCCAATCAAAAGCGCATCGATGAAAAACTAGAGGAAATTGATATCGTATTTAACTTATCCCCGGAACTGGTCAGCGTACGCACTCAGATTGAAGAAGGCTGGGGATTTAAATGGTTTAACAGTGGTAAACTTCGCTATGAAATTGATTATACGGTTAAACTTCCGCGCAGCAGTTCAGTAGATTTAGAGAATGATTACGGCACCCTTCTCCTCAACGAATTGTATGGAAGAGCAAAAATTAGCTGTGACTACGGCAAACTTTTAATCGGTGACCTCCATCATGAAAACAATTTGCTATCCTTTGACTATACCTCAAACTCGACTGTAGATTTTATCAAAGGAGGTGAAATTCGTGCGGATTACTCCGGATTTGAGATCATGGAGGCAGGTTCAATTTCCTTGGAGGCCGATTATTCCAATTCAAAGTTCCTCACGATAGAACGTCTGGGATTTAAAAATGATTACGGAAAATTAAGCATCGAGCAAATCAATACGCTAGAGGGTCGAGGAGATTTTTTGACAGTTCAAGTAGGAACCCTATACAAAAGAGCAGATCTCAACCAAGAATTTGGATCCATTCGCATAGACCATATCAACCCAACTGCTAATTTAATTTCAGTCGATTCCGAATACACAGGCATCACCCTTGGCATTGACCCTGAGTGGGATTTTACCTATAAAATCAACTTAGAATTTGCGAGCTTAAAGAGTGCTTATCCCCTTCAACATCTTATTCAACGGGAACAAAGCACTGAAAAAACATACAAAGGCTATTCCAAAAATGAAACCAGTACCAACAGCATCCTGATCGAATCTGAATTTGGTTCGGTCAAACTCAAAAATGCACCCTTTTAATCCACCCTTTAAAATTTAATCCATGAAAACTACACCCCTTATTTGTTTCTTCCTTTTTGCCTCAACGGCCCTTTTTGCTCAAACTCAAACACGTACTGTTGGGAGTTTTGAAAGCGTCCATGTAGCCGGACATTACGATGTTCATTTAACCGAAGGTTCTACAGGAACCCTCACACTCCATGGAGCTGCAGATGATCTCAAGCAAATTGAAACCTACGTAAAACACGGAGAGCTCGTCATCAAACAAAAAAAATCTTCCTGGCTAACCGATTGGAGTTCTGGAAAAATATCCATCAACCTTCCTGTAGAAACCCTTACCCAAGTTACCCTAAGTGGTTCGGGAAGTATTCAGGCAAAACATACAATCCAAGCTGAGGATTTTAATATTGTACTTTCCGGTTCAGGAGAAATTTGGCTGCCGCTAGAAACAAACAGTTTGAAAGGAACACTTACCGGATCTGGAGACATTGAACTTCAGGGAAAAGCAAGCCTTGCCTCCTTTCAATTGACTGGATCGGGTGACATCAAGGCCTCCTCTTTTGAATCCGACGAAGCCTATGCCAAGGTAACAGGCTCTGGAGATATTGTTTTACACAGTAACAGTAAGCTCGAGGCTAAAATAACAGGTTCCGGAGATATTCTTTGTTACGGAGATCCAAAAATACAGCAAATACAAACCACAGGATCTGGCGAGGTTGACATTCGCAACTAAACGCGTTTAGAAGGCATACGCAGCAGCATAATCCCCCCTAATATAAAAAAAACGATAAAAAATAATATGCTGTTGCGCATGCTTCCCGATATATGGTCTATCAATCCAAAACAGACCATTCCAATGACAATTCCAATTTTTTCAGTCACATCATAAAAACTAAAAAATGAAGTGGTGTCCTGGGTTTCAGGCAAAAGCTTAGAGTAGGTCGATCGGGAAAGGGATTGCATACCCCCCATCACCATTCCTACACAGCCAGCAACAACATAAAACTGCATGGGAGTACGCGTATAGTAAGCCACTACACAAAGTACTGCCCAAATACCATTAATTGCAATTAAAACCGGAATGTTTCCAAAACGTTCTGAAGCTCTAGCGGTAAGTATGGCGCCAAAAATCCCAACGATTTGAATCAGTAAAATACTCACTATCAATCCTACCGTCTTTTCACTTCCATTGGCCCAGGCTATTTCTTCCTCACCAAAATAAGCCGCGACCAATAAAACCGTTTGAAGTGCCATACTGTAGAGAAAAAAAGCAGGTAGAAATCGTTTTAATCTTAGGTATTGATCTAGCTGCCCCCATACGAGTTTAAGCTCCTTAAATCCGTTCCAAAAAATATCTTTGGTTATTTTTACTTCATGGTTTCCCTTCGGTAGGTAGTAAAAAGAGTATTGGCTAAATAGTGCCCACCAAATCCCTACGGAAACAAAAGAGTAGCGCATGGCTTTCATGGAAGCCTCTTCGGCAGTACCTGTAATACCAAACCATTGGGGCTGCATTACCATGGCAAGGTTCACCAACAACAAAAGCACACTTCCTATGTAGCCCATAGAAAACCCTCGTGCACTGGCACGGTCTTGTTGCTCTGGAAAAGCAATATCAGGCAGGTACGAATTGTAAAAAACCAAACTTGCCCAAATCCCAATCAGGGCTAAGAAATAAAAAAACAATCCGAGGTAGATGGTGTCCAATTCAAAAAAATACAAGCCGATACAGGAAAGAGAACCCATGTAGACAAAGAGCTTCATGAATTTTTTTTTATTTCCGATATAATCAGCTATCCCCGAAAGTAAAGGGGAAATAAAGGCCACAATCACAAAAGCAAAGGCGGTAACAAAACTGATGACAGCCGTATTTTTAATGTCGTAATTGAACAAAGAAATCGTATTGACCTCCACAAATAAGGCTCCAAAATAAATAGGAAAAATGGCAGAAGAAATCACCAATGAATAGACAGAATTTGCCCAATCGTAAAACGCCCAAGCATTTATCAATTTTTTACTTCCCTTTTGAAGAGGGACTTTTGATGTAAACATTCATTCAATTTAGTCCTTCAATGTAACAAAATCAAAACGATATTTTGATTCATTGGCCATTGATTTCCCTTTAACGCTGTTGGGTCATAGGAACATAAGCTGCTAAATCATTGATTCCATGTTCATTAGATGGATGGGTTGAAATTTTATATCCTCTTAAACTTTGATTAGCTTTGGTGAAAAATATGAAAATGAAAGCTTTTACTCCTTTACTCCTATTGCTGCTACTGTTGGGCTGCAAAGGAAACTCTCAAGAAAAAAATCAAAAAGAAAACAAAACATACCCAGTCCAAAAAACCGATGCAGAGTGGAAGGCTGAACTCCCTGAACTTGCCTATTACGTTTTGCGCAAAGCAGGAACTGAGCCTGCTTTTAGTGGCCCTCTGAACGACAATAAAGCATCAGGAACCTACGTCTGTGCAGGCTGTCAGACCCCCTTATACGAATCAAAATACAAATACGATTCTAAAAGCGGTTGGCCCTCCTTTGATCGAGGAATTGATTCTAATTTAGAATATGATGTGGACTATAAAATAGGATACCCACGAACCGAGCTTAAATGCAGTTCCTGTGGCGGACACCTGGGACATAAATTTAACGATGGCCCTAAGGAAACCACAGGAATGCGACATTGTATTAATTCAGCAGCTTTAACTTTTATTCCTGCCGATGAAACCCCCTAAAAAATACCCCATACATAAAAGCGAAGAAGAATGGAAAGCCTCCTTAGATGCAGAATCCTATCGCGTGTTAAGAGAAAAAGGGACGGAATATCCTTTTACGGGTCAATACAACTCCCACTTTGAGGAGGGAACTTATGTATGCAAAGGGTGTGGAACTCCACTATTCGAATCGTCCAGTAAATTCGATAGTAGTTGTGGTTGGCCGAGCTACGACGCTGCCTTAGGAGGTGCATTAGAATACATAAAAGACAGTTCGCATGGTATGCTCAGAACGGAGATTGTTTGTGCCCATTGCGGCGGACATCAAGGGCATGTGTTCCAAGACGGTCCCACGGAAACCGGAGAACGATACTGTGTAAATTCAGCCAGTGTACGCTTCCAACCCAAGGAAAAATAAATACTAAAAATTAGCCTCAGTTTTGTAACTTTGCACAGAATTTAAACAGCATTTCATGACAGCATATGACATCATAGTTTTAGGAAGTGGACCCGGAGGATACGTCACTGCAATTCGTGCTTCCCAATTGGGATTCAAAACCGCGATAGTAGAAAAAGAAAGCCTTGGAGGCGTCTGTCTCAATTGGGGCTGTATACCAACAAAAGCTTTATTAAAATCGGCCCAAGTATTTGAATACTTAAAACATGCCGAAGACTATGGACTTACGGTTAAAGCATACGATAAAGATTTTGATGCCGTGGTTAACCGCAGTAGAAATGTTGCAGCAGGGATGAGCAAAGGAGTGCAATTCTTAATGAAAAAAAATAAAATTGATGTCATTGAAGGCTTTGGTAAAATACTCGCCGGTAAAAAAGTAGCCGTAACCCAAGGAAACAAAACGGAAGAGTACCAAGCCCAACATATCATCATTGCGACGGGAGCGCGTTCAAGAGAACTCCCTAGCTTACCCCAAGACGGAAAAAAAGTAATTGGTTACAGAGAAGCCATGACGCTTCCTAAGCAGCCCAAAAAATTAATCGTTGTGGGCTCAGGGGCGATCGGTATTGAATTTGCCTATTTCTACAACGCCATGGGTACCGAAGTTACCATCGTAGAATATTTAGACCGAATTGTTCCTGTTGAAGATGAGGAAATTTCAAAACAACTGGAGCGCTCTTTCAAAAAGAGTGGCATCAACATATTTACGGGTGCTGAAGTAACTGCCGTAGACACCAAAGGCAAAGGAGTAAAAGCAACCGTTAAGACCTCAAAAGGAGAAGAAGTGCTCAGTGCAGATGTTGTGCTATCAGCAGTGGGGATAAAAACCAATATCGAAAATATCGGTTTGGAAGAGGTCGGTATTGCCGTGGATCGAGATAAAATTTTAGTTAACGATTTTTACCAAACCAACCTACCGGGCTACTATGCCATCGGAGATGTTACAAAAGGTCAAGCACTGGCACACGTTGCCTCAGCAGAAGGCATACTTTGTGTTGAAAAAATTGCTGGGCAACACGTTGAGCCCCTAGACTATGGAAACATACCGGGTTGTACCTATTGCTCCCCTGAAGTTGCTTCTGTAGGTCTTACTGAAGCGCAAGCAAAGGAAAAAGGCTTTGAAATTAAAGTAGGAAAATTTCCTTTTTCGGCCTCTGGAAAAGCACAAGCCTCTGGAGCTTCCGACGGTTTTGTAAAAGTAATTTTTGATGCCAAATACGGCGAATGGTTGGGTTGTCACATGATCGGTGCAGGTGTAACCGACATGATCGCTGAAGCCGTTTTAGGGCGTAAGCTTGAAACCACCGGACATGAGGTACTTAAAGCGGTTCACCCCCACCCCACCATGAGTGAGGCAGTTATGGAGGCCGTAGCCGATGCCTATGATGAGGTGATTCACCTGTAAAAAAACCATAGTAAACCCTTTTAAAAAACCGTATAACTACTTATACGGTTTTTTTTATCTTTAAATTGACCTAAAGGAACCTTATGCAACATTCAATTTTAGACCAACCGTATTCTTTAACCCCTTCACAGATAGATTTTTATAAAAAAAATGCCTTTATCAAACTGAAAGAGGTACTGGATGCGGATAGCGTAGCTTATTTTAACCAGGTGATTTCTGCCAAGGTAGACGAAATGAATCAGCAGTCTACCCCACTAGAAAAGAGAGATACCTATGGAAAAGCATTTTTACAGTTGTTTAATTTGTGGCGGGAAGACCCTAAAATAAAAGCCTTAATATTCAGTAAGCGATTGGCTATATTGGCCGCAACACTTATGGAAGTTGAGGGGGTGCGCCTTTATCACGACCAAGCCTTATTTAAAGAAGCAGGTGGAGGGATTACCCCATGGCACGCCGATCAATACTATTGGCCCTTGGCCACATCTAAAACCATCACTGCATGGATACCTCTTCAAGCAACTCCACTGGAAATGGGACCTTTAGAATTTAGCGCAGGCAGTCAGGAGGTATTGACCGGAAGAGAATTATCCATCGGTGACACCAGTGAGTCTGTCATTCAAAAAAACTTAAGAATTAACAATTTTCCTCACCTTATCGAGCCCTTTGATTTGGGGGAAGTCAGTTTTCATTCCGGTTGGGTATTTCACCGTGCAGGTGCAAATTCCACACAACACATGCGTAAGGTAATGACTGTAATCTATATGGATAAAGACATGACGCTCAAAGCTCCCGAAAACGAAGGACAGCAAAATGATTGGGACACCTGGTGCCCCGGAGTTGAAGTAGGTTGCGTGGTAAATTCTCCAATCAATCCTGTGCTCTATGAATGAAAATTCTCCACAAGCTGGAAATCCCAAAAAAGAGAGTCTGGATAGCTATCTTGAAACGCACTACATTCATCGAAGCAATTGGTTGCGGGCTGCTGTTTTAGGTGCCAATGACGGTATATTGTCCACAGCCAGTTTGGCGATAGGGGTAGCTGCAGCAAGCGATACGCGAGAACCCTTAATCCTTGCCACCTTAGCAGGTTTGGTAGCTGGTGCACTATCCATGGCCGCAGGTGAGTTTGTTTCAGTGAGTTCACAAACGGACATTGAAAAAGCAGATATTGAGCGCGAAAAACAAGAACTCAAAGACATGCCTGAATTGGAATTGGAACGATTGGCCGCCATTTACGAAAGTCGTGGGTTAAAAAAGGAAACGGCACTAACCGTTGCCAAAGAACTGACGGAGCATGACGTTTTAGGCGCTCATGTTCGCGATGAATTAGGAATCAATGAAATCAACCCAGTCAACCCCCTACAAGCCGCTCTAGCCTCGGGTGCAGCCTTTACCGTTGGCGGGGTGCTCCCCTTTTTAGTTACCCTCTTTTTTCCTTTAGCGCATGTTGAATACGAGATTTACGGTATCACCATACTTTCCTTAATCCTTTTGGGGGCCGTATCCGCTAAAACGGGAGGTTCCAATATGCTCAAGCCCATCATTCGCATTACATTTTGGGGTACCGTTGCCATGGGGCTGAGTGCGCTAACAGGCTATTTATTTCATTTCAGCCTCGGTTAAATAGGATATACTTTCATTACCTCTTTTTTTAATTCAAAACTTAGATTTCACTCGAGGAGAAATGACGCAAAGTAAAAGTGCCTATTGCATAAATGCAAAACTTTGGGTGCAGTCAAAAAGTGTTCCTGAGAAAAAACTATATTGTAGAAAAAAACATCCCTATGCTAAAAACCCTTTCTTTACCGCTATTGTTGGTCTTTTTTACCTTCTCTCTATCCTTATCCAGTCAAGATAAAAAACCTTTGGACTCCATCATTTCTAACTACGAAGCAGACAAAGGACTTTTAAACACTTACCTCAAAGGAGATAAATTGTACTTAGAACTTCAAGACAGTCTCTTAGGAAAAGACCTGCTGATGGTTACCCGCTATGTGCAATTGCCTGCAAATTTTAATGCCTATACCAATGCAGGTTCTAAATCCAGTCAACTACTCGTTCGCTTTTCCAAACGGGGAGATAGAATTTTACTCACCCAACACTCTTACGTCAACACAGCTGAAACGGCTGACCCAATCCACTTGAGTGTAGAACAAAACAATTTCCCCCCGATACTGGGAGCCTTTACCATTGAAAACAAAGAATCCGATCGTTATTTAATCCAAGTAAGTGACTATTTTAACGCCGATGGACCTGGATTTAATGTGATCCGAAAAAGCCTAAAAAAAGAATACGGACTGGGGAATCCGGATAAAAATAGAAGTTTTATAGACAGCGTAAAAAGCTTCCCTGAAAATACTGAAATCAGGCATACGTTGACCTACAGCGCAACCAGCCCTCCAAGAGGCAACCAAACCGGGACGCTCAGTTTTCAAATCAACCACTCCATCATTGCACTCCCTTCAGAACCCATGCAAGTTCGCTATGAAGACCCTCGCGTAGGGTGGTTTACACTATCCCAGTACAATTACAGTTCAGAAGCCTTAAAATCAGACGAGGTTCGTTTAATTCGAAGATGGCGCTTGGTTCCCTCGGATCTGGAAGCCTATAAAAATGGGGAACTGGTGGAGCCGATCAAGCCTATTGTATATTACCTTGACCCTGCCACTCCACTCAAATGGCGCCCGTATTTCAAAAAAGGGATTGAGGACTGGAACACGGCTTTTGAAAAAGCAGGATTTAAAAATGCGATTCTAGCCAAAGACCCTCCCTCTGCCGAGGAAGATCCAGACTTTAGTCCCGAAGACAGTCGCTACTCTACGGTACGTTATGTGGCAACCACTACCAGAAACGCAACAGGTCCAAGTGTTTCAGACCCTAGGACAGGTGAAATCATAGAAAGTGATATCATCTGGTACCACAATCATTTGCGCTCATATAGAAACCGCTATTTGCTAGAAACTGGAGCTGCAAATCCCAAAGCACGTACCTTAGAAACACCTGAAAATGAAATAGGGGAAATGATGCGACGTGTGATCTCACATGAAATCGGCCATGCTTTGGGATTACCACATAATATGAAAGCCAGTTCAGCATATCCTGTGGACTCTTTACGCTCTGGGTCCTTCACTCAAAAAATGGGAATTGCTACAACTATAATGGATTATGCACGCTACAACTACATTGCCCAACCAGGAGATGAAAACATCCGCTTTGTACGTCAACTAGGACCCTATGACGATTATGTTATCGAATGGGGTTATCGATATTTTCCTAGGGAAACTTCAGAAACGGAAAAAGTTTCCTTGAAAAAAATGGTAGATGAAAAAAGTATGAATCCAATTTATATGTTTGGATCTGGGGGTAACGATCCGGATACACAAACCGAAAATATTGGTGATGATCCTGTAAAAGCAAGTGAATATGGATTAAAAAACTTGAAGATTGTTTCAAAAAACTTAGATAATTGGACCACAAAAAAAGGACAAACCTATGATGACTTAGACGAACTTTACAATGAACTACTCGGAGTATACAGGCGTTACATTTACCATGTAGTCAAAATGATTGGTGGTATTAACGAGACCTTAATGTTCAAAGGACAACAAAACATCCCTTACAAAAATCTCGCTGCTAACGAACAGCGTAGGGCATTAAGTTTTCTATACGAACACCTTTGGAGTACTCAAAATTGGCTAATAGATCCTGAATTGATCTCAAAAATCAAAAAAGAGGGTGGTCTGGAACGATTACAAAATATTCAATACAGTGCCTTACAACGAATTTTAGATTCTGAGCGTCTTAATAGGATGAGCTCCTCAATTTCAACATTAAAAGAGGAAGGATTAACTGCGGCAGAACTTTTAGATCAATTGTATTTTAGTTTATTTGAATATAAGCTTCCCTTGGATCAATCCTTAATGGTGCTCCAAATTCGTTTTATGGAACAACTGAACAAGCTTCGAATGGACCCAAAACTCAACCCGAGTATTAAGTCCCTTTTAGTTGCACAAGAAAAACACGTTTTAAAAACAGCAAAAAAACGTTCCAAAACAGGAAGTATGGCGCAAAAAAACCACTATTCCTATCTCATCAAACAGTTTGAAACGGATTGACACCTAGGAACGGCTTTACGCTCACTGAATGTTTTTACTTTGTTTTAAATTTTTTTGTGGGGATACTACCCAACAGCACAATTGTTAATAACAGATAGAAAGTAAAAAAAGTGTTCCCATAAAAAAAGAAGAGTAATCCTACTGCTAGAAAGACGTAATATACCCATAGATACCTTTTTCGGTCTAGGAGGGTATATAACCTTCGGTACACCGATGTAAGAAACAGAATAACAGCTGCACAAAATAAAAGCAGTGGTAAAATAATTTGAAACCCAATTAAAACAGATTCAATTGCATATTCTTTCTTTTCGAACAATGCGTTAAATTCAACGCCAATCTTTGCTAGGAATAGCCCCAGCGAACTGATCCATGCAAGAAATGAGATTGAAATGCAAAATAAAAAATGAGAACTTCTGGTGCTTTTTAAAGAGGTGAAAGTGTGTTTTCTAAACATTGAAGTAGGTTTTTGGTGGCTCAAACTAAGATATAAAAAATTTAAGAAAATACTAGCTTCCAAAAACCGCATCGATCACCTCAAAGGCAGTCTCTGCCATTCGGTTGCCTTTTTCGTCTAGCAAAGGATTGATTTCAGAAACCTCCAATGCAACAACTTTATTGCTCGCCTTTATTCCTTGTATAAGCTGTATTACTTCTTTGGGATCAAACCCTTTAGATACGGGTGTGCCTGTGCCATGAGAAACCAAATCACAATCTAGGGCATCTACATCAAATGAAATATAGATCATATCTACCGCCGCTAGTTGCTCCAAGGTTTCGCTTAGGCAGTTTTGAAATCCGCGCTGACGAAGTTCATGGACGGGATAGTTTCTGATTTGAAACCGCTCCATAATCGCTGCTTCTTCTTGCTCAAAATCTCGAACTCCAAAATAAATTAAATTTTCTGGTTTTAAAATGGGAAAACTCCCTCCCAAATGTTTGAGGGTTTCCCAATCCTCCATTGCCTGAGGTGTTACATTATCTCGTTTAAAATCCAAATTATCATTCCCTAAGGCTGCGGCTAAAGGCATTCCATGGACATTACCAGAGGGCGTACTGTAAGGGGAATGTAAATCTGCATGGGCATCGATCCAAATCACTCCCAATCGCTCTGCAGGTCTAGCTCGTGTAATCCCAGCTAAAGAACCCAAAGCCGAAGAATGGTCCCCCGATAAGATAAGAGGGAAAAAACCCTGCTTCAGGGTTTCTGCGGTAGCTTCCGCCAGACGTAGGCATTGTTGGGCTACAAAATTAATTCGTTTGGCAGTAGTGTTTTGAACTTTATTGTAAACCGTTTCGTTATGTGTCTGGAGGTCGAGGAAAGGATATCGATTAAAAAAATCACTAGCCCCATTGATCGCAGCAATTTCTATGGCGTCTATGCCCATATCGGAACCTCTAGTCCCTGCACCAATATCAGATCGATTCTTTAAAACCTTGATGGGTTGCATAAGCATTGGATTTATATAAAAATACACTCAAAAATAAAACTCTTTGCCATTTCCATTTTTTATCTTTGGGAAAATTTACATTCTATGTCCTATTCAGATTTATATTCCTCTGGATTCAAACAACGAAACCGAGATCATTTTGCCGCCATTGTAAGGGTTGCTCTTTCAGACGGTATCATAACTGAAGAAGAAGAAGCCTTTATCAACCGAATGGCCTTTAATTTAGATATAGAGGATCAGGAAGTTGAGACCATAAAAGCCAATTTGGAAAACTACCCAATCAATCCTCCCTCAACAGAACAACGTCGCTTAGAAAGACTGTATGATCTTGCTCGCATGGTTTTTGCAGACCAAATCGCGGATGAGGCAGAAAAAAAGCTAATGAACCGTTTGGTTATTGGACTGGGATTTCCAATTGAAGAAGCGGAACAAATCATCAGCCAATCTTTTGAACAAATTCAAAAAGGAAGCGACGAAGAGACTTTTGTAGCTTCGTTTAAATAATTTTTCTAAGCTTCCAGCTTTACTTTTAACACTATAGCTTCGCCAATAAGGCCAATTCCAGCATTAAAGGTGGCGAGGGCTCCTGTTCCCCAGTAAAACCAATTAAAGTCGTTATGAGACTTGAAAATAATGGCTTCTCCCAATAAGGATAAGCCTAAACCCAAAAGCAACATGCCTCCTACCGAATAGAGGATCCAGTTTACTTTGGTTTTCTTTCTTTTCGCAAAATCCATACCTTTTTATTTATATGGCACAAAATCCGTCAAGGTGTACCCTATTTCCTCGTCAGCGATCATTTCACTGATATCAAAATAAATATACGAAGGAAATCCGTATTGGTCGTCGTATTTAATATCCTCAACCACTGGATTCTGTTTGCGTTGCTCTTTGATGTAAATAAAAAATTCATCGATAGTTCGATACGGACTGTCACTAGGATTTTCTAAAGGAACGTTGGAAACACTTACGATTATATTCTCCCGAACTTCAATGGTCTTGGGACGTGTAAATTCATCCATACAAAAGCAAGTGATTTGAAGTGTGAAATCGTAATTTTTAAATCCATAGGAAGCCCATTTTTCTGCTTCTGCACCTAGATCGGATAAGGGTTCTTCATTCTTAGTACAAGTAGCGCTTAAAAACAATACAAACAAAAGGGGTAAGAAAGGGTTTTTCATAATTTTTAATTTGGTAAGTTAGGACAATTATTATGCCATTCGAACGAAGCTTATTTTAGAGTTCCAATCGCTTAGACCTAAAATAAGACAACAGTCCCAAACCTGCTACTGCGATAATTGAATAATACACAAAGTCTGGGGTAATAATTTTATCTCCACTGGCATAGGAATGAAGTCCGACAAGATAGAAGTTTACCCCAAAATAGGTCATTAAAATACTAGCAAAAGCAACCACACTCATCAAGTTAAAAATCCATGGGCCTCTGAGGCCTGGAATTAATCGCATGTGAATTACAAAAGCATAAACCATTATACTGATCAATGCCCAAGTTTCCTTAGGATCCCAACCCCAATAGCGTCCCCAACTCTCATTTGCCCACATGCCTCCCAAAAAATTTCCTATAGTAAGCATGATCAGCCCTACCGTCAAGGCAAGTTCATTGATGATGGTAAGTTCTTTAATTTGGAGTTTAATTTTCTTTTTGTTGTTCAACGAAGCGATACTCATCAGAAGTAAAGAAACTACCCCTATAATCATACCCAAAGCAAACGGACCGTAACTCCCAACAATAACCGCTACATGGATCATCAGCCAATAACTGTCCAACACAGGCTGCAGATTAGCGATAGCAGGATCCATCCAATTCCAATGTGCAATCATTAAGATCATCCCGGCCACAAAGGCTGTAGAAGCCATTGTAAGGGCAGACTTTCTTCCAAAGACAAGTCCAAAGAACTGCGTAGCCCAGGCTACGTAAATCATAGATTCGTAGGCATCACTCCATGGGGCATGACCCGAAATAAACCAACGCGTAGCCAACCCAGCCGTATGTAGTATAAAAAGTAAAAGCAGGATGCCTTTAAACACTTGAACGAGCCGAGAAAATAACGGGTTTGATTTGAAGATTTGAATAATAAGCACAACAAAAAAAAGCGTCCCTACGTAAAGATACCAGCTGAAAAGTTTCTTAAAAATATCGTATTTATTGTAGGCTATTTCTGCCTTAACCTTATCTTCTGAGGGCAGTACCTCACTTCCAAATCGTTTTTGAAAACCGTAAATACTCTCAAGCAAGTTGGTTGCCTGGGTGTAGTCTTTGTCTTGTTGCGCCAATCGCAAAGATTGAAAATAAAGTGGAAGTATGTTTTTTACATAAAGAGAGTCTTTACCCGTAAAATTTGCCTCGCCCAACTCTGGATAAGAAACCCATTTGTTATTGGAATCATTTGGTATTGGAAAAATTCGCATGATTTTTCCTTCTAAAGCGGAATACAACAGATTCACACGCTTGTCAACTTCTATAAAATCTTTTTGAAATTGGTTGGGAACCGCAGCCCTATAGGCTTCCTCTAACTGAGGGGCTATTTTATAGTTCCCTTCTGCGTCAAAAAAGGACAAGAGGGGAGCGTATTTTTCATCCTCTCCTACACCGGTAAGTTTTCTCAAACTGTCGTTTCCCCGTTTCAAATAAATAAGGGGTACGTTATACCAAACAGCAGGTGCATTCATTATAGAAAGCAATACCTGATCTGAATTGAGTCCTTTGTAGGTATCTAACTTACTTACCTTTCGCAACAATTCCGATGAAAAGGTATTGGCCGGTTTCATCCTCCCACCTGCATCTTGAATGATCAGAGAACCAAATTTTTCTGCATGCTCTAGAGCAAAAGCATCGGCAAGAATAATAGAATCAAAATTTAAGGCAGCTTGTTGTGCATGCGTTTGATTTTGAGCTGCTGCTGAAGTGCTGGTAAGCGTAAACGTTAATAAAAGTAAAACGAGTGACTTTTTTTTGAGGTTGATTTTAACCAAGCTACGTGAAAGGTCCTTAAATCGAGTTTTACCAATAAAGAAAATGCCTATCATGCTCAGGTATAAGAGTAAGTACCCCGCATAAGTTAAATAGGTACCCCACCAGTCGTGATTAACTGAAAGTATGGTTCCTTTTTCATCCGGATTAAACGATGCTTGAAAAAAGCGATACCCTTTGTAGTCTAACACATGATTCATGTAGATGTCGTAATCAAACACCTCATCATCTTCAACGGTAATTTTACTCATAAACGAGGCATAGCTGCTCTCAGTACCCGGGTATTTTTCAGCAATAAAATCATTTAACCGGATAGCAAACGGCAGCTCAACGGGAAGGGATCCAAATTGCATAAAGAAATCCAAGCCCCCAAGGCTAAGCTGTTTGGGATCATTCGTAACCCCTTTACCTCCCAACAAGGTGATCTGTGCAGATTCGCCTTCCGTAAGAACTTCTAATTTTAAAGCATTTTGCATGGCCTCTCCTTGCCCATCAGCCTTTACGATATCAAATCTACCTCGTAGTGCAGGTTCTGGAATGACAAATTGAAAGTTTGGTAAACTGTACAATGATCTCAATTGCAACGGACTTTCTTGATTGGCTTCTAAGGTTCCCTGAAATTGATCTGCCATCCTCATGAATTGCCCACCAAAGGGGGAATCAATGGTGTAAAGTCCCTTTTCCAATGTAATGTTTATTGCTCCTTCTTGGTGTTTATTTAGGGTAAATAAAATGTTGTGAATGTTGACGATCTC